>Ga0181517_10001854_pt1 | contig 22680 bp, 14 predicted proteins | sample PEATcosm2014_Bin_31_FD_119748 | JGI IMG/M metagenome (GOLD analysis project Ga0181517, IMG submission 119748) | Peatland microbial communities from MTU Mesocosm Facility, Houghton, MI, USA - PEATcosm2014_Bin01_30_metaG | ecosystem: Environmental > Terrestrial > Soil > Wetlands > Peat | place... | reverse complement strand
CCAAATCCGCCACTGCCTCCGGCGAAAAGCGCAATGGCTACCTGGAACAAGCCGGCGCCAGGGCCCGTGAAATGGTGGCGGCGTTGGATGAAATTGTCTGGGCGATGAATCCTCGGCATGACTCCCTCGCCTCGGTGGTCAGCTATTTCTGTCTCTATGCCGACCGATTCCTGGGCCTGGCCAACATTGCCTGGCGGCTCGATGGCCCCGCCGACCCCCCCGATCAAGCGGTCAATCTGCGCCGCCGGCACCAGTTGTTCCTCGCTTTCCGGGAGGCCCTGACCAATGTCGTGCGCCATTCCAAAGCCACCGAGGTGCGCCTGGGCATTCGCGTCGAGCAAGGCGAAATCCGCCTTTCGGTGGCCGACAACGGTTGCGGCTTGCCTTCCGGAGCCCGAGCTGACGAAATGGACGGCATCGCGAACATGAAAGCGCGCATCGAAAAGCTCGGCGGCCGTTTTGAGATCGCGGGTGAGCCCGGGCGCGGCACGACCTTGCGCTTCTCCATGCCCCTCCAGGAAAAAACATGACCCGTATCGCCATTGTCGAGGACAGCAAAGTGATTCGCGAGAGCCTGGCCGAATTTGTCCAGGGCGATCCTGAGTGCCAGTGCGTCTGCGCCTGCGCTACGGCGGAGGAAGCCCTCAAGCTCATCCCCAAACACCAGCCGGATATCGTGCTGATGGACATTCAACTGCCCAACATGTCGGGCATCGAGTGCACGGCCCAACTCAAGCAATTGCTGCCCTCAGTCCAAATCATTATGGTGACGGTTTATGAGGACACCGACCGCATTTACCGCGCGCTGCGGGTCGGCGCATGCGGGTATCTGCTCAAGCGCTGCTCGCCCGAGGAACTGCTGGCGGCTATCCGCGAGGTCCGCCTGGGGGGCGCGCCGATGTCACGTGAAATCGCCCGCAAAGTCATCACCTCCTTCCAGGAACCCATTGCCGCAGCCTCGCAGGTCGAGGATCTTTCGCCGCGCGAGCGTGAAATCCTCGAGTTGCTTACCCAGGGCTTTCCCAACAAAGCCATCGCCGAGCGGCTCGGCGTCAGCGACGGCACCGTCCGCTGGCACCTGCGTCATGTCTATCACAAACTCCACGTCCGCTCTCGGACCGAGGCGGCGCTGAAATTCCGCTCCAGCAAGGCCGGATGACAGGCTGGCGGAAACGGTTGGGCTCTCGACCCGTTGCACCCGGAAGCAAACCACACATTTGTGAGGCTGTGCGAACTTCGGACGAAGGGACATAATCCAGGCAGCATGAAATCGACAGCAACCCAGGCGGTGATGACTTCAGAGGTCCAGACGCCAGGCCAGAGCTGCCCCCGCCACGGCTGCCGCTTTGGCGGCTTCACCCTGATTGAACTGCTGGTGGTGATTGCAATCATTGCCATCCTGGCGGCGATGCTGCTTCCGGCACTGAGCCGGGCCAAGTTCCGCGCCAAAGTGACCAATTGCACCTCGAACTACCGGCAGTGGGGCGTGGTCGCCAATCTCTATGCCAATGATGATTCTCAAGGCCGGTTGCCCTCTTTCTCACTCTACAACACATCCTCTCAGAAGAACCCTTGGGACGTTTCCACCAACATGGTTGTCCAACTGGCGCCTTACGGTTTGACCGTCCCAATGTGGTTCTGCCCGGTGCGCCCCGACGAGTTTACGCAGGCCAATACCTGGATTCAAAGCCACTACCCCAGCCTCTATCCGATTGCCAGCACCGATACGTTGCTCTTGTGGCTCCGCTTGCGCGATCCCGGCCTTGACTTCGCCGTGCTGCTCCATGCCTGGTGGGTGCCGCGAACCATCAACGACAATCCCGCCTATAGCTACCCGGCCTATAGTCCTTCCAATCCGGCTGAGGCGCGGTTGCCGGACGGCTGGCCAAGCCGGCTGACGGATAAGTGCGCCTCCATTCAACCGATCATCAGCGATTTCTGCGATGCCGCCGGCGCGAATACCAACATCGCTTCGATCCAGTACGGCCATCCCTACGGAAGCAGTGTCACGTCCGTGAACCTGACTTTCGCCGACGGCCATGTGGACACCCATAACCGCGGGGTTATGCAATGGCAATACTTCGGCGTCGACACGGCTTTTTATTGAGAACCGAAACCAAAAAGAACCCATAGACCTCCTAGTCAAACTATGAAAACCTTCATGATGCAGCTAAAAGCGGCTCCGCTGGCAGGGCTGCTCCTGGGCTTGCCCCTGCTCGGCACCGCGCAGACAGCCAATGTTACCTTTCAGGTCGATATGGCGGTTCAGACCGCCCTCGGCAATTTCAACGCGGCCAATGGCGATACCGTCCTGGTCTCCGGCACTTGGAACAACTGGACTTACACGAACAAGATGGCCGTCACCAGCGACCCGAACACCTACGCGCTGACGCTGGGCCAGACTGTCGGCAGTTGGCCTGACTACAAATTCGTTATCGCGCATACCGATAGCCCTTACGTCTGGGAGAACAACGGCGTCGGTGCGGGCGGCGCCGACAACCGCTGGTTTCAAGTGCCCGCCGGGGGCACCAACCTGCCGGTGGTCTATTTCGACAACGTGAACGGCGTCGTCACCAATAACATCACCTTTCAGGTCGATATGGCCGTGGAAGTAGAATTGGGCAATTTCACCGTAGGCAACGATTTCATCACCGTCGCCTCGGACGTGCTCAACTATTGGGACGATACGGATTACCTGTTGACGAATGTGCCGGCGACGAGCAATTATGTTGGGACATTTCCCGTGGCGGACTCGCTCGGCAGCACCGTCAACTACAAGTTCGTCATTGACAATGGCCAGGTGTGGGAAAACAACGGCGTCGGGCCCAGCAACGAAAACGACCGCCAGTTTATCTTCCCCAATGGCCCGACCAATCTGCCCCTCGTGTTCTTCAACAACATCTCCAACCTCAACAACCTGGTGACCAACCAGGTGACTTTTCAGGTCAACATGACCGCGCAGACCGCTCTTGGGCTCTTCACGCCGGGTTCGGACTATGTGACCGTGGCCGGCAGCGCTTTTGACGACTGGGATGACCTCCTCACCTACGTATTGACCAACAGTTCCGCCAACACCAACCTGTACATCAATACCTTCCCGGTTAGCGACCTGCCGGGCGGCAGCGTGAGCTATAAGTTTCTCATCGACGGCGCCACCTACGAGCTGGACGTCCCGGACCGCACGTTCAACGAGCCGACCAACTCGGCGCTGGCTCTGCCACTCGTCTTCTTTGACGGGGTGAGCGACCTGGGCACGGTGCAGATAGGACCGGTCACGGGAAGCCAGGTGGCTCTTTCGTGGGGATCGGCAACCAATGCGAACAATCGCATCCGGTTGCAAAGCATCTCCGATCTGACTGCCGGCGCGTGGCAGGATGTGCCCGGTACCTTCGGGGCCAGCAACGCCAGTGTCACCGTTGGCTCCGGCCAGGCATTCTTCCGCCTCAAAGGCCCTTGATCTCGTGAGGTTCGTGGTTGAAATCGAACAACCGGCGGAGTCAGGACGGGTCATGACTCCGCCGGGAGTTCTCATACCTTCGTCGAAAATGTCTCGTGGCGCCATGAATCGGTTCTCGCTTAAGTCCAAGGGGTCGCTGAAGATGCCAGTCCCGCTTTCTCTCGCGGCGATTTGCTCGGCGCTGCTCCTGACGGCTCTTTCCGGCGCCTATGCCGTCCAAGTGACCTACCAGGTCAACATGGCAGCGCAAATCGCCTTGGGCAATTTCCACCCCGGTGCCGACTCGGTGTTCGTCAGCGGGGATTTCTCCAATCCGAGCTGGATCTCCGGCTCCGGCGCCGCGCCCTACACCTTGAGTCCCGCGCCAGGGAACACGAACCTCTACTCAGGGACCTTCAGCGTGGTAAACCCAGCAGGCACTTATGAGAACCACAAATTCGTCATCAATACCGGCAACAGCTTCATCAGCCTGAATTGGGAGCAGGTGACGGGCGGAGGCAACCGCTATTTCGTGGTCGGGACGTCCAACCTCACTCTGGCGGCTGTGAATTTCAGCGACGTGCCGATGCCCCAGGCGCTTTCGTTTGCCGCCGGGGCTGACTTTTCACTTCTTGCCTTCTTCGAGAATCTCGGCGTCGTGTATGCCGATGCCGGTCAGGTCCAGGACGGGTTGGCGATTCTGAAGCACCATGGGCTGTCCTGTGCGCGATTGCGGTTGTTTACCAGCAGCGCCGCGCAGGCCCAGGCCGATCCCTACGATTACACCAACAACCTCGCGTATACTCTGCCGCTGGCGGTGCGAGTCAAGAATGCCGGCTTGCAGTTCATGCTCGACTTCCATTACTCCGATACCTGGGCCGATCCCGCTCACCAGGCCATACCCGCCGCCTGGACCAACCTGACTTTCACGCAGCTCGTTCAGCAGATGCGCAGTTACAACAGTAATTGCATTGCCTCCTTCAAAGCCGCCGGCGCCATGCCCGACTTTGTCCAGGTCGGCAATGAGATTACCGCCGGGATGCTGTGGCCGTATGGCCAGGTGGGCACCACTACCAACTCGACGCAATGGTCCCAACTGGCGCAGCTCATGAACGCCGCTATCCAGGGTATCTCCGACGCCTCCGGCGCCACGCCTCCCAAGATTGTTGTTCACATCGACCGGGGCGGCGACTGGGGCGGCACGCAATGGTTTTTCGACAACCTGGTCCAGCAGGGAGTGTCTTTTGATATCATTGGCGAGAGCTATTATCCTTTCTGGCATGGACCCCTCACCAATCTCGCCCAATGCCTCACCAACGCGGCCAGGCGCTATGGGAAACCGGTGTTCATCGCTGAGACCGCGTTCCCATGGACCAATTCCTATATGGCCACGAATATCGTGGGTATCGCCCCAAGTGCGCAAGGCCAGGTTCAGTACGTCGTGGCGTTGGCGCAGGTCATTAAGAATGTTCCCGCCCAGCTCGGCGCCGGCGTCTTTTACTGGGGTGCGGAATACCAGACGGTGGCACATGTGAACGAGGCAGGATTCAACACAACCTCCTTCTTCGACACCGCCGGCAACCTCTTGCCAGTGGCGGATGCCTTGGGCCAACTCGCGGCTCCTCTCACGCTCAGCGCCGGCCTGAACGGCTCCAGTCTCAACTTGAACTGGCCGCTTAGCGGAGCCGGGGCCTCGGTGATGACCACCACCAGCCTGGCCCCGCTGGCTGTCTGGGCGCCGCTTACCAACGCCGTTCAGACCAACGGGACTGTCTTCCAACTGTCCGTGCCGCGGGATGCCGACTCCGCGCGCTTCTACCGGCTCCGGTCGGATTGAGCGCGGAAGCCAGCGCGCCGGTGACATCCGGACCAGGGGTTTCGTGTTCCCCTCTCGCGGCACGGTGATATGCGCGGCCGGAGCCAGCGCCGCAGGAATCACTTCTTCCGCAAGATGCGGTATGCGGCGATGGTCATCCCCGCAAGGTTTAAAATGATCACCACCGCCAGAATCGTGGTTGTCGAAACCGACATTGCAGTGCCCGAGAATGTTCCCGCGATCGAGAGCCGCAGAGTGTGTCCGTGCTAGGTCGCGAGAATCGCGCCGGTGCTCGCGTTGGTTACCAGTTTTTGATAGCGCGCCAGCCAGCCGGTCAACTCGCGTTTGAGCGGCTGCCAGGTCTGTTTGCGCGCGGCCAGTTCAGCCTCGGGGACGAGGATGTCGATCTTGCGGTTCGGGAAGTCAATGCGCAGCCGATCGCCGTTGCGCAGCAGGCCGATCGGGCCGCCTTCCTGCGCTTCCGGCGAGACGTGCCCGATGCATGCGCCTGCCGTGCCGCCGCTGAAACGGCCATCGGTGATCAAGGCCACTTTGTCGCTAATCCCCATGCCGGCGATGTAGCTGGTCGGCGACAGCATCTCCTGCATGCCGGGCCCGCCTCGCGGCCCTTCATTCCGGATGACCGCGACGTCACCCGCTTTGACTTTTCCCGCCAGGATGCCTTCGCAGGCATCTTCCTGGCTTTCGAAAATCACGCACGGACCTTCGAAGACGAAGCTCGGGCCGCAGTTGGCTTTGAAGGTGTCGCTGATGCCGGCGGTCTTAACGACGCTGCCATCGGGCGCGAGCTGGCCGTAGAGAATCGCCAGGCCGCCATCCGCGGTGTAGGCGGTTGCCTGGGTGCGGATGCAATCCTGGGCGCTGAACATAAACGCCGAGTCGTAGGGCATCAGCCCGCTGGGCTGGGTCTCCTGGAGCTGCGCAGGCCGATATTCATGGTAGGCCTTGCTGATTTGCCAGTTGCGCAGCCGGCCGGTCCGCAGCAGGCAATGCATCTTCTTTTCCCCCGTTTTTGCGTACTGCCAGATGGCCAGCACCGGCGTTCCTTTGAGCTGCCCGAGTTCGGCGCGCATCAGGCCCTTGAACTCTCCGAATTTCTCCTGGAGCCCGGCTTCGATGGCCGCGGCGCCCTTCCAGGTGACGGTCTCGTTGACCACGAACTCCGCGTCGGGAGTGAACAGCGCGGCCGCTGTCGCAGCGTCGCTGATGTTGAACGCGGCCGCCAGCCGCCAGAGGGTGATGGCGCGCGGGTCCGCGGGGAAGAACATCATCGGCTTGGGAGCCAGGTTGCCGCTCGCGGTCCGCGCCGCCGGGCCGAGTTTGTCATTGGGATCGAGGACCAGCGCCGAGCAGCCCGAGACCCGCACCGCCTGGGCCCAGGCGCTGCATTTCTCCGAGCGCACATCCCATTCGTCGATATTCTCGCCGATGGTCTTGCCGGTTACCGTCTTGCAGGTCAGCGTCAGCGCCCCCATCCGCTTGAGTTCGCCGAGAATGGTATGAATGCCCCCGGCCCGGTGGACGTCCTGCACGTGATAGCTCGACGATGGCGACACCTTGCAGAGGCAAGGCACGCGCCTGGAGATGCCGTCGATCCGTTTGATGTCATAGGCGATGCCCGCTTCGCGCGCAATCGCCAGCGTGTGCAGAATCGTATTGGTTGAGCCCCCCATTGCAACGTCCAGCGCCAGGGCGTTGTCGAACGCCTCGATGGTCGCGATGTCGCGCGGCTTGAGGTCCGCCTCGACCAGCTTCACGATCGCGCGCGCGGCGCGTTCGTAGAGGGCTTCCCGCTCCTTCGACACGGCCAGGATGGTGCCGTTGCCCGGCAGCGCCATCCCCAGCGCCTCGCACAGGCAATTCATCGAATTGGCCGTGAACATCCCGGAACAGGAGCCGCAGGTGGGACAGGCGCTCTGTTCCAGCTTTTTCAAGTCCTCTTCGGACAGGCTCCCCGTCTGCAATTGGCCGACCCCCTTGAAAACCGAGATGAGGTCGGATTTCTGCGTTGCCGGACGCAGATGCGCCGGCAGTTCGCCTTCCGGAGCCTGTTGGGCAATGCCGGCCGCCATAGGCCCCCCGCTGACGAACACCGTCGGGACATTCAGCCGCATGCTGGCCATCAACATGCCCGGGACGATTTTGTCGCAGTTGGGGATGCAGACCATCCCGTCGAAGCAATGCGCCTGCACCATCGATTCGACACAATCGGCGATCAGCTCGCGGGAGGGCAGGGAATACTTCATCCCGCCGTGCCCCATCGCGATGCCGTCATCAACGCCGATGGTGTTGAAAATGAACGGCACTCCGCCGGCCTCGCGCACAAGCCGTTTGACGAGCATCCCCACCTCGTTCAGGTGGGCGTGGCCGGGAATGCAATCGGTATAGCTGTTGCAGATGGCGATAAAGGGCTTGTCCCAATCCGCTTCGGATTCGATGGAGCCGGTGGCCCGCAAAAGCGACCGGTGCGGCGCGCGTTCGAACCCTTTCTTGATGATATCAGAGCGCATAAGGTTAAAAGTCAGTTTGCTGGTAGCATTAGCACCGGCGGGAAGGTAGCAGGTGACTGGGGCGTTGTCACGCGCCTCTGCTCATCCACGTCGGCGCCGCCTCGAACACATATACGCCGCAAAGGACCAGAGCCCCGAGAACTTGTAGCTGGGATCCACGTAGTGCTCGATGACGTAGAACGCGAAATAGTAGAATCGGCAAAAGCACCAAATAGCCAGCGCCAGCAGCAAACCGACCTTCAGCGTCGGATGCTCCAGCACCAGCAGCAGCGCCGAAACCAGTCCCAGGATGAGAAACAGTATCCCTTTGAGTTTAATCCACCCCGCGCTTTTAAGATCTTTCATATTCTGTTTTGTCCGGGCAGCCCCTCACCCCAACCCTCTCCCCATCGGATGGGGAGAGGGTTGGGGTGAGGGGGCAGGTTTTTACCGCTTCCCTTCGCCTCCTTCCGGCCCTATCTTCCAGCGCGCCGTTATTACCGGCGCTCTGTTCGCAAATATCTATGGATTCATTGCCAACTGTCCTGCTCAAACCGGGCGAGGCTGACCGCATCGTCGCCGGGCACCCGTGGGTTTACCATGGGTCGGTTCTTCGCCTCACGCAACCGGCTTCCGACGGCGACCTGGTCCAGGTGAAGGACCATCGCCAGCGCTTTCTCGGCATCGGGTTTTGGAATTCCAAGTCCAGGATTAACGTCCGTGTGCTCTCTCCTGAGCGGGTCGGGGTGGATCAGGCCTTTTTCGAGGAGCGCATCCGCGCGGCTCTGGCCATTCGGCGAAAGCACCTGCCCGACGCGACTTCCTTCCGCGTCGTGAATGCCGAAAGCGATTTCCTGAGCGGGCTCATCATCGATAAATATGAAGACGTGCTGGTCGTGCAGACCTCGTCCCTCGGAATGGACCAGCGTAAGCCGCTGATCCTTGCGGCGCTGCAGACGATCTTCTCGCCGCGGGCAATCGTCGAGCGGAACGAGTTGGCGTCGCGTAAATTCGAAGGCCTGCCTGACGCCAATGGACTGCTGGCGGGCAACCTCGAAGGGCCGGTGTCAATCCGCCTCAACGGCTTGCAATTCGAGGTCGATGTTCTGGGCGGCCACAAGACGGGGCTGTATCTGGATCAGCAGGCGAACTACCAGCGCGTGGCTGAGTTCGCGCCGGGCGCGTCAGTCCTGGACTGCTTCAGTTTCCTGGGCGGTTTCGCCCTGCATGCCGCCCGCGCGGGCGCCGCTCGTGTCCACTTGCTCGACCAGAGCGCCGACGCCATTGCCGCCGCCACCCGCAATGCTGCCGCCAACGGGCTGGCCGAGAAATGCTCTCTCGAGACCGTCAACGTCTTTGACTGGCTCAAAGCCCAGACCGTGGTCAAGCCGCATGAGAAAGTCGTGCCGCGCTGGGATTTGATCATTCTCGATCCTCCCTCGTTCACCCGGAGCCGCGCCTCGGTGCCGGATGCCTTGCGCGGCTACAAGGAAATTCATCTCCGCGCGCTCAAACTGCTCAAGCCGGGAGGCACCTTGGCTACCTTCTGCTGCTCGCACCACGTCGATGCCGGGCTGTTCCAGGACACGGTCCTCGCCGCCGCCTACGACGCGCGCCGCATCCTCCGCCGTGTCACCGCCTACTCCCAGTCTCTCGACCACCCGATTATTCCCATGATACCGGAGACAGAGTATCTCAAGGGCTTTGCCTTTGAACTGGTCAGATAGGAGGGGAGCCGTAAAGCGTAAAGCGTAAAACGTAAGGAACGCGGATGAAGCCGCTGTTGTTACGTTTTTACGCCTCACGCATCAGGCCAGCAACTCCCGCTGCCAATTCATCAACTCCGCCGCATTCTTCTCCCAATCGTAGGCGAGCTCGGAGAGGGTGGCGCGGCTGGCGATGAGCGTGGGATCCAGGCCGAGCTGAGCGGCGTGGGCATCGCGTCGCTTTTGCAAATCGGCGGTCCGGCGCCTTTCCGACTCGGTGGGCCGGCGGCCGATGTGGCGCAGAATTTTGGGATGCTCATCCGGCGCGACGCCGAGGCCGCGGGCCACGGCCTTCATGAGCGCGCTCCGGCGCCGTTCCGATAGGTGCTTCGGCAGAAAGGGCTCTATGGGCCGGCCGGTCGCGGCGGCAGCCGCGATATCGACCAGGCTGTCATGGCTGAGGATGAAAAAAGGCGGCTTGTTGGCCGCAACGGCTTCCGTCTCGCGCCATTGCCACAGCTCGCGTAGAATGGCCAATGCCGGACGCCCCAGCGCATGGCTTCCCTTGACCCGCCAGACCGAGTCCATGTCCGTAGGCCGCTGCTGGGCGGAATCCGCAATGAGTCGCGCGCACGATTCCTCCTGCCAGGCGAGCCGGCCCTTGGATTCAAGCTCTTCCTTGAGCCGGTCGGCAAGCGGCTTCAGATAATGGGTGTCGTTGCGTGCGTAGTGCTCCATCCGTTCGGTTAGCGGTCGCAAGGCCCAATTCGCCTTCTGCGACCCTTTTTCGAGCTTCACGCCGAGGTAGTGCTCGACCAGGTTCCCCAGGCTGAACTGGCGCACTCCCAGCAACCGCGCGGCCAGCATCGTGTCAAAGATCGAGCTGGGCACAAATTCGTGATGCTTCCGCAGCAGGCGCAAATCATAGTCTGCGCCATGCATCAATAATTCGCGGCCGGAAAGCGCCTCCAGCAGCGGTTCAATCGAGAATCCGGCCAGGGGATCAATGAGCTTGTCCCCGGCTACGGTGCTGATTTGTATCAGACACACCTTTTCCGGGTAGGCGTGCAAGCTATCCGCCTCCGTGTCCACCGCTATCCAGGCCGCCTGCCGGAGGGTGGGCAGGTAGGACTCCAGCTTCTGTTCTGTATCAACCACGGCGGAAATATATGGACGGAGCCGAAAAGGGCCACGAAAATTGTTAGATCTAGGCAGGGCGGGCTCCGGCCCTCTGGAAGCGAGTCTTTCCCGCCGCGGCAGGCTCTTATAGCCAACACGCAGCCGGATCAGGCGGCTTTGGAGAAAGATTGGCTTTCTTGATGCACCAGGGAGTTGACATCGAGAATGAGGCCGACACGTCCATCGCCGAGGATGGCGGCGCCGGCGAGGGTGCGGTTCTTATGCACCATCAGCTCGTTGAGGTTCTTGATGACCACTTCCTGTTTGTGCAGCAGGCCGTCCACGAGCAAGCATCGAAAACTGGCGCCGGATTGGGCCACGACAATAATGCTTTGAGTCGGGTCGGTTGAGGCCGGGGAAATGCCAAAATAGTCGTAGAGGCGGAGCAGGGGGATAAGGCGGCCGCGCACATTGACCACCTCGCCGACGCCCTGGACATGCGAGATCATGTCGGCGCGCGGGCGGAACGATTCCCGAACCGACAGGGTTGGAATGATGTAGCGTTCCTCGCCCACTTTGACGATCAGTCCGTCGATAATGGCGAGCGTGAGCGGGAGGCTGATCTTGAACAGGGAGCCTTTGCCAGGGGTGGTGGCGATGTCCACCGTGCCGCGCAGGTGCTCGATGTTGCGTTTGACCACATCCAAGCCCACGCCACGGCCGGAGATGTCCGTGACCTTTTCGGCGGTGGAAAAACCGGCACCGAAAATGAAGTTGTAGATTTCCGCGTCGGTATGTGGGGCGTCGGGAGTGGTGAGGCCGCGCTCAATCGCCTTGGCCAGGATGCGATCGCGATTCAGACCGGCGCCGTCGTCCTCGATTTCAATGACGATGCAGCCGCCCTGGTGATAGGCGCGCAGCGAAATGGACGCCAGCTCCAGTTTGCCCCGGGCGGCGCGCGTCTCCGCCGACTCGATTCCATGGTCGATGGAGTTGCGGATCATGTGCATCAGCGGGTCGTTGAGTTCCTCAACCATGCCCCGATCCAGTTCCGTCTCCTCCCCCGAGGTGAGCAGTTGGACCGCTTTGCGCTGTTTAGCGCCCAGATCGCGGACGACGCGGGCCATTTTGTTGAAGACGCCGCGGATTGGCACCATGCGCATCGACATGCTGACGCGCTGAAGTTCTTTCGTGATGCGGCTGAGCTGGGCCATGTTGCGGGAAAACTGCGGATTCAGCCCTGCCATGCGGCTTAGATCCGGGGCGACCAGGGATTGAGCGATCACCATCTCCCCCACCAGATCCAGCAAAGAGTCGAGCTTTCCGGTGTCCACCTTGACCATCGCGCCTTTGTCGGCCTGGCGGGCCGCGGTGTTCTCCTGGGAAGCGGGTTGGCTGGAGGCAGCCGGCATCGGCGCCGGAGCGGGCGCCGGAGCGGGTGCCGGAGCGGGCGTAACTGCCTGCGTGGGCTCCAAGACGGGAGGAACGGCGGCAAGAGGTTCTGGAGTGGCCGGCGGAGAATCGACCGGCGGCGGCGTGGCCTTCGCTGGAATCTCAGGCGCGGGGGCGGCGGGAGCTTCAACCGGTGAACTGGCCGAGGCTCGGTCCACGACGGCCACAACGCTGCTCTTGAGCCCAGCGATGGGAATGCAAATGGGGGCCAGAGGCCGGGACCCGGCCAACTGACCATCGATCTCGTCCACAAACTGTTTCAGCACGTCGCGTCCGCGCAGGATCAGTTCGATAATCGCCGCGCGGATAGGCAGCTTGCCTTGGCGGGCGAGATCCAACAACGATTCCAGGACGTGGGCCAGGCGGTTGATGGGAATTAGATTGAGAAAGCCGGCCCCGCCCTTGAAGGTATGAAAAGCGCGAAAGACGGTGTTGAGAGTTTCAGCGTCCGTCGGGCTGTGCTCGAGCACCAGCACCCCTTGTTCGATATTGTCAAGGTGTTCCCGCGATTCGTTGATGAACTCGCGCAGCAGCTCCCCGTCATTCTGCAGATCCAGGACCAGAGGCACGTCTTCTTCGACGCGCCGCGGCGCCGGGGCCTCCGGGGCCGCTCCCGGGGCGGGCGCCGCCGGGGCGCCGGCGGCCGGAGCTTGAGAACTGCCGCCTTTGGACAAAGGACCGAGCTGCGCCAAAAGCTCATTCAGCCATTGAATCTCCGCGGGCTGAAAGGGCTTTCCGGATTCGACAATTCCGACCACGCGGTCCCAGGCCTGGGCGCAAACGCCGCGCAAACCCTCGGTTTCGGGCTGTTTCGCCGCCTCGTCCCGCACGTTCCCCAGCAAATCGAGAATAGGAAATTGGCCTGCGTCCGAGCCCGCCTGGGCCGCCCGCACTTCTCTTTCCAACGCCGTCAATAATTGTAAAAGTCGATCTGAATCAATCATAACTGCGCGTACACGCCAGAGCTATATCGACGAAAACGGATAGGTCTTGAGAAAAAAGGCTCACTCTACGGACAGGTCCTAAATTGCTGCGGGAACAACAAAAGCGGTATAGCCGTTGACCGCGCCGCCGTTCGCTTCTATCCTGAAAGGACTCAACCGGCAGTGGAGTGGAACCGCCTTGGCCTGTTGATCCAACAGAAATGAGAAACGAATTTGAGCCGGCAGGCTCGCCGAAATCGGGGCGCGGGCCGGCTGGGGCGCTGGCTGGCCGGCGCGAGCCTTCGAGCAACCGCGAACGGTTCCTGGACGCTTGCCGCTGCTGCCCGGTGGATCGCCCGCCGGTTTGGCTCATGCGCCAGGCCGGACGCGTGCTGCCCGAATACCGGGCGCTCAAACAGAAACACTCTTTCCTCGAGTTGGTCCAGACCCCCGAGCTTGCCGCGGAGGTGACCTTGCAGCCGATTCGAAGGTTCGATTTCGACGCCGCGATCCTCTTCAGCGACATCCTGGTCATGGCGGAGGCCATGGGGCAACGCTACCAATTCCGGGAACAAGGGGGCATCGAGATGGAGTTCCTGCTGCAAAACGCCGCGGATATCGACCGTTTGGAGACGCGGGGGGTGGCCGAACGCCTGCAGTATGTTGCCGCCGCATTGCGGCTGATCAAACCGGCCTTGGGAGGGCGGACGGCCTTGATCGGGTTCGCCGGTTCTCCCTGGACGCTGGCCAACTTTATGATTGAAGGCGGCGGAGTGCGGGAATACAGCAAAGCCAAGGCCCTGCTGCTGTCCGACCCAAAGCTGTTATGGCGGTTGCTGGAAAAACTGGCGCAAGGCGTCGGCGAGTTCCTCCGCCTTCAAATTGACGCCGGGGCTGAGGCGGTCCAGATTTTTGACAGCCTGGGCGGCGCTTTGGGCGGCGATGATTTCGAGCGCGCCTCGGCCCGGTGGATGAGGCAGATCATCGCGTCGCTCGAGGGGCGAGTGCCGGTGATTGTGTTTTCCAAAGGCGCTCATGCGCGGCGGGAAGATCTGGCCGGCACCGGGGCGCAGGTGCTGGGGATGGATTGGACGGTGCGCCTGGCGGATATCGCGGCCGTATTGCCAGCCCATATCGGCGTGCAGGGCAACCTCGACCCGGCGCTTCTGACCGCTGCCCCGGAGCGCGTGGCGGGGGAAACGGCGCGGATTCTGCGCGAGATGAACGGCCGGCCCGGCCACATCTTTAACCTTGGCCACGGCGTGCCCCCCGAGGCGAAGCTGGAAAACATCGAGAGCCTGGTTCAGACGGTCAAGACCTGGACCGTCGGCCCTTCGGCCTCGGATGGAAGTGTCGTATGAGCATGTTGAAAGTCGATCTGGAGCTGGTGAAGAAGTACAACGTGGCCGGCCCCCGCTACACCTCCTATCCGCCTGCCACCCGGTTCAGCGACGCGTTGAAGTGGCCGGAGCTGGCGGAGCGGATCCGGGACAACAACCAAAGCGATCGCGACCTTTCGCTCTACTTTCACATCCCGTTTTGCGAGACGCTGTGCTGGTATTGCGGTTGCACCACCCTCATCACGCTCAACCACAGCCAGGGGGCGACCTACCTCGATTACCTGGAGAAAGAAGTCGCCCAAATGGGCAAACTGGTCAACCCCCGGCGCAGAGTCGTCCAGCTCCATTGGGGCGGCGGCTCCCCTACGTTCCTGCAGCCCAATGAAATCCGCCGGCTGGGTGAGATCATCCGGCGCCATTTCGTCTTTGCCCCCGATCTCGAGGCGGGCGTGGAAATCGATCCGAGGCGCCTCACCCGGGACCACATCGCCGCCTTGCGCGAGGTCGGGTTTAACCGCGCGTCGCTCGGGGTGCAGGATTTCGATGCGCGCGTCCAGGAGGCCGTTCACCGGATTCAGCCGCGCGACATGACCGAGCAGGTGCTGGCATGGGTGCGGGAACTTGGATTCACGTCGGTCAACTTCGACCTTATCTACGGGCTGCCGCACCAGACGGTCGAGTCCTTCAACCGGACCTTGGACGACGTGCTCTCGCTCCAGCCGGACCGTTTGGCCGTGTTCAGCTATGCGCATGTGCCCTGGGTCAAGCCGGCCCAGAAAATCCTTGAGCAGAAAGTGCTGCCGCCCCCGGAGGTTAAACTCGAGCTGCTCAAGTCGGTCATCGAGCGGCTGACGGAGAATGGCCGCTATGTTTACATCGGCATGGACCACTTCGCGCGGCCCGGCGACGAACTGGCATTGGCCCAGCGAGCCAAGCAGCTCCAGCGCAATTTCCAGGGCTACAGCACTCGCGCCGGCGCCGACATCTATGCCTTCGGCATGTCCTCCATTTCCCAAATCCCCGATGTGTATTGGCAGAACGAGAAAGATCTCCCCAAATACTACGCGGCGCTGGATGGCGGCCAGGCGCCCCTGGCGCGCGGCTGCCTGGTCACGCCGGAGGACAAGATCCGCCGGGAAACCATCATGCGGGTCATGTGCGACCTGTCGTTGGACTACGCGGCGATGTCGCGGCGGCTCGGAATCGAGTTTGCCTCCTATTTCGAGCCTGAAATCGCGGCGCTGGCCGGCTTCGAGGCCGACGGGTTGGTGCGCCGCTCGCCTTCCGGAATGGATGTCACCGACACTGGCCGGCTGTTCATCCGCAATATCGCAATGAGCTTCGACAACACCTTGGCCCCGGTTGGAGAGCGAAAGCATTCCCGCACGATTTAGGGCCTGTCCGGATCGGGCATGGCACAGGCGAAGCCCGGAGGGACGAGCTCCGCGAGTCCCCAGTATTTGGGCTGGCTGAACTGCGCCCTAAATGGGTATTGACAGATAAGTCCTGCCGGGTGAACAATTCGCGCCGGATGAGAGCCCATGAAATTGTAGCCAAGGCACGAAACCTGCCTCATGTCTCCGAGGCGGCGCTGATGCTGGCCCAGATAGTTGGCCGGCCCGACACGAACAACAGCGAGATCGTTGAGTTGCTGAAGTGTGATAGCGTGCTGACTGCCAAAGTGCTTCGGGCCTGCAATTCCGCGGCCTTCGGCCTTAAAGAGCCGGTCACCTCAGTCGACCAGGCGTTATTGCTGCTGGGCCATAACGAGATTCATAACCTTGTCCTGTCGCTGGCCTTTGGCGGCGCCATGTCGGTGCCGGTGCCGGGCTACGCGCTTAAGGAAAACGAGCTATGGCTTCACGCGCTGAGGACCGCTGCCGCCACCGGGGAGCTGGCGCGCGGCACTGGGGGTCTTGAAACCGACGAGGCCGTCGGCTTCACCATCGGTCTGCTGCATGATATCGGCAAGCTGGTGATGGCCCAGGCGCTTGCCGCCAGGGCTCAATCCGCCATCCACATCCACAGCGCCGACGAGGGGCTGGGCAGCATTGAATCCGAGCGGGAGGTGCTTGGCACCGATCATGCCGAAGTGGGCGCCTGCCTGCTTTATCTCTGGCGCCTGCCGGATGCCGTGGTCGAAGCGGTTGCCAACCATCACCATCCCGTGCTGCAGCCCGTGCCGCGGCTCTCCGCGCTGGCTCATGCCGCCAACCGCATCGCCCATCTGGCGGCGGACGCCGAATGCGAGGGTCACGCCTTCAAGACCGATGAGCCCATCGTGCGCGTCTTCGACCTCTCGCCGGAGAGGCAGGAATCCCTTGTAGGGGTTGTGCGCGGCGCCGAGGATCGCGTCAAGGGTCTGATGGCCATGGCGTAGCGGCCGCGGAGCTGCCTGGACTGACCCTCCCCCTGGGTGCTTTCACTACGTTGATCGGCTCCGGCAAGGCTTTAGATTGACGGTGGTAATGGAAAGATTCATCTGCATTCACGGCCATTTCTATCAACCCCCTCGGGAGAATCCATGGCTTGAAACGGTCGAGCTGCAAGACTCGGCGGAGCCCTACCACGACTGGAACGAGCGTGTGACCGTCGAGTGCTATGCCCCCAACGCCACGGCCCGGATTCTGGATGGCGAGGGGCGGATTGTGCAGATCATCAGCAATTACTCCAAGATCAGCTTCAACTTTGGCCCGACCTTGCTCGCCTGGATGAGCGACAGGATGCCCGAGATCCACAAGGCGATCCTCGAGGCGGACAACCTGAGCCGCGGGAATTTCTCCGGCCATGGCTCTGCGCTGGGCCAGGTTTATAACCACATGATTTTGCCCCTGGCCAATACGCGGGACAAGCATACGCAGGTCTTGTGGGGCATTCGGGATTTCGAGTTCCGGTTCGGACGGATGCCGGAAGGGCTCTGGCTTTCCGAAACAGCGGCGGACACCGACACGTTGGAGGAGCTGGCGCGTCTCGGGGTCAAGTTCACCATCCTCTCTCCCTTTCAGGGGAGCCGGACGCGGGAGCTGACCAAGCGCAGTTGGCGGGACGTGGATGGCGGACGCATTGATCCGACACGGCCCTATCTGGTCCGGCTGCCTTCGGGCAAATCCATCACCGTCTTCTTCTACGACGCCCCCGTGTCGCAGGCAGTTGCATTCGAGAAGTTGCTGAGCAGCGGCGAGCGGTTCGCCAACCGCCTGACCAGCGCGTTCAACGACTCTCGCCAGTGGGACCAATTGGTCCATATCGCCACCGATGGAGAATCCTACGGACACCATCACCGGCACGGGGAGATGGCCTTGGCCTACGCGCTCCATTATATCGAGAGCAACCATCTGGCCCGGCTGACAAATTACGGCGAGTACCTCGAGAAACATCCTCCCACCCACGAGGTCCAGATCCACGAGAAGAGCGCCTGGAGCTGCACGCACGGAGTGGGCCGCTGGATGGCCGATTGCGGCTGCAACAGCGGCGGCCGCCCCGGCTGGAACCAGGCCTGGCGCACACCTTTGCGCCAGTCGCTGGATTGGCTCCGCGACGAGCTGGCGCCCCTCTACGAGGCCAAGGCCAAAGAGGTCCTGCCCGATCCGTGGGGCGCGCGCGATGGATACATCTCGGTGATCCTGGACCGCTCCGCCGAGAGCCGCGAAAGGTTCTTCGCGCGGCACGCCTCCCGCCCGCTCAGCGACGCCGAGAAGGTCACCGTGCTCAAGCTGATGGAGCTGCAGCGCCACGCCATGCTGATGTACACCAGTTGCGGCTGGTTCTTTGACGAGATCTCCGGTATCGAGAGCGTGCAGGTGGTTCAATACGCCGCCCGGGCCTTGCAACTGGCCCGCGAGATCTTCGGACGCGACCTGGAAGCCGGTTTCCTGGAGCGCTTCGAGGGCGCGAAGAGCAACCTGGTGGAAAACCGCGACGGCCGATGCATTTACGACAAATTCGTCAGGCCGGCGATGATTGACTGGGCCAAGGCGGCGGCCCACTACGCGGTCAGCTCGGTCTTCCAGCAATATGGCAAGGTCACCCGCATCTTCTCCTTTTCGTTCGACGATGAACGCCGCGAGGTTTTCACCTCGGGCAAAACGGTGCTGGCGGTCGGACGGGTCAAAGTCATGTCCGAGATTACGCAGGAAAGGGAGCTTCTGGCCTATGCGATTCTCTATATGGGCGAACATAACGTGACCGGTGGCGTCCGGCAATTTGAGACGATCGAGGCTTTCGACGCCATGGTGGCGGAGGCCAAAGCGGCCTTTGAGAGCGCCGATTTTCCTCAGACCATTCGGGTCATCGATCGGCATTTTGGCGATATTCAGTACTCGTTGAAAACGCTCTTCAAGGACGAGCAACGGCGCATTCTCAACAGCATCCTGGCATCCACGTGGGATGATCTCGAGAACCGCTTCCGGCTGATTGCCGAGCGCTACGGCCCGCTGATGAGCTTCCTTCAGAGTGTCGGGGCTCCCTTGCCGTCGGGCCTGGAGAACGCGCGCGTTTTTGTCCTGCGCAGCGATATCCGCCGCCAGCTTGAGATTGTGCCCATGGATCTCGACCGGCTGCGCGCGCTGCTGCGCGAGGCGCAGGCGCGCGACCCGCAGGTGCTGGACGCCGGCATCAGCTACATGGTGAAGAACAAGATGGAACAGATGATGCAGAGCCTGGCCGCCGCGCCCCAGGAAAGGGCCCTGATGTCCAACCTCGAAAAACTCTCGGAGCTGGTCATGCCCTTGCCGCTCGGTCTCAATCTTTGGAAAGTCCAGAACACGTATTGGGAGATGGCGGAGAAGACGCTCCCGGCTTTCCAGCAACGCGCCCAAAACGGGGACGAGGCGGCTCGCGGGTGGGTCAACCGGTTTCTGTCCCTCGGCGACCATCTCGGTTTTGCCGCTCAAAGCCTCCAAACTCCCGCCGTTCCCCTCAAGGCCGCCGCCTGAGGAGGAAGCGCCGCCTGGCATCCGCCGAATGCCATGATCGCCTCGAATCGGACCATTCCGTCGGCCACCTACCGGCTCCAGTTTAACCGGCAGTTCACCTTCGCCCAGGCCGCCGCTATCGCCGGCTATTTACGTGACCTTGGCATTTCCGACTGCTATGCCTCGCCGCTATTCCAAGCGGGCCCTCAAAGCACCCACGGCTACGACATTTGCGCTTTCGACCGAATCAATCCCCATCTCGGCGGCGCCGCCGATTTCGACCGGTTTACCGCGCGGCTCAAGGACCTCGGGCTGGGCCTCCTGCTCGACATGGTCCCCAACCACATGGGCAACGACCATTCCAACGCCTGGTGGGTTGATGTCCTGCAAAAGGGGCCCGGCTCCAACCACGCCCGCTGGTTCGATATCGACTGGCAGCCGCTCAAGCCGGATTTGCGCGACCGGGTGCTGCTGCCGGTCCTTGAAGACCACTATGCGGCCGTGCTCGAAGCGGGCAAATTGCGGGTGGTGTTTGAAGCCGGCGCTTTCGCCTTGAGCTACCACGACAAGCGGTTCCCAGTCTCGGAGCATTCATCCCGCGACTTGCGCTCGGGCGCGCCGAACGCTCTCGAAGATCTCAATGGGAAACCCGGCGCTCCCCATTCCTTTGATCGGCTCGATGCCCTCCTGCGCCAGCAGCATTACCGCCTCGCTTATTGGCGGGTCGGGCCGGAGGAGATTAATTATCGGCGCTTTTTTGACATCACCGATCTGGTCTCCCTGCGCATCGAGCTGCCCGAGGTGTTCCGGGCCGTTCACCGACTGCTCTTCCCGCTGCTCAGCCAGGGCAAGGTCACCGGCCTGCGAATCGATCATCCGGACGGCCTTTGGGATCCGAAACAGTACTTTGAGCGCCTCCAATCCTGGAGAGGATCGCTGTCTTCCGCGCCGGACAGCGTTGCTCAACCGTTGTATCTGGTCGCGGAGAAGATCCTGACCGGGGATGAAACCCTGCCGGCCGATTGGCCGGTCGATGGCACCACCGGCTACGAATTCCTCAATCGAGTCAACCGGCTGTTTGTCAGCCCGGATAACCGAGACGCCCTGGATGAGCTTTACCGGCAGTTCGCCCCGGAGGATTATTGGCCGGTGTTCGGAGACCTGGTGCGGGAGAGCAAGCGGAGGGTCCTGCGCAACGCCCTCATCAGCGAGTTGAACGCGCTGACGCACCGGCTTGAACGCCTGGCCGCCCGCTCACGGTATGGCCAGGATTTTACTTTCCTCCAGATCCACGCCGCTCTCGAGGCTGTCATCGTCGCATTCCCGGTCTATCGCACCTACATTACGGAGGAGACGGCGGAGGTGTCGGCGCGGGATCGGGAGCACATCACCCAAGCCCTCCTCGGCGCCAAAGCTTGTGACCGCGGTTCCGATGCCGCTCTTTTTGGGTTCATTGAGAACCTTCTGTTGCTGCAACCCCCGGACGATCTGGAGCGGGCGGCCGGGAAGGAATGCCGGGAATTTGTGATGCGCTTTCAGCAGCTCACCGGGCCGGTTATGGCCAAGGGGCTCGAAGACACCGCCTTCTACATTTATAATCGGCTGATTTCATTGAATGAAGTGGGCGGCGACCCGGACGCATTCGGCGCGCCGGTGCGCGAATACCACGCTGCCACAGCCAATGCCGCGCGCTGGCCACATTCACTCCTCGCGACTGCCACCCACGACACCAAACGCGGCGAGGATGCCCGCGCCCGCATCGATGTGCTCTCGGAAATGCCCGGTGAATGGGGGGAAGCCGCGGGTCGCTGGGCCCTCCTCAATGCCGCAAGGAAGGGAGTCGTCGATGGCCGGCCGGCGCCATCGGCCAACGACGAGTACCTGCTCTACCAGACGCTGATCGGCGCCTGGCCTGCCGAGGCGGAAACCGCCGGGGGCCTCAAGGCCTTCGGCGAACGCGTCGCCGCCTACATGCTCAAAGCGATCAAAGAGGCCAAGACCCACACAAGCTGGGCCAAGCCGAACTCCGCCTACGAGCAAGCCGTCCAGCGGTTTGTCCATGGCTTGCTGTCTGACGAAAGGCGCAATCCCTTCCTCGCGGACTTCAAGCCGTTTCAGCGCAGAGTGGCCTTTTTCGGCCGGTTCAACTCGCTGTCACAGACTCTCCTCAAAATCACCTCGCCCGGCGTGCCGGACTTTTATCAGGGAACGGAATTATGGGATTTCAGCATGGTCGATCCTGACAACCGCCGCCCTGTCGATTACGAGATCCGCCGCCGGCTCCTTCGCGAATTGATGGAGCATGGGATCGATGAAAGGGCAGGGGAGCCTGCGCCCTCCGTCGGCAGCCCCTCGGAAGCCGAGGCGGTGGCTGGAGGTTCGGAGCCTCGGGAGCCGATGGCGGAATTCCTGCGCCGGCTCGTTCGTCGGAGCGAGGATGGGCGCATCAAGCTCTACGAGATTTGGCGCGCGCTGAATTTCCGGAATCGGCATAAGCGGCTGTTCGAAACCGGCGGCTATTTTCCTCTCTATGCCACCGGCCCTAAAAGCGGCCATGTATGCGCTTTCGCCAGGCAGGGGGGCGAGGAGGTCGCGGTAACCATTGTCCCCCGCTTGGTTCTGGGGCTGACCGAAGGCGCCGAGCGTCCGCCGACTGGAGGCGAGGTGTGGCGAGAGACCCTCCTGCCGCTGCCTGATGCCAAGCCCGGCGAGCGCTACCGAAACGTGTTCACTGGGGAGGTCCTGACCCCCTCCAGCGGTCTGGGCGGCCGAACCCTCCGCCTGGACGAGGTTTTGTCCGAATTCCCCGTGGCGCTGCTGGGGTCTTTTTAATACTTGCCTGGTCATAACGCCTTGTGGCACTGTCTCGGCGTGCTCACGAGCACGGCGATACCTACCGTCTCCGACGACGGTGCGCGTATGGCTCTGGCTGGGTAGCTCAGTTGGTAGAGCAGAGGACTGAAAATCCTTGTGTCGGCGGTTCAATTCCGCCCCCAGCCACCAAATAATCCTCCGTTTCCTGAACCCGTTTTTACGATCAGGGAGTCTGCTTCGTTCACAGGTTGCCATAGCTTACGAGCCTGTGAGGGGCACGGCATTGCGGGGTTTGCGGCGGGCAGTTTCATCGGAGCCCGGCGGGGATTTATTGGTTGGCAAGAAAAACATTATTCCTCGTTTAAGGCGCCGTGAGGTTGGCACAGGTTGGCGATGGGTTGGCGATGGGTTGGCGATGGGTTGGCAAGAGGTTATCAGGTTTTCAGGTTGTCAGGTCGGAGGCGCGACGAGCAATGTCAACCAGGAATTGCACCATTTTTCGAATCGGATTTTGCAAGTGGCTGGGGGATGCCAGCGGTGAAGTAGAAATGGATCAAAATCACCGGTCTGGAATTGGATCTTATTCGCTGGCATTTTCTTCGAAGGATTCGCTGAAGTCTTTTCTTCCTTCTTCTCCGAACTGAGTCTTCT
>Ga0181517_10001851_pt1 | contig 22694 bp, 18 predicted proteins | sample PEATcosm2014_Bin_31_FD_119748 | JGI IMG/M metagenome (GOLD analysis project Ga0181517, IMG submission 119748) | Peatland microbial communities from MTU Mesocosm Facility, Houghton, MI, USA - PEATcosm2014_Bin01_30_metaG | ecosystem: Environmental > Terrestrial > Soil > Wetlands > Peat | place... | reverse complement strand
GCCCGGCAGTTTGCGTGAGTCAAACCGTCTCTGGGCCGACGGCATAGCCGCCAAACTGGGGGCCCTACGCTGCGTTGTGGTCCCCGCTCCCCTTCTGGACCCCGAGAGGTCGAGCTTCGGGTTCACCGAAGCCGAGGTGGCCGCGCTGGCGCCGTTCGAGCACGAGCGCTGGTCGGCCGACATGAAGCGCATGGGCTACCAGCCCGGGCCACGCGACTCGCGCCATCACCCCTTCATCGACCTACCGTTCGAGCAGTTGCCCGAGGACAACAAGGAGAAGGACCGTGCCCACGTCCGCTCGATCCCCCATGTCCTGGCCCGGGCCGGGTTCCGGGTGAGGCGCCTGGACGAGGGCCCGGGGCCCTCAAGGCCCGGCGCCTCATTCGGCCTATAGGAGCTGGGCAGGCCGGGAACGGATGGCCTCCGGCCCGGGAATCTTGGGAGGTCCCCATTTGTTGGACCTAGCCCAGAGCCCGGTGTGACCGGACGGAAAGAAGTTTTTGGAGAAGATGATGGACAAAGAACGCCAAACCCTGCCGATGCTGCCCTTGACCTCGGGTGTTGTGCTGCCCGGGATGGTTTTCACCCTTGCGCTGGAGACAGACGAAGCCAAGGCGGCGGCCGAGGCCGCCGGACCAGTCGGCGGCGAGCTCGTGCTCGTGCCTCGTATCGACGGCCGCTATTCCTCGGTCGGGGTGATCGCCAAGATCGTGGACGTGGGCGAGCTGCCCGGCGGGGCAGCGGCCATAGCAGTGAGCGGTGAGCGTCGCGCCCTGTTGGGCAGCGCCGTGCCCGGCACCGGCCGGGCGCTGTGGGTACAGGTCGACGACGTCAACGAACCGGCGGAGACGCCGGCCGTGGTCGAGCTCGCCCGCGAGTACCGCGCAGTCCTGGAGAACATCCTGCTCAGCAGAGGTGCCCGGGCCATGGCAGAAACACTGCGCCATGTCAGCGGTGCCTCTCAGATAGCTGATGTGTCCGGGTACTCGCCCGACCTCAGCGCGGCCCAGAAGCTGCAGATCCTCGAGACCGTCGACGTGGAGGCCCGGCTGCGCCTCGTGCTGGGCTGGGCGCGCGAGACCCTGGCCGACATAACGCTGCGCCAGCAGATCAAGACAGACGTAGAAGAGGGCATGGAAAAGACGCAGCGCGAGTTCCTGCTGCGCCGCCAACTGGAGGCCATCCGCAAGGAGCTGGGCGAGCTGGACGGCGAAGCGGCCGACGGGTCGCCCCAGGGTTACCGAGAACAGATAGAGGCTCGCGACCTGCCCGACGCCGTCCGCGCCGCCCTGTTACGGGAGGTCGCCAAACTCGAACGCACCAGCGAGCAGAGCCCCGAGCAGGGCTGGGCCCGGACCTGGATCGAGACGGTCCTGGAAATCCCCTGGGGCAAGACCTCCGAGGACAACCTCGACGTCCCCGCCGCCGGGCGCGTGCTCGACGAGGACCACGACGGTCTGTCGGACGTGAAGGAGCGCATCCTCGAGCACCTGGCCGTACGTAAGCTCCGCCGCGACCGCGGCCTGGCGCCGGTCGGGGACCGCGGCGCGGGCGCCGTCCTGGCCCTGGTAGGGCCGCCCGGTGTTGGCAAGACTTCGCTGGGCGAGTCCGTGGCCCGCGCCCTGGGCCGCACCTTCGTGCGTGTCGCGCTCGGCGGCGTCCACGACGAAGCCGAGATCCGGGGTCACCGGCGGACCTACGTCGGCGCCCAGCCCGGCCGCCTGGCCCGGGCGCTGCGCGAGGCGGGCACCATGAACCCCGTCGTCGTGCTCGACGAGGTCGACAAGCTGGGGTCCGACTACCGGGGCGACCCGTCCTCGGCGCTGCTCGAGGTGCTCGACCCGGCCCAAAACCACACCTTCCGTGACAATTACCTCGAGATCGAGCTCGACCTGTCCCAGGTGCTTTTCATCGTCACGGCCAATGTGGCCGAAACCATTCCCGGCCCGCTATACGACCGCCTGGAAGTGATCCGCCTCGACGGCTACACCGAGGACGAGAAGCTGGCTATCGCCCGCCATCACCTGCTGCCCCGTCAGCTGGAGCGCACCGGTCTCCGGGCTGACGAAGTGAAGGTGACCGACGACGCCCTGGGGGCCATTGCCGCCGACTACACCAGGGAGGCGGGGGTCCGGGGCCTCGAGCGCGAGCTGGGCCGGCTCCTGCGCAAGGTGGCCACCAAACTGGCGTCCGCCAAAGCCGTCTCCCCTGTCGTGGTCGACGGTGGCGGCGTCCGGGGCTGGCTGGGCCGGCCGCGGTTCTTCTTCGAGGCGGCCGACCGCGCCGCAGTCCCCGGCGTGGCCACCGGCCTGGCCGTCACCGGGGCGGGCGGGGACGTGTTGTTCGTCGAGGCCACGGCCATGACGGGTGGCGAAGGGCTCACCCTCACGGGCCAGCTCGGCGAGGTGATGAAGGAGTCGGCGGAGATCGCCCTCTCCTATGTCCGCTCGCACGCCCCCGAGCTCGGTATCGACGCCGCCGACCTGACCGGCCGGCGGTTCCACGTCCACGTGCCCGCGGGCGCCGTCCCCAAGGACGGGCCGTCGGCGGGCGTGACCATGACCTCGGCCCTGGTCAGCCTCCTCACGGGACGGCCCGTACGGCCGGTGGTGGGCATGACCGGTGAGGTCACCCTGCAGGGCCGCGTGCTACCGATCGGCGGGGTCAAGCAAAAGGTCCTCGCCGCCCACCGCGCCGGATTGACCGAGGTGGTCCTCCCGGTACGCAACGGGCCGGACCTGGACGACGTGCCCGTCACTGTGCGCGACGCCATGACGTTCCACCTGGCCGAGACGGTCGACGACGTACTGGCCGCGGCCCTGGAGCCCCAGGGCGACGGCCAGAAGTCGTCGGTGACGGGGCGAGGGCCCGAGCACCTGGCGGCGGCGTGACACCGGCCCCGCCGGGCGTAACGCAACGCCCGCAAGAACGACTATTTGTGGTTCATCGGATGATGCCGCCGCAGCCAGAACTGAGCTGGCGCGGCGATAAGGAGGGCACCCATGCCTGCTGTGACCGTCAATGACTTGTCGACGCTGCCGAAGGTGGCGGCCCCCGACCCGGCCGTCTCCAGAGAACGGCCGGTCAGGTCGGTGACCACAGCCCCCAGCGGTCTGGAGGGGGAGGGCTTCCCGGTCCGGCGCGCCTTCGCCGGCATGAAGATGCGCGACCTCGACCCCTTCGTGCACATGGACCAGATGGGCGAGGTCGACTACGCGCCCGGGGAGCCTAAGGGCACGCCCTGGCACCCGCACCGCGGGTTCGAGACGGTTACCTACATGATCGACGGCACTTTCGTCCATCAGGACTCCAACGGCGGTGGGGGCCTCATCGCCAACGGGGCTACGCAATGGATGACCGCCGGCGGCGGGATCCTGCACATCGAGACGCCGCCCGAAGAGCTTGTGATGTCAGGCGGCCTGTTCCACGGCGTCCAGCTCTGGGTGAACCTGCCCGCCAAGGACAAGATGATCGCGCCCGCATATCAGCCCCTCGAGGCCGACCAGGTGGAGCTGTTGTCCTCGGCCGACGGCGGGGCCCTCGTCCGCATCATCGCTGGGACGCTGGGCGAGCACCGCGGCCCGGGCTCGACGCATACCCCGATGGCGATGATGCACGCCACCCTGTCGCCAGGGGCCCGGCTCGAGCTCCCCTGGGAGCCGGCGTTCAATGCCCTCGTCTACGTGATGGCCGGGTCCGGGCAGGCCGGCCGCGATGGGCAACCGGTGCGGGCCGGGCAGCTGGTGGCCTTCGGCCCGGGCGACTGGATGAGCGTCCGCGCCGACGACCACCAGGGCTCGGGTGCCGAACAGCTCGACGTCCTGGTGCTCGGGGGCCAGCCGATCGGGGAGCCGGTCGTGCATTACGGGCCGTTCGTCATGAACACACGGGACGAGATCATGCAGGCGCTCGAGGACTTCGAAGCCGGCCGCCTCGGCCACATCCCGGCCAATGCCCTCATGCCTCACGTCCCCGACCCCGTCCCCGTCCGGACCGAGCACACCGGGATCTGAGGTCCCTCCACCGGGCACCCGGGGGCGGCGCTCAGCGCTCGGTTTATGCCGGTTGAGGGGGCGGATCTTCTAGGAAATCGGCCGTCGGCACGAAGAAAAGTGCCCCGGTGACGGCCCTGGAGAACTCAAGGATCCGGTCGTAGTTGCCGGGAGGGTCGCCGAGGAACATGTTCTCCAGCATTTTCTCGGTGACGCTCGGGGTGCGCGAGTACCCGATGAAGTAGGTGCCGAACTCCGCGTTGCCCACCGTGCCGAAGGGCATGTTGTGGCGAAGTATCTGGCGTTCGAGCCCGTCCGGGCCGACGATCGTGTTGAGGGCGACGTGGGAATTGCTCGGTTTGACGTCGTCAGGCAACTCCACGTTCGACAGTTTCGTACGGCCCACGGCCCGCTCCTGCACCTCGACCGGGAGCGCGTTCCAAGCCACCAGGTCGTGCAAGTACTTCTGCACGATGACGTAGCTACCACCGGCGAAATGAGGATCCTCGGCTCCGATGGTGACCGCCTCTGCGGCCGCCCGGTCCGTCGGGTTCTCCGTACCGTCCACGAAACCGAGAAGGTCGCGCACCTCGAAGTACTTGAAGCCGTGCACCTCGTCCACAACGGTCACAGCGCCCCGGAGGCGGTCCATGATCTGGGACGCCAGCTCGAAGCACGGGTCGAGCGCCCCGGCCCGGATATGGAACAAAAGGTCGCCCGGGGTGCCTATGGCCTGGTGCTTGGGGCCGTTGAGCTGGCGGAAAGGGTGCAGCTCGAGCGGGCGGGGCGCACCGTACAGGCGGTCCCAGGCCGCCGACCCGACCCCGCCGACGACGGCCAGGCGTCCTTCGGGCACCCGGGAGCCGACGGTCCGTTGCAGTCCTGACAGATCGGCCAGCAGGTCGCGCACCGCCGGCTCCGCCCCTGGCCCGATGGTCATGACGAGGAAGATCGCCGTCGTCGTGAGCGGGCTGAGCACGGGCTGAGGCGTCGGTGGAGTGGGAGCCGCAACCGGCCCGGAAGGTACCGTCACGGCGAGGCAGCCTAGCCCGGGGCGAGCGCGGCGTATTTAAGCCCTAACTTTCCCGTCAGCCGGGCCCGCTTTCAGCCGATAGAGAAGTGATGTCACGGCACGGCCGGGCGTCACCTGAGTTGACGGTGGGAGGCAACAGATGAGCCAGTTTATGGTCGGGCGACAGCCGATCTTCGACGCCGAATCGCGGGTCCACGGCTATGAGCTGCTCTTCCGGGGGCCGGGCTCCCAAAGGCCGGACGGCGACTCGATGACCGCCGATGTGCTGGTGCACTCCATCCTCGACGTCGGCCTAGACGCACTGGTAGGTGACAAGCTGGCCTTCGTGAACGCGACCAGGGCGTTCCTGGTCGGCGAACAGGATCTCGTCCTGCCTCCTGTTCAGACGGTGGTCGAGATATGCGAAGACGTCCCCCGGAGCCCCGAGGTCCTGGCGGGCTGCCAGCAGCTGGCTCAGGAGGGCTACACCCTCGCCCTTGACAACTACCGGATAAGCCAGGACGACGATGCGTTCCTCGAGCTGGTATCGATCGTCAAACTCGACGTCCTGGCGATGGCGCCGGCGCCGCTGGCCGAGACGTTCCGGCACTGCTCCTCGTTCGGCGTGCAAATGATCGCGGCCAAGGTCGAGACGCGCCGGCAGCTCGAAGCGTGCCAGAAACTCGGCTTTGACCTCTACCAGGGTTACCTGCTCAGCCGTCCCGAGGTGGTCGAAGGCCACGAGCTCAGTTCGAGCCGGCTCACGTGCCTGCGGGTCATCGACAAGCTCTGTGACCCCCGCACCTCCGCAGCCGAGGTGGAAAGCATCGTGCGGACCGATGCCGTCCTCAGCTACCAGTTCCTGCGGGCCGCGGGGGCCGGTGCCGCCTGGGGCTTCTTCCGCCGCCTGAGCTCGGTCCGCGAGGCCGTCGTCCTGCTGGGCGAGCGACGGATACGCGCCTTGGTCATGCTCATCCTCTTGAACGGCGCCCACGAGGGTTCCGACGAGCAGCTCAACATAGCCATGACCAGGGCCCGCATGGCGGAACTGCTGGCCATGGAGACCGAACCACACCTGGCCGGCGCCGCTTTCACCGTTGGGCTGGTGTCCTCGCTCGACCTGTTGTTGCGGGCACCTCTCCCAGTGATCGTAGAGAGCATGTCGCTCGGCACGGACCTCGAGGAAGCCCTGCTCTGGCACACCGGGCGGCTCGGCGACTTCCTGGCCGACGTGCTGGCCTGGGAACTCGGGGCCGCCGGCTTCCAGCTTCGCTCCGGCGCCCATCCCAGCGAGGTCGAGCAGTGCTACCTTCAGGCTCTTTCCTGGGCGAGCAAGGTCTGCGGGACGCTCGAGCCGGCGGCCTGAGCAGCGGGGGCGTCGCGCCCTGGGGCTGGGCGCTCTTGCCCGGCGCGCCAAACTCCGGCCACGATCGGAGTGCCGGGACGGTATGCCAGGTGCACATGGGAAGGGGCGTCGAGCAGGACGAAATCGGCCCGCATGCCGGGAGCAAGGCTGCCGATGTCATCCCTGCGAAGGGCCAGCGCCCCACCTCTGGTCGCCGACCAGAGGGCTTCGTCCGGCGTCATCCCCATCTCCCGTACGGCGAGGGCGATACAGAACGGGATGTTGGTGGTATAGCTCGACCCCGGGTTGCAGTCACTGGCCAGGGCCACCTTGACACCGGCGTCGAGCAGTCGCCGGGCATCGGGGTACGGCGAGCCGGTGGAGAACTCAGCCGCGGGCAAAAGGGTGGCCACGGTAGCACTGGACGCGAGCAGCTCGATGTCGGTATCGGTGAGGTAAGTGCAGTGGTCGGCCGAGGCGGCGCCGGCCGCCACGGCCACCTGCACACCGGGCCCGGGACCGAGCTGGTTGGCATGAGCACGGGCCTGCAGGCCTCGAGCGGCTCCGGCCCGGAGCACGGCAGCAGCCTGGTCAGCGTCAAAGGCGCCCCGGTCGCAGAACACGTCCACCCACTTGGCCAGCGGGCTGCAGCGCTCGAGCATCTCCGAGCAGACGAGGTGGACGTAGTCGTCTGCCTTGGCTGAGTACTCGGGAGGCACCACATGAGCGCCCAAGTACGTCACCTCCGGCGTGTGCCGTCGGGCAATCTGCAGGCTCTTAGCTTCGTCCTCGACCGTCAGGCCATAGCCGGACTTGCACTCGATGGTGGTGGTGCCAGAGGCCAGCGCCTCCCTCACCAACCGGTCGAGGTTCGCCTCCAGGACGGCTGAGCTCGCTTCCCGGGTGGCGGCCACGGTCGAAAAGATGCCCCCGGCGCCGTAGCGCACGCCGCTCATACGGGCCACGAACTCATCGGTGCGGTCGCCGGCGAAGACCAAGTGGGCATGGCTGTCGACAAAACCCGGCACCACAGCACGCCCCCGGGCGTCGACACGCTCGTCGGTGCTGCGCACCGCCCTGGAGCGGGGGCCCGTCCAGACCACCGTCCCCGCTTCGACGACCATGGCCGCGTCGCGTAGTACCCCGGTCGGGCCGGTGCCTATTCCCTCGTCGTTGGTCGCCAGGGCCCCGATGTTGTCAACCAGTAGCGAGCTCATAGCCGCACGAGGCTCACCGTGGGCGAGGGGCCGTCGGGACTAGCGGTCATGGCATCGTGACGGCGGAGATGGAGGAGCGCAGCACGGTGGCCAGGTCATCCACCAGAACATGGTGGCCTTCGGCAACCACGAGCCGGCCCGAGCTCACGACAAAAGCCACATCGGCGGCACAAGCCGACAAAGCGGCCAGTTCGAGGAGGTGGTCGTCGGCTCGGGCGGCGAGGCCGGGCGAGCTCATGTCGACCGTGACCAGGTCGGCTATCGCCCCCACGGATAGGTGACCTGCCTCGGGCCACCCGATCGCGGCATGGCCCGAGGACGTGGCGGCGGCCAGAAGCTCGTGGGCCGCCCAGTGGCCACGGGTGCCACTTATCAAGCGCTCGTCGTACTCGAGGCCGCGCATTTCCATGAACGGGTCGAGCAGGGCGTGGCTGTCAGAACCCAGGCAGATGGGCGAGCCGGCCAGGGCCAGCCGCCGAGCCGGGCCGACCCCGTCACCGAGATCCTGTTCGGTGGTCGGGCACATACAGGTACCGGTCCCCGAACCAGCCAGCAGGACCTCGTCGTGGGCGGACAGATGGGTGGCGTGTACCGCGGTGGAGCCGGGCCCTAGTGCTCCGGCTGTCCCAAGAAGTTCGGTGGGGGAAAGGCCATAGGCCGCCTGAGCCATCTCGTTCTCTCCGACTTGCTCGGAAAGGTGAAAATGCAACGGCAGCCCGTGCGCCTCCGACCAGCCGGCCACGACCTCGGCGCTCTGGGGCGGGACAGCCCGCACGGAGTGGACGGCGGCGCCCAGGCGGGCGCCGGGGACAGGCGCGGGCCCGGCCAGCTCGCCCAGGCGTTGGGCCCAGTCCTCAGCGCTCTTGTCGGCGAAGCGCACCTGGGCCCCCTCGACGGGACGTCCCGGTGCGCTTTCAAGGTAACAGGCGTCGATGAGCGTTATCCGCACACCGGCGGCGGCCGCCGCCGCCATCAGCGCCCTGCCCATGGTGTTGGCGTCGGCGTAGGGAGCGCCTCCCGGGCGGTGATGTACATAATGGAACTCACCCACCGCCGTGACCCCGGCCAGCGCCATCTCCGCGTAGGTCGCCCGAGCCAATTGGTAGTAATTCTCAGGCGTGAGCGCGTCTGCCACCCGGTACATCTCCTCCCGCCAGGTCCAAAAGGTCCCCCGACCGGCTTGGGTGCGGCCCCGCAGGGCCCGGTGGAAGGCGTGCGAGTGGGCGTTGGCAAAACCGGGCAGCGTCAACCCGCGAAGGTGAACGGCGTCGGCGGGCCGGTCCGCGCCGAGGTCAACGGCGGCTATACGGTCGCCCTCCGTAGAGATGAGCACGTCGGCCTCGGCCGAGGCACCTCCGACCCAGGCGTGGTCGCAAAAATACCGGGCCGAGGGGGTCACGGGCCGGACGTCCTCCCGGGCCCAAAGTGCCTACGGGCACCCGTCGGCCACATCCGGTCCCATCGAGCTCGCCGGCCCGGGCCTACCTCCTGGTCCGGCCCACCACCATCGCCTGTCATTGGAGAGCGACGACGCGGTTGGCCGCCTGGAGCACCCGGCCGGAGGCGATCAGCCGGTCCGCCTCCTCCAGCTCGGGTGAGAGCCACCTGTCGGGCCCGGTGCCGGGCACCGTCCGGCGGAGCTCGCCGATGACAGCTGCGGTCGCGGGCGAAGGGCGCAGGGGGGCGCGCAGATCGACGGCGCGCGCCGCCACCACCAGCTCGACGGCCAGGATGCGGCGAAGATTGGCAATGGCGGTACGCAGTTTCAGCCCCGCGCTCCAGCCCATGGACACGTGGTCCTCTTGCATAGCCGAACTGGGAATGGAGTCGACGCTGGCCGGGCTGGCCAGGCGCTTGTTTTCGGAGACCATGGCCGCCTGGGCGTACTGGGCGATCATCAGGCCCGAATCGACGCCCGGGTCGGCGGCGAGGAACGGGGGCAAGCCGTGGGAACGGGCCGGGTCGAGGAGGCGGTCCGTGCGGCGCTCGGCGATCGACCCAAGGTCGGCGACACAAATGGCGAGGAAGTCGAGGACGTACGCGACGGGCGCGCCGTGAAAGTTGCCGTTGGAGGCGATCGTCCCGTCGGCCAGTACGACCGGGTTGTCGATGGCCGAGCGCAGTTCACGCTCGGCCACTGTGCGAGCATGGGCGACGGTGTCCCGGACCGCGCCCGCCACCTGAGGAGCGCACCGCAGCGAGTACGCGTCCTGCACCCGGGGGTCGTCCGTACGGTGGGAGGCCACGATCGCCGACCCCTCCAGCAAAGCCAGGAGGTTGGCTGCGCTCGCCGCCTGGCCGGGATGGGGCCGCAGGTCGTGCTGCAAACCGGGCAGGAACGCCTGGTCTGTGCCGAGTAGGGCTTCGACGCTCAGGGCGGCGGTGACGTCGGCCACCTGGCACAGGTGGTGAAGGTCCTCGCACGCCATCACGAGCATGGCGAGCATGCCGTCGGTCCCATTGATGAGAGCGAGGCCTTCCTTGGCCTCCAAGGTGATCGGCTCGATGCCGGCGGTTTCGAGCACGGGCCCTGTCGGCGTCGGCTCCCCGTCGTCTCCCAATACCTCGCCCTCGCCGATCAGGGCCAGAGCGCAGTGGGCCAGGGGTGCCAGGTCGCCGCTGCACCCAAGAGAGCCGTGTTCGCGGACTACCGGGGTGATCCCCGCGTTCAGCAGCGCGGCCAGGGCCTCGGCGACAGCCGGGCGGACGCCCGTGCGGCCCGTGGCCAGCGTGCGCAGCCTGAGGAACATGAGGCCCCGAGTGATCTCCGTGTCGACGACCTTGCCCATGCCCGCGGCATGTGAGCGCAGCAGGCTCTGTTGGAGCCGCGCCCGTGAGCCCTGGTCTATGTGGCGCGTCGCCAACGCCCCGAAGCCGGTGGACACGCCGTAGACGGGCAGGGGCCCGGCGGCCATGGCCTCTACGGAGCGACGTGACTCGGCCATGGCCTCGATCGCGGACCGGCTGAGCCGCACGGTCGCCTGATGACGGGCCACCGCGATGAGGTCCGCCGCCGTCGCGCCCGCGGTGCCCAGCTCGGTGGGAGCGACCAACGAGCCGCCGCCCCTCACGGCTGGCCGTCCATAGGGATGCGTACGGAACGCTCGGTGGCGATTTCGCGCGCCTTCGCGTAACCGGCGTCCACGTGGCGCAGGACGCCCATGGCCGGGTCGTTCGACAACACCCGCTGGAGCTTCTGGCCAGCTATGGCGGTACCATCGGCCACGGTGACCTGGCCGGCGTGGATGGAACGGCCGATGCCCACGCCACCCCCGTGATGGATGGAGACCCACGAGGCACCACTGGCCGTGTTGACCAGCGCGTTGAGCAAGGGCCAATCAGCGATGGCGTCGGAGCCGTCGATCATGGCCTCGGTCTCCCGATAAGGAGAGGCGACTGAACCGCAGTCCAGGTGGTCCCGCCCGATGACGATCGGTGCCTCCAGGGCACCGGAGGCCACCATGTCGTTGAACCTTTCGCCGGCTCTCTCCCGCTCCCCGTAACCGAGCCAGCAGATCCGGGCCGGCAGGCCCTGAGGACGGACACGCTCGCGGGCCATCGTCACCCAACGGGTGAGGCGGGCGTCGTCGCCGAACATGTCCAGGACGGCATCGTCGGTAGCAGCGATATCGGCCGGGTTGCCGGACAATGCCGCCCAGCGGAACGGGCCCTTCCCTTCGCAGAACAGGGGGCGGATATACGCAGGTATGAAACCCGGGTAGTCAAAGGCCCGCTCGAAACCGCCCAGGGCGGCCTCGGCCCGCAGGCTGTTGCCGTAGTCGAACACTTCGGCGCCGCGGTCCATCAGCTCGACCATGGCCGAGCAGTGGGCCACCATCGACGCCCGCGAGCGCCGGACGTACTCGGCCGGGTCGGCCTGGCGCAGCTCGGACGCGTCACGCAGCGACATGCCTGCCGGGACGTAGCTGAGGGGGTCGTGGGCGGAGGTCTGGTCGGTCACCACGTCCGCCCGTACGTCGCGGCGCACGATCTCAGGCAGGAGCTCGGCCCCGTTGCCGATCAGGCCGACCGACAGGGCCCGGCCCTGGTAACGCGCCTCTTCCGCCAGAGCCAGCGCTTCGTCCAGGTTGTGAGCCAATGTGTCCAGGTAATTGCCCTGCAAACGCCGCTCGACGCGGCTCGGGTCGACGTCGGCACAGATCACGGCGCCCCCGTTCATAGTCACCGCCAGGGGCTGGGCACCTCCCATCCCGCCGGCGCCACAGGTGATCGTCAGCGTCCCAGCCAGCGAGCCACCGAACCGCTTGTCCGCCACGGCGGCGAAGGTCTCGTAAGTGCCCTGCAGGATGCCTTGGGTCCCGATGTAGATCCACGACCCCGCCGTCATCTGGCCGTACATGGTGAGGCCGAGCTGCTCCAGGCGCCGGAACTCGTCCCAATTGGCCCAGTCGGGGACCAGGTTGGAGTTCGCTATCAGCACCCGGGGCGCCCACTCGTGGGTCCGCAGGATCCCGACGGCGCGGCCCGACTGCACCAGGAGCGTCTCGTCACCTTCGAGGTCGCGCAACGACTGCTCGATGCCGTGGAAGGACCGCCAGTCGCGGGCGGCCTTCCCCGTCCCCCCGTACACGACTAGCTCCTCGGGGTGCTCGGCCACCTCGGGGTCAAGGTTGTTGTGCAGCATGCGCAGAGCCGCTTCCTGCGGCCAGCCTTTGCACGACAACCGGGTGCCGTGCTCGGCCCGGACCGGGTGATAAGTCAAATGCTCGACCCCCCATCGGTACTGACGACGCTCCCGGTCATGAATGCGGCAGAAGGGCTGAGAAGGAAGTCCACCAGGGCCGCGACCTCGGCCAGGTCGCCAAAGCGCCCGGCCGGGATCCGGCTTAGCAATTGCTCCCTCGCAACCGGGTCCTCCAGGTAGGGCGCGGTCATGCGGGTCGGGAAATAACCGGGGCAAAGGGCTGTGACGGCGGTGCCCGAGGCGCTCGTCTCCAGAGCCAGCGACTTGGCCATGCTCACGACCGCTGCTTTGCTGGCGTTGTAGTCGAGGAAGTTGACCTCCGGCCGCAAGGCGTTGACGGAGGCGTTGAAAACGATGGACCAGGGCCTGGGCAGGCCCCGCAACGCCGCCCGGGCCACCAGGAACGCCCCGATGACATTGACGTCGAGCACCCGACGGAAATGGCCCACGTCGAGCTCGGTAGCCGCCACCCCCTCCCCGTCGGTCCCCGCGTTCACGAAGACGCCGTCGAGGCCGCCCATGACGCTCCGAGCTTGGTCCACGGCCGCCTCCACCTCACTTTCCACTGACACGTCGCACACCGATGCACCGGCCAGGGCGACCCGGTCCAGAGCGGACGCTACGCCGTCCGCGCTCGAGCCCAACACCCAGACCTGGTCGCCCCGGCCCACGAGGTGCTCCGCACAGGCGTACCCGATCCCGCTGGTGCCGCCGGAGATTAGGGCCCGCCGCGGGGGACGCTCGCCCGGCCCGCCGTTCACCGCGCCTCCCCCCAGGGTGCCATGCCCACCTCCGCGGTTGGCCGGCGCACGACGAGGGTGTCGGCGTGCCGGCGCAGTTCGGGCACCGACGTCACCCCCAACAGCTGCAAAGTGCGGCGGAACTGTGCGACCAGCATGTCGACGGCGAGCCGGGCGCCGGCGGTCCCGGCCGCGGCCAGGCCGTACAGGTAGGCCCGGCCCACCATGCACATGTCCGCGCCCCGGGCCAGAGCAACGGCGATGTCCGCCCCATGGCGCACGCCGGAGTCGACCACGATCGTCGCTTTGTCCCCCAGCGCGTCCCGCACCGGGCGGACCATGTCGATGGTCGCCACGGTCCGGTCCAGCTGACGACCGCCGTGGTTGGAAAGGTGGATCCCGTCTACGCCGGCGGCTACGGCGCGGACCGCGTCCGCCGGGCTGACGGGGCCCTTTAGCAACAAAGGCCCTCCCCACCACCCGCGCAAGCGGTCCAGGTCGTCCCAATCGACCGACGGGTCGAACATAACCCCCACGTGCGCCACCGTCCTGCCCGCTCCGTCGGGCCCGGCGCCCAGGTTGGCGAAGCTGAGCAGCGGGCTGCGCAGCATGCTCGTCCAGTACCCCGGGTGGGCCCCGATGTCGAGGATGGTCCGGGCGCTCAACTGGGGCGGGATGGTCAAACCGTTGCGCTCGTCCCGGGCGCGGTGGCCCGGCACGGCGGTGTCGACCGATATTTCGAGGGCTTCGTACCCGGCGGCCGCGGCCCGCTCCACCAATGACCTCGTGCGGCCCCGGTCTTTCAGCACGTAGAGCTGGAACCACAGGCGAGGATGGCCGGTAGCGGCCAGGTCTTCAATTGAGGTAGTACCCACCGTGGACAGGCAGTACGGCAACGCCATGTTCGCGGTCGCCTCCGCCACGGCCGGCTCACCCGAGGGGTGCATCATGCGGGTGTACCCGGTGGGGGCCAGGCCGAGGGGGGCCGCCAGGGAGCGACCGAACAGCTCGACGGACAGGTCGGGGGCGGAGACGTCGCGGAGGGCCCGGGGTTGGAAAGCCCAGCCATGAAATCCAGCTTGGTTGGCCAAAACGGTGTGCTCCGCATCTGCGCCACCGTCGACGTAGTCGAACACCGCCCTCGGCAGCTTCCGCCGAGCCGCTTGGCGCAGGTCCTCGACGGAGTGGCACCGGGCCAGCACGCGCTCGACCGGGCGGAGGAGGGGCGGGCGCAGCTGGACCAGTTCCCGGGCCTCGGCCAGCTTCATGGTGCGACCCGGTCCAAGAACGACGAGATGGCGTCGGCACCGTCGACGGGCTCGCTCCCGGCTGCCACGGCCCGGGCCAGCCCGAGCAGGCGTACAGGTATGGGCCGGCTCTCGGCGACCAGGTTGGTGACCAGCATTGGGCAGCAAAATAGCGCCGAGCGGACTACCGCCCGCCAGTTGCCCGGCAGCAGTGACCGTCTCGCCATCTCGGCCAGCAGAGGCCCCCAGATCAGCTCGGCGGCACTGTCGAGCACGTCCCGGCGGAGCTGGGACAGGTGGGCGTCATCAGCCACCTCTACGAGATCGCCGTGGGTTGAGGTCTCGATGCTGAAGCGCGCCTCGGCCTCGTCCGGGTGGTAGAGCCAGAACGGGTGAGCCAGGGCGTTATGGAAGGTTGCCTTGACGGGGGCCAGCAGGGCCGGGATATCAGAGCCGGCAAAGGCGGGGTCGAACAGGCGCAGGGCCGGTCCGCCCGGCCCGGCGAGAGCCCAGACGTTGCCATGGTGGTCGTCGCCGTGGGCGGTGACCACGGGCAAGGCCGACAACGAGGCGGGCGCCAGCAACCGGGCCGCCTGCCCGGCCAGGTCCGCGAGCGAGGACCGGTACTCGACGCCGTTTACCCTCCAGCGTTTTTCGGCCAGGGCTACGAACGTCGGGTCGGACAGGTAGTACCGCAGGTAGCGGCCACCTGGGAAGCCGCCCGGCCCGTCGGCCAAGCGGTGGTAAAAGAGCTGATGGACAGGGGCCGACGCCGAGGCGGCCAGCGGCGCCTTCATCGTCTCGAGCATCACCCTGGCGGTGCACGCGTCAAGTGCCCGCCGGGCAGCCCGCAGCTGGGGCCCTAGTGTGGCCGCCTCTCCCCCGGCCCGCTCGAGCCCGGCGCAGATGTCGGCCATGCGGGGCTCGTCGTGCAGCCGGTACAAGACCATCTGGGCGCCCGGCCGGCTCGACGTGGCCACCGGGACCTCGACCGGCAGGCCGGCGTCGCTCAGCAACCGGGCCCGGTAGTACTCGGTGACATTGTCCAGCTCGCCCTCTTCCTGGTGGAACTTGAAGAAATAGGTCGTGCCGTCCCCGAGCTGGGCACGGCCGCTCACCGAGTTGAGGCTGTACTCGTCCTGGGTGAAACGGACGGCTTTGACATCGAGACCGAACATGTCCGCCAGGGCGGCACTGACCTCCTGGGCCGCCCCCTCGACGTCGCCCCTTCTGAGCAGGGCCGGGACCAGAGCCGAGCCCGATGTCAAGAGAACCTGATGCTCACGGCCGCCTCGTGCGCAGGAAAGCCCTCGTGCTGGGTGAACGCGGTTATCGAGCCTCGCATACGGGCCAGGGCGCGCTCGTCGGCGCGCGCCACCGCCGTCCGCTTGCGGAAGGCCTCGGCCGTGATGCCCCCGCTGACCTTGGCAAAACCGCTCGTGGGCAGCGATGCCGGGCACCCGATGATGAAATTGGCCGCCGATACGGGCGTCCACTGGCCGACCAGGATCTCGCCCGCGTCGGTCAGTAGGGCAAGTACCGCTTCCTCGTCGCGCACGGCGATCTGCATGTGCTCGGGGGCATAGGCGTTGGCCACCTCCGCGGCCTGCTCCATGTCGTCCACCAGTATGGCGCCGCCGTTGGTCCCTAGAGCCAAGGCGGCGTAGCCGCGGCGGGGCTCGGGCAGCTCGGCCAGTTGCCGGGCCACCTCGACCTGGGCCGCCGATATCAGCGCCTCGCTGTCGGTCACGAGCCAGCTGGACGAGTCCGGGCCGTGCTCGGCCTCGTTCAACAGGTCCGCCGCCAGGAACCGCGGGTCGGCACTGTCGTCGGCGATGACGAGGCTCTCGCTGGGACCGAGGAGCATGGTCGTCACGGTCCCGTAACGCTGCACCTCGACCTGGGCACAGGTGACGGCAGGGCTGCCGGGGCCGACCACTTTTCGCACCTTCGGCACCGTCTCGGTGCCGAAGGCCAGGGCAGCGATGCCGGCCGGGCCATTGGCCCGAAAAACGTCGCGGATGCCCAGCTCCTCGGCCACCACCAGCCCGGCCGGGTCGACGACGCCGCTGGACCCGGGCACGGGCGGCACGACCACGGCAAGGCGGGGCACGCCGGCGACCACGGCCGGAGTACCCAGCTGGACCATGACCGAGGGGTAGGAGGCCTTACCGCTGGGGACGAAAAGGCCGGCACTGGCGATGGGAGTGATCTTTTCGCCGACCGTGAGCCCCGGTTCGCTCTCAAAGCTCCAGTCTCCCCTGGCCACCACCTGCTCGTTGAAACGGCGCACGTGATCGATACCATCGCGGATGGCGGCCAGCAGTTCGGCCGAGATCGTGGCCCTGGCTCGGGCAAACTCCTCTTCGCTGACCCGCAAGCGCCCCGGGTCGACGTCACAACCGTCATATCTCTTGAGCGCCCGGGCCACCGCGGCATCGCCGTTGAGCCTCACGTCCTCCAGAAGGGCACAGATGTCCTGGCGCAGTTGGGGGTCGAATATCTTGTCAAGCCCCCGTGTCACGGCCGCCTGGCGGTCCTCCCCGCTGAGCTTGTCCCAATGCCCGATAAACCGCACCGGCCCGTTGGTCGTAGCCATTCTCTTTGTCTCCTCATTGTTGCGGCTCACTGTCCCGGCCCATTGGTAACCGGTCCGAGCACGGCGTAAAGGGTGGCGCGCAGTATCGCCATTTGCGGAGGCCACCCGATCGAGATGCGCGCCCACCCCGGGATACCGAGGTCGGCCCCGGGACGCACGACCGTCCCGGACGCGGCCAGGGCGGGGCCGAGCCGACCGAGGTCCAGCCGGGCCGTGACGAAATTGGCCTGGCTCGGGAAGTACCGGGCCCCGAGAGAACCCAGAGCGCGTTCCAACCGGGACCTCTCCTGGCGGACCATGGCCACCGACATCGCCCGCCACTGTTCGCTGGCGGCACCCGCTTCGATGGCGGCCAACGCCACAGAGTTGACACTGAAGGGAGGCCGCGCCCGTGACAGGGCTTCCACCAGCGCCGGCGGCCCCAACCCATAGCCGACCCGGAGCCCGGCGAGAGCCCAGTCCTTGGACAGGGTGCGCTGGACGAGCAGGTTGGGCCGAGAGGCGAGAAGCCCAGCCACGTCAGGGCGCAGTTCCGGGTCGCTGAAGGCCCGGTAGGCCTCGTCCAGGACGATGAGGCAGTCCTCTGGCACCTGGGCCATGAAATCGGCCAGCTCCGCCGGGTCGCAAGCGGCCCCGGTGGGGTTGTGGGGCGAGGGCAGCCACACGACCGAGGCGCCCACACATGCTTTGGCCATGGCCTCGAGGTCGTGACCGCCGTCGGCGAGCAACGGGACGCGGCGTAAGGAGGCACCCGAGAGCAGAGAGGCGGTGGCGTCGATCTGATAGCAGGGCTCGCCCACCACAGCCACACGGCCCGGTCCAAGCAGCAGGTTTGCCACCAGGTAACAGAGCTCGTCGCTCCCGTTGGTCATTATGAGCTGCTCGGGCCCGGACCCCACATAGCGGGCCAAAGCGTCGAGGGCAAGGCCCTGTTCGGGGTAGCGGTTGACCGTCGCCAGCGCCTCCGCGACGGCAGCCCGCACCTCGGGCGACGGGCCCAGAGGCGCCTCGTTGGACGAGAGCTTCCCGGCCGCGGGCCCCGGGCTCGGACGGCCCGGCCGGTAGGCGGGAACATCTCTCACCCTCTCGGTGGCGCGCTCGGTTACTCCTGCCATGGCCGGACCACCACCTTGCCGGCTGACGGCGACCGACTGAGGGACGCCAGGCGTTCGGCGGCTTCTTCGAGCAACACCGCCTCGCTCACGAGCGGCCGGTACCGGTCGGGAGCCGCGGCCAGGACCTCGAGCGCCTTTCCGAGCTCATCGTCGAACCCGATGGAGCCGGCGATGGTGAGCGTCCGTTCCGCCAGCCGGGCCGGCACCAGGGGGACCGTCTCCTCGGAGAGGGCGACGACCAGGACGGTACCGGCATTGGCGGCGCAGGCGCAGGCGTCGGTCAGTGACCCCGGGTAACCGGCGGCGTCGACCACCAGGCCGAAGCCACGATGGGCACTGTCCCCGCCGCCTCCGGGCCCCCTCGTCGCCGAAGGGTGCTCGGGGCCCGGGAGCGCCCCCAGGGCAAGGCCCAGCCGACGGCGGTCGGCGACCGGTTCGGATATTGACACGGCCAGGCCAGTCCAGCGCCGCACCAGCTCCAGGTGGACGAGAGCGCCGATAGGGCCGTAGCCGAGAACAAGGGCGTCCTCGGGGCGACGGCTGAGCCGGGAGACGGCGTGCATGGCCACGGCCAGCGGCTCGGCCAGCACGGCGATGGCCGGCTCGAGGTGGGTCGGGCAGGTCACGAGGCTGGTCACCGGGACCACCGTGTGGCGGGCGAAGCCGCCCGGCCGGGCCTCGCCCAGCCAGGACATGTGGTGGCAAAGCGAGGGGGCGGCGGCGCAACCGGGGCACTCGCCGCACGGCAGGCGCGAATCCACCACGACCGTGGTGCCGTGGGGGACCTCGCCTCCCGGGCACTCCTCGACGACACCCACCACCTCGTGGCCCAGAGTGGCCGGCCAGTACGTCACCCACGCACCGGTCCTGAGCACATGGAGGTCCGAGCCGCACACCCCGGCCCAGGCCACCCTCACCAATGCTTCGCCAGGGCCCGGCGGCGCGAGTTCACGCGTGCCGAGGACCATCGTCAACTGCCGGTCGAGCAACAGGGCGTCGGTTTTCACGGGTGCGGTACCCCCTGACCACCCAGACGGGCCGAGGCCCGTCCCGCCGCCTCCACCAGGGCTTTGACCACAGTGGTCACGGACGGTTCGCCACCCAGGAGATAGCTCACCCCAATAGCACCACAGCAGCCACGGTCGTTGAACAACGGAGCAGCCACGCACCGGATCCCGACGGCCGTCTGGCCGTCGTCGACGGCGTAGCCGAGCATGCGCACCTTCTCCAGTTCGCGCTCGAACCCCGACGGGACCGCCAGTTCTGCGCCTAGGGGCTGGTCTGCGCCGTCCACGGCAGTGGCCTCCCCACCCCGGGGACCTTGGGCGCGGAAGGCAAGCTGTGCCTTGCCCACCGCAGTCACAGCCGCCGGCAGTCGGGCGCCGAGCGAACTGGCCAGCTTCAGGCCCAGACCGGGGGGGTCATGCTTGGCGAGGTAGGTAACCTCATCACGGTCGAGCACGGCGAAATGGGACGTTACCCCGAGCGACTCGGTCAGCCACTGGAGTTCCGGGACGACGCTGCGTACGGGGGTCATCGAGCGCAGGTACGCGGCCCCGACTTCGAAACTATGAAGACCAAGCCCGTAAAGGCCCTTTTCGTCGGCAGCACAGAACTCTGTGACCACGAGCGCTCTCAACAGGGTGAGGGCGCTGCTCTTAGGCAGCTTGAGCTGGGTCGCCACCTCCCCCAAGGTCATCGGCTCGTCGCTGCGGCTCAGCAGGTCCAGGATCGAAAGGGCTCGCAGCGCGGCGCGGTTGGCCACCGGTGATCTGTGGGGTACCCCCCTGTTCCCGGGCGAAGTCCCGGCGGTGACCGAGGTCATCGCAGGATGCGGGCGAAGCCGGTATTTTGGGCCGCCTCATCGTGGATCAGGCCGCGCACGTGCTGTTTGAGGACCAGGAACTCGCTCTCCATCTGCTGCGAAAAGTCGCGAGGCCGGGGCAGGTGGACGTCGATGACCTCTCTCACCCGGCCGGGCTTGGTCGACAGCACGCAAATACGGTCGGCCAGGAATATCGCCTCATCGATGTCGTGGGTCACGAAGAGGACCGACAACCGGTCGCGTTCCCAGATGGAGAGCAGCAACTCCTGCATGAGGCTGCGCGTCTGGGCGTCGAGCGCGCCGAAGGGCTCGTCCATGAGCAGGATGCTGGGCCGGAGCGCCAAAGCCCGGGCTATGGCTACGCGCTGTTGCATCCCACCCGAGAGCTGGAACGGGTAGTTGCCGGCGAAGTCGAGCAGCCCCACGACGTCGAGAAAGCGCCGGGCCTCGTCGGCGCGCTGCTTTTTCGGGAGGTGGCGTAGGCCGAACTCGACGTTCTCCTGCGCCGAGAGCCAGGGGTAGAGCGTGTACTGCTGGAAGACCATGCCCCGGTCCTTGCCCGCAGCCAAAAGGGGGGCGCCGTCCAATGTGAGCTCTCCGGCCGTGGCGGGCTCGAGGCCGGCGACGATACGCAGAAGGGTCGACTTGCCACACCCGGAGGCGCCGACGACGGAAACGAACTCGCCGTCCTGCAGCGTCAGGTTGATGTCGTGAAGAGCCTGGACCGTGCCCTTGCGGCTACGGAAAGTCTTCTCCACCCCTTTCAGCACGAGCGTGGCCGCCATGGCTAGCGCGCCGACCGGGACATATAGGGGAATGCTCGGGCGTAGATGGCCTTGAACGAGAAGTCGAAGATAAGGCCCAGCATGCCGATGATGATGATCCCGAGGATGATCTCGGGAGTATTGAGGTAGCGCTCCGCTTGCTGGATCTGGAACCCGAGCCCGTTCGTGGCGCCCACCAGCTCGACCACTACGAGATAGGTCCACCCCCAGCCCATCGAGATGCGCAGGGTGTCGACGATCCCCGGCAGCGCGGACCGGAATATCACTCTCCGGACGACTTTCGCCGGTGACAGGCCGAGAGTGTAGGCCATGTCCACGAACTGGACGGGGACATTTTTGACGTTGTCCATCACCAGGAGGACCTCCTGGAAAAAGATGGCGATAAACAAGATGACCAGTTTTTGCGTGGTCGAGGTACCGAACCATATGAGCGTCAGGGGGATGAAGGCGACGGCCGGCGTGTACCGCATAAAGTCGATCGGAGGCTCAAGAGAGGCTTCGAAGACTTTGTAGGAGCCCATGAGCAGCCCGACCGGTATGGCCACCGCCGAGCTGATGATGAAACCGAGGACGATGCGCAACACGCTGGCGCCGATATCGGGCCACAGGATGCCCGTGTTGGACTCGGTTACGGCTGCCTGCCAGACCTGGGTCGGAGTAGGCAGGAACAGGTTTTGGACGGCCCCGGCATAGCTGAGGCCGGCCCAAAGAGCGAACACCAGACAGAGGGAAATGACCGCCAGTAGCCAATACGTCCGCCTCTGTATGGGCTCGTAAAGCCGGAGACGCCGTCGCGCCAACAGGGGCGCCTTGGGAGCGCTCGCCACCGAGGTGAGCGCTCCCGTGCCCTGGCGTGTCCCCAGGCTCACTTCAGGAAATTGAAGTCGGCTACCGAGCTCAGGGTGACCGGGTGTTTGATCTGGCCCATGGCCTGGAGCGTTTTGCCGATGGCCAGGTACTCGGAGGCGAGCTTGCCCGATGAGACGAGCGACTCATTGTTGGCGACGGAGTACAGGATCACTCCGGACAGCGTCGAAGCCAACGACGCCGGAGTGGCGCCGATGCCCTTGGCCATGATGGCCACCGCCTGAGCCCTGTGGGTGCCGAAGTAGGTAATGGCGTCGCTCCAGGCCTCGACCAGCTCGCGGGCCTGCGTGGCATGACCGGCCAACCAGCCCTTGTTGGCAACGAGGAAGTCACTTATCAGGCCGGGAGCCTGCGCGCTGGAGAAGAACACGTGCACGTCCGTGGCGGCGGGGCTGCTCGTGGCCTCGCTGATATAGGGCTGGTAGGTGACAACGACCTTGTTTTTGCCGGCGATGAGAAGCGTCCCCGCATCGGCGGCGGGCACGTTGACCGACTTAACGGAGTTGAAAGGCATGTGGTGCTGGAGGAGGTAGAAGTGCAGCAACAGGTCGCTCGTCGTCCCGTACTCGTACGCGACGGTCTGCCCCTTCAGTTGTGCGGCCGTGGAGATCGACTTGACGGACATGATAGCGTCCGCCCCGTTCGAGTCGTCCTCGAGCATCAGAGGGACGGCGGGATCCCCCTGGTTGGCGAACTGGATGGTCCGGCCCGTGTCGATGTTGGATACATCTGTCTTGCCCGCGACGAGGGCGGCGTTGCGATCGGCGTCTTCTTCGAAGTTGACTATGTTGACCTTCAGGCCGAACTTCGTGAAGTAGCCCTCTTGCTGGGCGATGTACCAGGGTGCATAGCCGATCCAGGGCTCTGTGCCCATTGAGACCGAGCTAAGGGCGGAAGCGCCGGCTCCCGGCGTAGCGAGGAGCCCAACGGTAAGTGTTGCCGTGAGTGCTGTTCCCAGCGTCGAGGCTGCCAGTCTGCGCAGCTTGGTCCTCGGGGTCATGGACGCTCCTATCTACCAGGTGGGGTCTGTGCACATATATGTACAGCGTGCCTAGTTGTGCAAGCATGCATCTTCTCCCGGTCACAGACCGATGTCAAGGCGCGGCCGCGGCACTTAACAAGCCGGTAACGTAGCGAACTCCACGGACGCGTCCCGGGGAGCTTGGGGCTATTGCTACCCGGTTACCATGGCCCGTCGTGAGCTATGCGCCCGGTCCGGCCCGCGAGGATCTTCCCTCAGTGACG
>Ga0181517_10001847_pt1 | contig 22730 bp, 30 predicted proteins | sample PEATcosm2014_Bin_31_FD_119748 | JGI IMG/M metagenome (GOLD analysis project Ga0181517, IMG submission 119748) | Peatland microbial communities from MTU Mesocosm Facility, Houghton, MI, USA - PEATcosm2014_Bin01_30_metaG | ecosystem: Environmental > Terrestrial > Soil > Wetlands > Peat | place... | reverse complement strand
GTGGTCACGGGAACTTACCTCAGCGTGTCATCGGGCGTCGGCATGTTGGCGCTGTTTGGCGTATCGGTGCAAACCGGCGTCATCATGCTGGAGTACATTAACCAGCTCCGCGCCAGGGGGCACTCGATTGAGGATGCCGCGGTGGACGGCGCTGTCCGCAGGCTTCGTCCCATCATGATGACCATGCTGGTGGCCACGCTGGGGCTCCTGCCGGCGGCGCTGTCGCACGATATCGGATCCGATTCGCAGCGGCCTTTCGCGATTGTCATCGTAGGCGGCCTGATTTCCGATTTGCTGCTGAGCATTGTTCTACTGCCTACTTTTTATGTCTGGATCGCCCGCGACGGCGATCAACTTCCGGCGCCGGAGCATTCTAACGGCTTATGAGAACTAAGCGCGCAGTTTTGCCTATGAGAAAGATCCGGGTTATTTGGGCGGCCGCTCGAGTGTTCGGCAGCCTGCTGCTGGCGGAATCGGCGTTCGCGCAGCAGGCGCCTGTCACTGTTACGCTGGAGCAAGCCATTCAAATGGCGCTCCAGCACAACCACACCTTGCAGGCCGCGCGGACCACCATCCAACAGAACCAGGCCGCGGAAATAACCGCCAACCTGCGCCCGAATCCGACGTTCTTCACCGACTGGGAATACCTGCCGCTCTTTACCCGCCAGCAAGGTGTTTCCGTGGCGGACTACCTCCAGAATTCAACGGAGGGCGACATGGGTCTGAGTTATCTCATTGAACGTGGCCACCAACGGGCGCGCCGTCTGCAGGCAGCCAGGGACATAACCGCCGTGACGCGCTCGCAGGTAGCCGATAACGAGCGCGGCGTTACGGCCCAGGTGGGCGCCCTCTTTATCAATGCCCAGCTTGCGCAATCCACTCTCGAACTCGCGCAATTGGATCTGAAAAGCTTTCAGCAGACGGTCGACATCGGCGACGTCCAATTCAAGGATGGCGCCATGAGCGAGAACGACCACCTACAGCTCACGCTCCAGTTGCTGCAGTTTCAAGAGGACCTCCAACAGGCACTACTTGCCAAGGCCCAGGCGCTGTCAGATCTTCGCCAACAATTAGGTTACGAGTCGGTGCCCGCAAACTACGATGTCGCCGGCGAGTTCGAATACAAGCCGCTGGCCGTCACCATCGACGAATTGCAGGCGAAAGCCCTTCAGAATCGTCCGGACCTGCGCGCGGCGGTGTTGGGCGTTACCGCCGCCAACAGCCAATATGCGCTAGCCAAAGCCAATGGGAAGCAGGATCCCACCGTCTCGGCCAATTACTCGCACGCCAACGGCGTCAGCGGCGTCACCTGGTCGTTCAGTATTCCGCTGGCGATCTTCGACCGAAACCAGGGGAACATTGCGCAGACTCGTATTGCCATCCGGCAAATGGAGGAACAGCGGAAAGCGGCCAATGGGCAGGTGCTGACGGACGTGAGGGACGCCTACGAGGGGCTCCAGGAGGCCGCTCAAATAGCCCAACTCTTGAAAAACACCTATCTCGATATGGCCCGGCGGAGCCGCGATATCAGCGAATACGCGTACCGGCGGGGCGCCATAGCGCTGCTGGATTTCCTGAACGCCGAGCGGACCTACCGCCAGACCGAACTCGCCTACCGCCAGGCGGTGGCGGCTTACCTGGCTTCGTTGGAGCAACTTCGCCAGGCGGTGGGAACCAGAGACCTGCTTTGACCCCGGCCCCGGCGTCCGTTTGCCACGCCGTAGAATGACTTTATGACCAGACAAGAGGTTCGCGCGCGTATTGAGGAGGTCGGTATCATCCCGGCCATACGAGTGTCTACCGCCGACGATGCCCTGTTCGCCGCGGAAGCGGTCAGCGAGAGCGCCATTCCCATTGTCGAGGTGACTATGACCGTTCCGGGCGCCGTCGAGGTCATTCGCGAATTGACGCGCCATCACCCCGACGTTCTGGTGGGCGCCGGCACGTTGTTTCGCGTGGACACGGCGCGCCGCTGTTTAGATGCGGGAGCGGCCTTCCTGACCATGCCGGGGCTGGATCTGGAGATGGTCAACTTTGGGCTGGGGCGCGACGTGGTGGTTTTCCCGGGCGCCTTGACGCCCAGCGAGGTCTTCGCCGCCTGGAGGACTGGCTGCGATTTCGTGAAGGTTTTTCCCTGCTTTGCCAACGGCGGTCCCAGGTACATACAGGCCCTCAAGGGGCCCTTTTCGGAAGTCCCGCTGATTGCCAGCGGCGGTGTGAATCAAACGAACGCTGTGGATTTTATTCGCGCGGGCGCGGTGGCGCTGGGCATCGGGCGGGACTTGATTCACCAGGATGCCATCCGGCGCCGCGAGCGGGGCTGGATCACCGAACTGGCGCGGCGGTACAGGAAGATGGTGGCCGAGGCGCGCAGTATAAAAAAGGAGGCCGGCTTATGATGCGAGGATTCGGCGCGGTGCTGTTCGGGCTGAGCGTGGCGGGCGCCGCGGCCCCGGTGTTCGCGGGACCTGAACAGTCGTTTGAAGTAACCAGCACGGAGCGGGTGAGCTTTTCGCCCGGCGGCACGATTATTCTGAACAATTCGTACGGCTATCTGACCGTGGAAGGTTGGGATGAGCCGGAGGTCGAAATCACTGTGACTAAGTCGACCAATCGTTTCTACCAACCCGACCAGAAGGAGAAGGCGGAGATGCACTTCGATGAGATCCGCGTGGCCGCCGAACGGCGGTCCGATAAGGAATTGGCGATTTCGACGACGCTGCCTGTGCGCCATGGCTTCCCGGCCTCGGTTCTTCCTTCGCGCCGCATCGTCGTCACCATGCCGAAGACCAGCAAGCGCGGCGTCACGGTTGAATACACAGTCCATGTGCCCCGCGACTCGCGCGTGGTAGTTCATCAAGACAATGGCTACGTATGGGTGAGCGACGTGACGGGAGACATCTCGGTGGATAGCCACACTGGCGACATGATCGTGATGCTGCCGGATCCGGGTCCATACTCGATCGACGCTAGGACCAGGATGGGCAGTGTTTCTTCCGATTTTACGGGCCAGGGCCACAAGCAATTTCTGGTTGGTTCTCAATTCGTTCACGCAACTCAGGCTCAGTCACGGCGGATCTTACTGCGCATGGGTCGCGGAAACATCACCATCAAGAGCGGCCCGCCATCCGGCCCTTTCTGGAAAAACTGACCTCGGCGCCATGGCAAAAAGGGCGCGAGCAGGAGCGGGAAATGACTGGCTTGACCTTGTTCGGACTGTTGGCGGTGACGCTGATGCTGGTTTTCTATGCCCTGGAGAAGCGAAGCCACTGGTTTATTCTGGCGTTCTCGGGCTCTTGCGTGCTGGCTTCAGCCTATGGCTTCATGCAGGGCGCCTGGCCATTCGGCCTGGTCGAGGGTGTATGGTCGGTTGTCGCGCTGCGCCGCTGGTGGCGCGAAAGACGCGCCGCTAACGGGTAAACCAGCCTTGTGGGACAGACAATCCTCTTTCGTCGTCTGTCATGAAGGTGGGACAGACCATCGGTTTTTGTGGTTTGGTGGGATGGGCCTTCGGCCCGTGGAATTTCATGGAAATCCGACCAGTGGGCAGGCGGAACCGCCTGCCCCACCGGGCCGGAGTTGGTGGGGCAGGCGGCTCCGCCTGCCTTTTCAACTCTGTCATGCCTCGGGCCGGAGTCAAGCGCGGGCTGGGCGACAGACGACAAAAACCGATCGTCTGCCCCACTCAGGAGCCTGGCGCTCCCATGGAGCGCACGTTTCTATCCACCGGCTCCAGTTCCGCGATCTCCACGCCCAGAGGCGCGGTCTTGAGGTCCGCGAAGCGGCGCGCGCTCACCATCACGCGGCCTTCGAAGGAGCCCACCGCGCCGTTATACGCCTCCACGGCGCGCTCCAGACCCTTGCCCACTTTGTTCCAGTGGTCGCTCATGTCGGAAAGGCGTTTGAACAGCTCCTTTCCGAGCGCGCTGATTTCGGCGGCGTTTTCCGCCAGCCTCTCCTGCCGCCAGCCGTAGGCCACGGCGCGCAGCAGCGCGATCAGCGTGGTGGGCGTGGCCAGGATGATGTTCTGTTCCACGCCGCACTCGATCAGCGAAGGGTCGCTTTCGAGCGCCGCGCTGAAGAAGCACTCGCCGGGCAGGAACAGGACGGCGAACTCGGGGGCGCGGTCGAACTGTTCCCAGTAAGACTTGCGGCCCAGAGCGGCGATATGCGCGCGCACCTGGCGGGCGTGGTCGGCCAGGCGACCCTGGCGGAGCGAGTCGTTTCCGGCTTCGAGCGATTCCAGATATCCGCCCAGCGGCGTCTTGGCATCCACCACAATGGTCTTACCGGCGGGCAGGCGAACCAGCATGTCGGGCCGCAGGCGGCCTTCCTCGGAGGAGGCCACCGGCTGCGTCAGGAAGTCGCAGTACTCCAACATGCCGGCCATCTCCACCACGCGGCGCAACTGCATCTCTCCCCAGCGCCCGCGCACGCTCGGCGAGCGCAGGGCCGTCACCAGTTTGCCCGTCTCGGAGCGAAGCTGCGATTGCGTTTCCATCAGCCCGCGCACCTGCTCGGTCAAGGCCGCGTAGGCCCCCGCGCGGGATTTCTCCAGCTCCTGAATCCGGCCGTCCATGCGGTCGAGGGAAGTGCGCACCGGGGCCACCAGCTCGCCGATGGCCTGCCGGCGCTGTTCGAGGTCGCCGCGCGCGGCTTCATGCGTTTCGGCGAAGGCGGAGCGCGCCACCTCCAGAAACGCCTGGTTGTTGCGGGCCAGCGCATCCGCGGAGAGCGCCTTGAAGGCCGTTTCGGTTTCCCGCCGCCGCAGGCGGAATACCGTCCAGGCCAGCAGGAATCCGGCAATAAAACAGAGGACCGGGAGAATGTTTTGCATTGGAACCATTATCGCGCCGGCGCGGGCGCCCTGGCTGCGCTAAGCTGGCGGCATGGAGAACATCGTGTCGAAGGCGGGCAGGTGGGCCGTTCTGGCCTGCGGGGCCCTCTTGTTAGCGGCCCCCCAGAGCGACCGCGAATTGAGCGGCGGGGCGCGCGCGGCCATCGAACGGGCGGTGCTCGAAGCCAACGCCCAGGCCACGCGGGCCGGCCAGGCGCGCGACGTGGACGCGCTCTTCGGTTACATGCTCGATACCGACAAGGGCTCGGTGGCGCAGAACGGCGTGATTCTGCGGACCCGCCAGGACGCCAAGGAACAGGTCAGCCGCGGCATGCAGGGCCTGCGCAGCATCGAATACCACTGGCGCAACCAGTACGTCACGGTTCTATCGCCCACCATAGCGCTGCTGGTAGGCGAAGGCGAGACCACCGCTACCATCGACGATGGGTCCACGTTCACCACTCCGTTCGCCCAGACCGATGTCTTCGTGCTCACTGAGGGGCAGTGGAAGATTCTGCATGCTCACCGGTCGTCGCCGGTGCGCTGACGCGGTCAGTTCAAGTAGGCTGAGCCGGTTTCCGCCGGTTCCGGGACCGGCCAGTAGGGCATGGCAAAATCGGCGGTTGAATCCGCCGGGGCGGCCGCGTTGCACGCCGCGATCCACTCGGCGGCGTCCGCCGCGACGTCGAATTCGATCTCCGCGGTCCGGCCGTCCTCGGCCCACCACCGCTCGCTTGTCCGCGTGAACTCCAAGGCATCGTCGCAGCCCGGAGCGGCTGCGCGAACCCGGGGCCCTATCGTCGCGAGAAGCATGGCCGCCTGGACCGTCGTGTCGGAGTATCGAATCAGGATCCGCATGACCTAATGATGCGCCAGCCGGAGAAAATGATCCAGGTCCAGTGGTAACAAAGAAACGCGTAGTCCGTCACAGAGCGCACGTACCATAACTTAAGTTAAGCCAGCCGCGCTTCCACCCCGTGCTCGCGCAGCAGGTTCTGGTATTCCGCGCCCAGGGCGCCATCCGAAACCACGATATGGGCCGCTTCCAGCGGCGCTACGTTGATCAGGGCCGCCCGGCCGAACTTGGTGTGGTCGGCTGCAATCACCACCTTGCGCGCCGCCGCGATCATCTTCAGTTCGTGGCTTACCACCAGCGTGTTGTTGTTGCTGAAGCCGGCCTCGGTGACGCCGCCTATGCCCATGATCAGGACGTCGGCGGCCACCCCCGCCAGCATCTGCTCGCACAGCGGCCCCATCATCATGCGCAGGCGGGGGTAAAGATAACCTCCCGTCAGGGTCACTTCTATCTGGCGCGAATCGTGGAACACCTCGGCGATGGGCAGCGAATTGGTGATCACGCGCAGCGAGTGGTTCTTGAGCGAGCGCGCCACCGCCGCCACCGTGGAGCCGCCCGCCAGAATCACCGTCTGTCCGTCTTCCACCAGACCGGCGGCCACCGCCGCGATGCGCCGTTTTTCCTCCGCCATGCGCCGGCTCTGCCACTCGAAATCCTGGTCGGCGGCGCGCGCTTCCACGGCCATGGCGCCGCCGTAGACCCGCTTCAAAACGCCATCTCTTTCGAGTGCGATCAGGTCGCGGCGCAGCGACGATTCCGACGCGTCGAGGTCCCGGCGGAGCGTCTCCAGATCCACAAACTCGCGAGACTCCAGAAGTTCGCGAATCTTGATCTGTCGGCCGGCCGCTTTCATTTCTTCTTGGCTTCGATCGACGCCATCACGGCGTTGGTGACGCCCTGAACGATGGTCTCCATCTCTTCGGCCGTCACGGACGGCTCCGCCGAGCCGAGCGTGCAGGCGTTGGGGGCCACAGTGATTGCGCCGGGCTCGGGCAGGTCGCAAAGCCTGCACTCTTGCATGCCCGTGCGCACGTCCGGCAAACCCATGCGCTGCTTGATGGCCAGCAGGTCGGCGGTTTTTTCGGATGGAATGAAAGAGAGCGGCGCGCCCAGTTGAGAGGCCAGCATGAGCGTCCAGCAGTACGTATCCACCACCTCGGCGTACCATTCCGCGTGCGTCACGCTATCCGCCCAGCACACAATTCCGTGATTGGCCAGCAGCACCGTGTTATGCGTCTTCACGAAGGGCAGCACGGTCTCGGCGAACTTCTGCGTGCCCGGCGTTTCATAAGGCGAAAGCGCCACGCGGCCGACAAACACCTCGTATTCCGGAATCACGCAGCTAGGAGGGACACGGCCGGTTATGGCGTAGGCCGTGGCATGCGCCGGGTGGCAGTGCACCACCGCCTTGGCTTCCGGAACCGACTTGTAAATCTCCAGGTGGAGGAGGATTTCGCTGGTGCGCGCGCGGCCGCCCGCAAGCTGGTTTCCGCTCAAATCCACCAGGCACATATCGCCCGGCTTCAGATCCGCCTTGCTGACCAGGGTGGGCGTGCAGATCACCGCCTCAGCGGTGAGACGGCAGGAGATGTTGCCGCCGTTGCCGTCCACATACTGGCGCAGCCACAGCTTGCGGCCGACTTCGATGATTTCGGCTTTGATCGCTTCCGCCCCGGGAGAATGGAAAAGGCGCTCCCAATCGCCCGTAGGCACCTCCGTGTTCGCCGGCGCCGCCCCTTCGCTGACGATGGTGAAGCCGCGCGCCGCTATAGCTTCTCGCGCCGACGGAGTGAGAATCGCGCCCGCGCGCAGCGTCAGCTCCGTGGCCCCGGCTTTGGCCGCCGCGTCGATATCCTCGACGGCGATTACTTTCTGATGTCTGAGATCGAAGCTCGTCATGAAAGACCCTTGGTCCCCTCAGGTAATCCTCAGCGCGCCGCAGATGGTCAACTGGCGCTCGCGCGTGAAGGTCAGCGGCGTGGTAACGCCTTCCCCCGTGGGCGTCGCGATGCTATAGCTCAGGTATCCCGGCCCCCCGTTGCCCAGACCGGCCCCGCAAGGCCCATTGGTCACGAACAGGGTGGTGTTGAGGGCCCGCGCCATCTTAGTCACGTTGTCCATATTGCGTGAATGCATGATGGCCGTGTGCCGGTAGCCGTGCTCGGCCCTTACGGCGGCGGCTATTGCGGCATCCACGTCGCGAACCCGCACCAGCGGAATGAAAGGCATCATCTGCTCTTCCTGCACGAAAAGGTGATCCTCGGCGGTCTCGCCGAATAACAGGGGCGCGCCCGCGGGGGCTTGGATTCCGCAGGCCGCCGCGAGGACCGAAACGTCCTTGCCGATCAGTTCTTTCCGCACATGCACGTGGGGCACGCCCTTGGCATCGTTTTCGGACTGGAACGCCGCCTGCGCCAGCCTCTCGATGGCGGCCGAATCGATCTCGTGGGCGTGGGCGCGCTTCATGGCCGCGCGGAACGCCTCGAACACCGCTTCCACCACGAAGACTTCCTTCTCGCCGATGCACAGCAGGTTATTGTCGAAGGAAGCGCCCAGCACCGTGGATTCGGCGGCGTTGTCCAGGTCGGCCGTCTCATCCACCACCACCGGCGGGTTGCCCGGCCCGGCCCCAATCACGCGCTTGCCGGATTTGGCCGCCGCTCGCACCACCGCGCGTCCACCGGTGACGCACAGCAGCGCGATGCCGGGGTGATGAAACACTTCCTCGGCCACCCGTATGCTCGCCTCCGCCATGGTGGTGATGGCGTCCGCCACGCCGGTTTCGCGCTGGATCTCGCGGTTGAGCGCGCCGAGCGCCAGGGCCGCCACCTTGGCGCCCGTGGGATGCGGGCTGAATACCGCCGTATTGCCGGAGGCGATTACGTTAATGGCGTTGCTCGCCATGGTGGGAACCGAATGCGTGGCGGGCAGGATCATGCCGATCACGCCCCACGGCGCACGCTCGATCAGGCACAGGCCCGAGGCGTCGGTGCGCACTTCGCTGCGCATGGCTTCGACGCCCGGCACAAAGCGTATGTTCTTGAGCTTCTCGATCTTATGATCCAGGCGGCCCAGGCGGGTCTCGTCCAGCTCGATGCGGGCCCACTCCGCGGCATTCTCCGTACACATGCGCCGGATGATGGCGACGATGCGCCCGCGCTCCTCCAGGCTCATATCGGCGATGCGCTGCTGAGCCCGTGCGGCGGCCTTCACGGCCTCGTCCACGGTGGCATAGACGCCATCGCCCGACGGACGGGCCGGCGCCGCCGCGAGACGCCCTTCCAGGCGCGCCGCTACTTCCTCCGCAATTTCCGCGATCAGCCGCGGGTCCAATGTCATGGCCTCTCCAGCTTTGACAGACGACGGAAGCCGATCGTCTGTCCCACTTCCAATGTCATGGCTTCTTCAGCGCGCTTCCACCCATCTCCACGGAATCCACAATCCCCACGATCACCGCATCCACCGGCGCGCTCTTGACGTTTGGCGCATACCGAGCCGCGCTGCCCTGGGTGTACAGCACGCATTCGCCCTCACCCGCGCCCACCGTGTCCACGGCCACAACCGTGTTCCCGGCGGGGGCCAGGGCATGATCCTTGGCCGAATACGGCTGGATCAACAGCAGCTTCATGCCCTGAAACTCGGGCGTTTTCTGCGTCGCGACCACGTTGCCGATCACCTTCGCCAGAAACATGCGCTTACTTCGGCAGAATCACTACCAGGTCGTCGTGCGGCCGTGGAATCACGTGCACGCTGACCACTTCGCCCACCGTCCGGGCCGACGCCGCGCCCGCGTCCACCGCCGCTTTCACGGAGGCCACATCGCCCGTCACGAAACTGGTGCACAGGCCGCTGCCCACTTTTCTCCAGCCCTTGAACTGCACCTTCGCCGCCTTCAGCATGGCGTCGGTGGCATACACCAGGGGGGCCAGGCCCTTGGTTTCGATCATTCCGATTGCCGTCATTTCCATTTCGAATCTCCTTACGCTTGTGGGGCAGGCCTTTGGGCCTCCCGCCGGGCTTTGGCCCGGCGTCCCTTCCGCGAGCCGCCACGCCGGGCCGAAGCCCGGCGGCAGCCCCGAAGGGCTGACCCCACCCTACCGCAGCATCCCCTCGATCACGCCTTCATGCGGCCGCGGAATAATGTGCGACGACACCAACTCGCCCACCCGGCGCGCCGCCGCCGCCCCCGCGTCCACCGAGGCCCGCACGCTGCCCACATCGCCGCGCACCACCGCCGTCACGTACCCGCCGCCGATCTCGATGGCCTTAGCCAGCCGTACCCCGGCGGCCTTGCACATGGCGTCGCTGGCTTCCACCAGCCCCACCAATCCGCGCGTTTCTATCAGGCCCAGCGCGCTGGTGCGGTCCACTTCGCCCTCTTTCGCCGGCCCCGGCTGGATGAACGGCGTCAGCTCATCGTGCGGGCGCGGAATCACAATCACGCTGGTGAGCTCGCCCACCCGGCGCGCCGCCGCCGCGCCCGCATCCGTGGCGGCTTTCACCGCCGCTACGTCTCCTTCCACAAAGGCCGTCACCAGGCCGCTGCCCACCTTCTCCCAGCCGGCGAAGGTGACATTGGCCGCTTTCAACATGGCGTCGGAGGCCTCAAACAGAGCGACCATGCCTTTGGTTTCGATCATTCCTAACGCTTGCTTCATTCCTGGCTTTCTCCTATTTGACAAGGTCGATCTCCCTGGCCTGATGCAGGCCGCACGCGTTCGCCTCGTCGGTGTCCATGTGGACGTTCAGCCGCGCGTTCCGGTCTATCCTCACCCTCACGCGGTTGAATGTAACCCCCGCGTCGCCGCCTACCCGCAGCTTCATATCGTCGCCCTGCTTCACCCCGTACCACGCCGCGTCAGCCGGGCTCATGTGCACGTGGATCGCGGCGCGGATCACGCCTTGCTTCAATTCCACCATTCCCTGCGGGCCCATGAGAAACGCCCCCGGCGTGCCGTCGAGCTCGCCCGAAAGCCGGATCGGCAAATTCTCGAATCCCAGGCTGATGGCGTCGGTAAAGGCCAGCTCCACCTGCGAGCGGCTGCGCATGGGTCCCAGAATCCGCAGGTTCGAAATCAGCCGGCTGCGCGGCCCAATCAGCGTCACCGTCTCTTTGGCCGCATAGTGGCCGGTCTGGTAGAGCGGCCGCAGCTCCGTCAGCTCGTAACCCTTGCCGAAAAGGCTGTCCAAATCCTCCCGGCAGACGTGCATGTGGCGCGCCGAGGCGTGCACCGCCAGGGATGGCGCCGCGCCGCGCGCCGATCCCAGCCGGCGCGACACAATCTCGCGTACCAGCGTTTCCACGTCGGCCCGGCTGATGGTTGCGGAAGATCCCATGGCTAATTCCCGGTCTCTTGACATTGAATCACCGCGGCGGCCGCCCGCGCTACGATTCTTTCCTCGTCCGCCGGAACCACAAATACGGCTACCGCCGAGCCCTCGGCCGAAATGCGGGCCTCGCCGCGCGCGGTGGCGTTGCGTTCCTTGTCAAGCCGGATTCCGAAAGCCTCCAGCCCCCGGCACGCCGCGGTCCGAATGGCCACTCCATTTTCGCCGATTCCGCCGGAGAAAGTCAGCACGTCCAGCCCGCCCAACTCCACCAGGAACGCGCCCAGGTAGTGGCGCACGGCGCGCACGAAAACGTCTAACGCAAGGCGCGCGCGTTGGTCGCCGGCCGCCGCCGCGGCTTCGAGATCCCGCACGTCGCCCGATCCGCCGCTGATGCCCGCCAACCCCGATTGGGTGGCCAGTATGCGCGCGATCTCGTCCACGCCCATCGAGCCGCGCTTCATGGCGAACAGCGCCGCGAAGGCGTCCACGTCGCCGCAGCGGTTGTTGTGCGGAATGCCGGATTGGGCGGAAATGCCGAAGCTGGTATCGACTGCCACCCCGTTGCGGATGGCCGCCAGGCTCGAGCTGCCGCCCAGGTGACAGGAAACGTGCCGCAAATCGGTCCGGCCCAGAAGTTCCTGGGCGCGCTCCGCGGCCGCCCGGTGGCTGGCCCCGTGGAACCCGTAGCGGCGGATCCCATACGCTTCCTTCCACTCGTAGGGAACGGCATACGTGACCGCGCTTTCCTCGAGCGATTCGTAAAACGCCGTTTCGAACAGCGCCACCAGCGGCAATTGCGGAACCTGCCTGGCAAATGCCCGCATGGCCGCGATATAGGGCGGATTGTGCGCCGGCGCCAGGAACGTATACTCCTCCATGGCGGCCAGCACAGCTTCATTCACCCGTTGCGCTCCCGTCACGGGGCCCGCATGCACGGCCTTGAACCCCACCCCGGCCAGCGCTTGCAGGCTGTCGAGCGGCTTCCCCGGACCGATAATCTCTCCCAGACAGCGCCCGATGGCCGATTCGTAGTCGGCGCACAACCCACCCGCCTGCCCGATGCGCTCGATCTGCCCGCGCGCCATCACCACCCCGACAGCCATGTCGTAGAGCCGATATTTGAACGAGGTGCTGCCGATATTGACGACCAGGATCTTCATCGATTCGATCGCATGGGCCACAAGACATGGCGCCGCGATGTGGGGCCAAGACTTCCGGCCTGCCGCCGGGCTTCTGCCCGGCGTGAGCCCAGGAAGAACGCCGGCTAGAAAGCCGGCGGCAGGCCAGAAGGCCTGACCCCACATTGCCCCATTGACCTCACCGGTTATTTTATTTACAATTTGTCTCCAGAGTCAATCAACATCGTTCAACTCTGGGCAAAATGCCCACGGGAGGTCCAGCAAATGCCGGAAGCAGCCGCGAACCCCGTTCTGGGGATTTTAATCTTCATGGCCGGTGGCCTGGCGGGGGCCATTTTCTACCTGCCGTTCAAGAAGGTCCGTAATTGGGCCTGGGAAAGCTACTGGTTTGTCTACGCTCTGGTGGGCTTGGTGGTCATACCGTGGCTGCTGGCGTTGACCACTTCTCCCAACGTGCTGGCCGTCCTGCGCGCCGCTCCGGGCGGCGAAGTCGCCTATTGCTTCGTGTGCGGCGCCATCTGGGGTTTCGGCGGCCTCACCTGGGGCCTGATGATCCGCTACCTGGGCGTGGGTTTGGGCTTGGCCATGGGCGCGGGCCTGACCTCCGCCGCGGGCACCCTCATCCCGCCGCTGCTCAAGGGCCAGGATGCCATTTCGAAGATGTTCACCACTCCCTCCGGCCTCATTTCCGTGGCCGCCGCCCTGGTTTCCGTGGTGGGCATCGTGTTCGTCGGCATGGCGGGCATGTCGAAAGAGCGCGAGCTGCCCGAAGAGGAGAAGAAGAAGGCCGTCGCCGAGTTCAATTTCAAGAAGGGCATCATGGTGGCGCTTTTCGCCGGGCTCATGAGCTCCGGCATGAGCTTCGGCCTGCAAGGCGGTCCTGTGATTCAGAGGCTGGCGGGGGTCATCCAGCCTCCCACCTCGGTGACCTGGGCCGGTATGCCGGTGCTGGTAGTGGTGCTCTTGGGCGGGTTCGCCGTCAACGGCGCGTGGTGCATTCTGCTGAACATCCGCAACAAGACCGCCGGCGATTACGTGGCCAAAGGCGCCCCGCTCGGGCGGAACTTCTTCTATGCCGGTCTGGCCGGGGCCATCTGGTGCTCCCAGTTCATCTGCTTCAAAACCGGCGAGCCGCAAATGGGCCGGACTTCCTACATAGGATGGGCCGTTCTCATGGCCAGCCAGATCCTTTTCAGCCAGTTGCTGGGCTTAAAGCTGGGCGAGTGGAAAGGCTCCGGCAAGCGTACCATTCGCCTGCTCATCGTCGGCCTGGCGCTCCTGATCGTTTCGGCCGTGGTAGCCGGCTATGGCGGCTACGTGGGTGCGCAGGCGTGAGCGGACATGTGGGAGACGCTCTTTTTTGCGCCTTTCGGGCGCTCGGGAACCTGCTACACTTGAAGATGTCTTTGATCGTCCCGCTACAGCTTGGCCGAAATCCACTCTGCCTTGGCTCTCGCCTGAACAGTCAAACACAAGGAAACCCAAATGCGAAACATTTTTGTAGGCAATCTGGATTTTTCAGCGACCGAATCTTCCATCCGCTCGCTCTTTGAGCAGCACGGCGCTGTGGATCGTGTCAATCTGGTAACCGACCGCGATACCGGCCGTTCCCGCGGGTTCGCGTTCGTCGAAATGGCGGACTCCGCCGAGGCGGACAAGGCTATCGCCGCCCTTAATGGGGTCGAAGTGAATGGGCGTGCGCTGAATGTCAACGAAGCGCGGCCGAAGACCGGTGGCGGCGGCGGAGGCCGCGGTCCCGGCGGTGGCGGTCGTGGCGCCGGTGGCGGTGGGCCGCGGCAGCGTCGCGAGCCCCGCTGGTAAACTGGTTATTGGAAGCCGGTCGCGGCGGCCGGCTTCAACGTTAGGAGGCACAGACTATCCCTACTCGATCCCGAACCTCATTCAAGAAGCGGCAGAAGGAAATCGCCCGGATGGAGAAGCAGAAGGACAAAGCGGCTCAGAGGGCGCAGCGCAAGCTCAACAAACCCGAGATAGGCAACCTCGACGAGTTGATTGAACCCGCTGAGCCGTTCGAGCCAGTCGGGCCAACTGAGCCAAGCGGCGAGACCACTCCCACCGAGTGACGTCCGAGTCCAGGCCGGACGGCGCCCTCCAAACGCCGAGCCCCGGCAGCCCCAAGGCCCGTCGAGAAGCCAGAGTCTTCCCTGCGGTAGAATTTAGGCATGCCGTTGCTGGACCGTATCGTGGTTGATCCAGAGACCCTGGCCGGCAAACCGGTGATCCGTGGCACTCGTTTAGCCGTTGAGTTCATCCTGGAGTTGCTCGCCGCCGGGCAGTCCGAACAGGATATCCTGGGGGACTACCCGGGGCTGACGCGCGACGACATTCTCGCGTGCCTCTCATATGCAGCTACCTGAGTACAAGGTTGGGACGCTTGAGCGTTGTGCGGAGTAAAATAAACAGGGAAGCAATGCCAGACGCCGCCAAGCACGAACAGCCATCCCGAATCCCTGGACAGCAGGAATGCGAACACCCACGGAAGACAGACCCGGCTGCGTTGGCGAAACTGCTGGATGAATGGATGCACGGCGATGAGGCGGAACAGAAGGAGACGTTCGAGTACCTTCGCCGCGCCTTGGACGAGGATCGTCCCGCGGGCCGCAAGCTCTTCTCGTGAGCCTGATCGTCCTCCTCGACTCGGGTCCGCTTGGCATGATTACGAATCCGAGAAACTCCCCTGAAAACGAGGCGTGCAAGACCTGGCTCGCGAGTCTTGCTTACAACGGCGTCGAGGTCGTGATTCCGGAGATCGCGGATTACGAAGTGCGCCGCGAGTTGCTCCGAGCCGGCAAGGCTAGAGGTCTTGGGCGTCTGGATGCGTTGAAGAGTCTGCTCGAATATGCGCCGATCACGACGCCGGTGATGCTGAAGGCGGCGGAGTTTTGGGCATCTGCCCGGAAGATGGGCCGGCAAGCCGCCGTCGACGCCTCTCTGGACGCTGACATGATCCTCGCCGCGCAAGCCCGCGCGCTTGTTCGGATCGGTGACGAAACAGTGATTGCCACCGCGAACGTTGGCCACTTGGCGCTGTTCTCGCCCGCGCGCATCTGGCGCGAAATCGGTTGAACTTGGATCGCGCTCGGATTGTATTGCAACGTGCCGTTTCGAGTTACCATAAACCCAGCCGCCAACTCCTCGAGGCTGAAACTATGCGTCGCTCCACCGCCCCCTGGCAAGCCCGCGCCCTGTGCGCGCTTTTCTGCGCCGCCTGTCTTCCCCTGCCCGCCCAGGACGCCCAACCGCTCAACGGCATCGCCCACGTTGCCTTTCGCGTCTCCGACGTGCCTAAATCGCGCGAGTTTTACCGGACGCTCGGATGGGAACAGGCCTTCGAGTTCGGCGACGATAGGGGCACGGCCACTTCTTACATCAAGGTGAGCGACCGCCAGTTCATCGAGTTGTATCGCGCCGCCAGCCCTTCGGACGCCCTAGGCCTCATGCATATCTGCATCGATGCCGCCGACGTCGAGGCCGCCGTCGCGGCTTGTCAAGCAGCCGGGCTCACGCCCAGCAAGCCCAATAAGGCGCGCGCCGGCAACCTGCTATTCAACCTCCAGGACCCCGAGCGGCGCTTCCTCGAGTTCTGTCAGTATCTGCCCGGATCCCTCCACATGACCGGCGCCGGGAAGTTCCTGGAGGCCGGGAGCGCTTCCCATCACATGGTGCGCGTCAGCCAGCAGGCCACCGACATGACCGCCGAGAAGGCCTTTTACACGACCAAGCTGGGGTTCGCGGACCGCGGGAACGGCCGCCTTGAAGTCCCGGGCCGCTACGGCGAGTCTATCGTCCTGGAGCCCGCCGCCGCCGACTGGAAACCGCGCCTGGTCTTCGAAATTCGCGATCTGACGCAGACCGCGGCGGACATGCGGAAGCGCGGCATGCCCTTCACAATCACCAGCGAGTCAGTGGTAGTGCGCGATCCGGACGGCGCGTTTCTGGTGTTTGCCGTTACCCGCTGACCGGGTCCCTCACCGGCCCATCCAACCCCCGTCTACCACCAGCACGTGGCCGTGGACATAATTCGCGGCGTCCGAGGCCAGGAAAACGGCCGCGCCCGCCACGTCCTCCGGCTCGCCCCATCGCCCCGCCGGAATCCGCTCCAGAATCTGCCGGCTTCGTACCGGATCGGCCCGGAGCGCCTTGGTGTTGTCGGTGGCCATGTAGCCGGGAGCGATGGCGTTGACGTTGATCCCTTTTCCGGCCCACTCATTGGCCAGCGCCTTGGTCAATTGCGCCACGCCGCCCTTGGCGGCGGCATACCCCGGAACCGTTATGCCGCCCTGAAACGCCAGCAGAGAGGAGATATTAACGATCTTTCCCCGCCCGCGCTCCAGCATGTGAGAGCCAACCGCCCGGCACAACCGGAACACCGCCGTCAGGTTCACTTCGAGCACCGCGTCCCAGTAGGCGTCGCTGTGCGCCGCCGCGGGCGCGCGCAAAATGATGCCGGCGTTGTTCACCAGAATATCCAGCCCGCCCATGGCGGCCAGGGCCTCGCCAACCATCCGGTCCACTTGCGCGCGGTCGGAAAAGTCGGCCGTGAGGCAGCGCGTTTGGGAGCCGGTTTCCTGACGGATACGCTTCTCGGTGGCCTCCGCCGGCGTGAGGTCGTGCAGAATAACGTCGGCCCCGGCGCGCGCCATGCCCAGGGCGATGGCCGCGCCCAGTCCCTGGCCGGCGCCCGTGACCAGGGCCACTCTGTTTTCGAGACGAAACATGATGTTCCTACTTTCCCGCGCGCCCGCGCTCCAGGCCGGAGCCCCCGCCCGCGAATTCGGGCTGCACGTTCACCACGCCAAATTGCCGGTCTTCACCCTCGCGGTTGGCGGCCATCATCCACAGGAAATTAATCGAGGAACCCGGCGCGGCCACGTTGGGATGGTATCCCTGCGGCATCAGCACCACGTCGCCATCCCGAACGAAGGTCGCCAGCTCCGGATCTTGCGGGTTCGAATACACGAACTGTACCCCGAAGCCCGGCGCCGGCATATCCACGTACAGGTACGCTTCCTCCAGCATCACCCCGTGCTCGTGCGGCGGCCAGGAGGTCCAGTTTCCGGGCTTGCTGAACGTCACGCCGGCTACGATGCGCCCGGCCTGGACGTTCTTGCCCAGCAGGATGTTAATGGTGCGCTCGCAGGTGGGGCCGCCGGTCGCGAAGTGCAGCCCCGGGTCCTTCTGGATCTCGGCGAAAGAGACGAACTGGGCGGGGTACGTCCGCTCGACCGCGGCCGAAAGCTCCGCGATGTCGCACCCTTCGGCGCCCGCGGTCACACGGAACGCCGTCGCGCGCGGGATGTACAGCGCATCGTAGCGCCCTAGGGCGTAATCCACGCCGCCCGCCCGCACCGCCGCGCCGCCGCGCAGGCATACCAGCCCGGTTTCCCGGTCGCCGGGATCCACCTCCACCGGCGCGTCGCCGGCATCGAGCACAATGCGGCCATAATAGAGATGCCGCGAAGCGGTGGTCTCCGGCGTCACGGATAAATGACGCCCCTTCCGCGCCCCCGTGTTCCTCACAATGCATGTCCCTTTACGAATCTCGTCCAGACCAGTCGATGTCATGTTGTCCTTTTTAGGTGGAGTTTCAACCGCAGTCTCTCCTTCGAATCTTCCCACCCGGCGCGCGTCCGATCAACTGGCGCGGGTGGCGCAGCCTCGTCAGGCCGCGCCATGGGAGATTTCCGGCGGACATGCTGACCCGCGCGGCTCCGTCAGCAACCGCCGGATTCGCCGGAAGCCCTCTTCGCCGCTGGTCAGCACCGGGACTCCGAACACGCGTTCGGGTGCGGGATAGGTGAGTTTGAACAGGGACATGGAAATCTGCGCGAGCACCACTCTATCGAACGGCTCGCGCGCGGACGCCCCCCGTATGGCCTGCGCGATGGTCTCGTTGTGCTCGGCGATGTCTCCCCGGCCCAGGCTATGGAACGCTGACTCCGCCACGGCTTCGGCAATGGAGACGCGCGTCCCCAGGCGCGCCGCGGTTTCCTCCAGCAGCTCGCGCGAGTTGCGCACGGTGGGCGCATGCGTGGCCACCAGCAGTATGCGGCCGCCCGGCGCGGCGGCGGCTTCCATCATGGCCTCGTCGATCTGCACTACCGGAACCGCGTATTTTCGCAACGCCTCGCGCACCGCGCCCGCGGCCCGGTTCATGGTGGAACAGGTGAGCAGGATGGCGTCGGCGCCGTGGAGTTGCACGAGGTCCTCGGCGTAACGGACGAACCGGTCGATGTTAGCCTGTGGCGGGCACGGCAGGCCGTCGCGGTGCGCCTGCATGGAGTGGAGCTGCACGGCGTCGTTCCCCACGGCGATCAGCCTGGCGCCGGGCAGGATTTTGCGTCCGAAATAGACGGCGAACAGCGAGACCCAACTGGCGCCATTCAGCAGTCCCACGGTTTTGCCGATCAGGGCCGGGTCGCCTGAAGGCTCGGGCTCCAGCGTGGGAACGCCGCAGACCCGCATATAGAGGCTGAACAGCGTCAGGTCGTCTTCGATTTGGTGGTTCATAGGGTCAGTCAGCGCCCGGTCGAAAGCGAAGCGCCCCATGCCAGCAGCGCCCCCGCGGCCGCGCTCAACGGCATCACCGCGGTATGCCAGAGCATAACATGCAAGGCCTGGAAATTCGGACAGTGAAGCTCCAGCATGGTCACGCCGGCCAGTCCCCCGAGTGTGCCCGCCAGCAACCCGGCGGCAATGGAGTTCACCGCAAAACCGCGTCGCAGAAGCAACCAGCCACCGAGACCCGCCGGAATGGCTTGAAGCAGGCCCGCGGTCAGGCAGGCGACCCCTTGGGACACGAAGCGGTCAGTCCGGTAGTCGCGAAACACCACCGCAAAGAGGGCCAGCAGCGCCAAGCCGCCAGCCCCCAGGAGAACCCCCGGCGACACCCGGCGCCTGCTTCCGGGAATCGTTTCGCCGACGCACGCCGTGGCCGCCAGCCATATGAGGACTCCCAATGCGGGAAAGATCAGCGCGCGCGCCACAAGGCTCAGGTTCCGGATGCCGTGGAGGCCTAATAAGGCTGCGCCGGCCAGAGCAACCGCCATGCAGATCGAAGCCAGCCTGCCCACCAGAACCCGTGCCGGCGGCAGCGCACGGACCGGGCCCAGCGAAGACCCGATGGATCCGGCGATGGAGTCGAGCAGAGCGGGGTCCACCTCATTGGGAGCTTGGGCGGCGCGCGTCAGGATTTCGTCGATCTCTTCATCCCTCACGAGAGATCTCCCTTCGAGCCTTGGCTCGGCCCCATGCCGCCCAGCCGCGCCCTCAAACTCTCATAAGCCCGATGGGCTTTCTGCTTCACCGATCCTACGCTCGACGAAGTGGCGCGCGCCACCTCCTCCAGCGACATCCCCGCGACCTTCAACATCTCGATCACTTCACGCTGGCTCTCGGGAAGAGGGGCCAGGAGCTCCGCCAAATCCGGGGTCCCGCCCAGTTCCGCCGGCATTACCGCCGCCCCGGACATTTCCTCCAGCCGTTCTTCGCGGGCCGCCGCGCGGCGCGCCTTTCGGTAGTGGTCCACGCGAACGTGCCGGGCAATCGCGTAAAGCCACGGCAGCACCGGCTCGCCTACGCGGTAGGTGTGCCGCACCTGGTGAATGCGCAGCCAGGTTTCCTGCAACAGGTCGTCCGCGTCCCCCCGGCTGGCGAATTGGACCAAAAAGAATCTGTGCATCCGCGGGCTCAAACGACGGATCAGGGCCGTAGCGGCGGCGATATCGCCCTGTTGATAACTGGCCATCAGCATTTCCAGATCTCTCTCCGGGTACATGGGGAAGAAGCCGCTCACCCAATTATTGCCAGGACACCCGCGCCCCGTCTACCGCCGCCGTTAACAAGTACTCCATGCAAGTCATGTAATGGAACATACGATAGACGGAACCGAAAAGTTACGGAGGGGCTGTTCGATACCACCGCAGCGGCCCAGGCTGGCCCGGCCTCCGGCGCGCGTAACTTTCTTTCCCCCGCCAGCGAAAACACTTTTGACGACGAATGACCGGCGCTTCCCGGATATCGCCAGGCCGCGACGTCCCGAGGCGCGGGCCGACCACGAATTGTGAGGGGAACATGATGAAGCTTCGCAAAGTCCTAGAAAACAACGCCAGCCGTAAGTCGCACACGCCGGCGCAAGCAACGTCGAGGAGGAGCCAATGAAGAAATACTCGCTTTTCAGCATACTGGTCCCACTATTCGGAGTGGGCGCCGCGGTTCTGGCCGATACCGGACAGAGCGCTTTGGTGGTTACGGCGTCAAACGCCGCCACGAACCAGCTCCTGGTTTATGACTCCGGCGGCAATCTGATCCAAACTGTTCCCACCGAGGGTCAAGGCGGCGTCAGCGGCAACGCCGGCGGCATTGAAGCGATGGGTGGATTGGTGGCCGTGGTAAATTACGGCTCGCAATCCGTGTCCATATTGGAACGGAGGAACAATCGCTTCCAGATGAAGCAGTTGGTGTCCACGGTTTCCGGCCCGGTCAGCGTGGCGTTCGGCGCGGACCATCTATATATCCTCGGGGCCTCCAAGGTCGAATCCCACCGTATGTTTGGGTCGACTGTGGGCCTCGCTCCCGATGGAGTGGTCCCGCTGCTCAAAGCGGATGGGTCCGCGGCCCAGGTGGGTGTTGTGCAGAACCAGCTCGTCATCACGGAAAAGAGCAACACAATTGAAACGGTGGATATGCTTCCCGATGGAGCCGTGAGTGGACTTCCCACGCTGGTGCAGAACATACCGGCCAACGTCAACACGCCGTTCGGATTGGTCACGCGTGGCGACGATGCCTACGTCACCATCGCTCACGCCAATGAGATCAGCCTGGTTCGAAATGGCGCGGTTCTCACGGTCACCGGCTCGGGTACGCAAATGGCCCCTTGCTGGCTGACGCTGGTGGGGCCGTTTCTCTTCTCGAGCAATTCGCCCAGTATGAGCGTCTCACGGTATGCCGTTTACGGGCAGAAGATCGTGCAGGACGCAGCCGTGGCAGCCACGCTGAACGGCGATCCCACGGATATTGCCTCGGGAGCCGGATTGGTGGCGGTGATTGACGGCAGCGGCGCCGTCTCGCACCTATCGATCTTCAGCGTCGACGAAGATGGCAACCTGACCCTGGGAAGCGCGGCCACGATCAGCGGCGCAGCCAACGGCGCGGCGGTCGTTCGCGGCGAGTAGTGAGGGAGTGACACGGCCCGGTGGAGATGCCTATCTCACAACTGGGCCGTGCCGCCTCTCCGCGCCAGGACGGTTTAGTGTCCCGCCCCGCGCCCCACCTCGGCTATTTGATACTCACCTTCCCACTTGCACTCCACTTCCGTGGGGGAGAGCATCCGGCTTCGGAAAGCGCCGCCGCCCGTCGCCCCGTTGTACTTGCCGGTTCCGCCGGTTATTGCCCACTTGCCCTCTATGAGCATCTTGTCGCCCATGGTCCTGATCCTTGCTTCGAACGTGCCCCGGTCGTAGTCGCCGTCCGTATGCTTATTGAGGTAACAGCCCCACTGCACGCCGTTTCCCGAGATTGCGTCGCCCACTCCCCAATAGGTGATGCTCGCATTGTTCCACTGGGGATCGTCGGACTTCTGCATCCCGGAGATGGCCGCCATGGTCACCTCGTGGCCGGCCACGTCCCCTTGCGGGATCGTCGTCAGCCAGGTTGTCTTTGCGTTGAATGAACCAGACAGTTTTGGCATGAAACCCTCCTCTTACTCTGAATGTTCCGAGCTTTCGCTCGCGTGTGTCCGATTGTGGACCGGTTTCAGGCGGCGTGTCAAAGGGTTCGTTGCGGGGGAATGTGCGGAAGGGCACGCGCAAACCCGTCGCGGCGCGCCTGCATGGCTCTGCACTACGGCCTGGCGAACCGCGACCGTCAGGGAGCGGTTGGGGTGGTTAGTTCATGACAGCCCTTAGCCCCAGCGAGGCGGTGCGGACTTGGACAGTGCCGCGCGCCAAGATCGCAATCGCGCCCAGAGACGGCTCCGCGTCCTCCCAAGGAGTCAGCTTAACGGCCCCACTGTCCACGTCCTGCAGACGACGGTAGATTTCAGGCCGGCGAAGGGATCAGTTTCTTGCCCAGGTCGAAGTAGCTGGGTTCTCCCTTCTTCCCATCGAGGCGCGCGAACAATCGTACCTCGTCCTCGTAGAGCCAGTCCTTAAACTTCAGTAGAAGCTTCCGCATGACGGGACCTTCCGCGATCCCAAATTGTCCGGTTCGGAGTGCCTCGAAGAGTCCACTCGGGTCACGCATCTCGGGAGCGCCAACATAGATCGGCGTCTGCACAACGTCGGGCTGATCGGGCGTGTCCAATCCAAGGCAAATGCCCTTGTGCTTTTCTGCGTAATGACTCCAGAGCAGGGGATTGCTCCAGTTAGTACTGAAACACAGGGCTCCGTAGCTTGCGGCTGCGTGAGCCGTTAGAATACCATCTACCTTCGAGTCAGACCACCGTGAGCCCAAGAGATCGAAGGGGTCGTTCATTGGATTTCTCCTGCCACCGTGAATTCGCACATTCATCTTCCCACCCCTGAATCAAAAGCGATTCAAGGATGGG
>Ga0181517_10001845_pt1 | contig 22741 bp, 20 predicted proteins | sample PEATcosm2014_Bin_31_FD_119748 | JGI IMG/M metagenome (GOLD analysis project Ga0181517, IMG submission 119748) | Peatland microbial communities from MTU Mesocosm Facility, Houghton, MI, USA - PEATcosm2014_Bin01_30_metaG | ecosystem: Environmental > Terrestrial > Soil > Wetlands > Peat | place... | reverse complement strand
GATGGCCGCGCCGCGGGCGAACAGGTCGTCGAGCGTGCGGTTGCAGTAGCCGCCCCAGTTCACGAAGCCGCCGCACGACATCCAGATCGTGGCGTTGCCGTCGGGATCGGGGCGGCCGCTCCACATCACCATGGCGGCGTCGTAGCTTCCCGCCTTGGTGGCGGTGACCAGGGCGACCGATTCGCGCTGCTCGATCCTGATGTCGAAGCCGGCCTCGGCGGCCATGGACTGGATGACCTGGGCGATCTGGCCGTTGACCGGGTCGTTGCTGACCAGGAAGGTGAACGCCACCCGATCCTGACCGGCCTGCTTCAGCAGCGCCTTCGCCCCGGCAACGTCGCGGTCGGGCACCGGGAAATCGGGGTTCCAGTAACGGGTGTCCGGTGCCTCGGTCTGGTTGCTCGGCACATTCAGCCCATCGAACACCACCTGGTTCAGTGCCCGGCGGTCGATCGACTTGGCCAGCGCGGCGCGCACCCGGGCGTCGCGGCCGAGCGGGGTGTTGGCCTTGAGGTTGAACGTGACGATCTGGTAGCCGATCGAGGGTGAGGTGACCAGGCGCAGCTTCGGGTCGGACTTCACCGCGGCGGCATCGGTGGCGGCGACACGGTTGGCGATGTCGAGCTGGCCGGAGCGCAGGTTCACCAGCCGCACGGTGGAATCGACGATGGTATGGAAGACGATGCGGTCGAGGTCGATCGCCTTGGCATCCCAGTAGCCCGAAAAGCGGTCCAGCGTGATGTGGTCCTGCGCCACTCGCTCGACGAAGCGGAACGGGCCGGCGCAGACCGGGTGGGCGGCGATTTCATCCGGCGACTTTTTCAGGATGGCGGGCGAGAGCGGTGTACCGGGACGGTTGGCCAGTACCGACAACAACGGGGCATAGGGGACCGACAGGCGGATGCGCAGCGTCAGCGGGTCCACCACCTCCAGGCCGCTGACCGGTTTCAGCTCGGTCTTGCGGATGCTCTCGGGAGCGCTGCGGTAGCGTTCGAGGTTGGCGCGTACCGCCTCGGCGTCCAGCGGCGTGCCGTCCTGGAAAGACACGTCGGGGCGCAAGTGTACCGTCAGGGCCAGCCCGTCCGGCGCCCAGTCCCAGGCGGTGGCAAGCTGCGGCACGAAGTTGAGCTTCGCATCGATGTCCAGCAGTTGGTCGCACATGGCGGTGAAGACGATACGGTCGGTGTAGCTGCCGTTACGGGCGGGATCGAGAACGTCGGGGTCGAAATCCAGCCCGAACCGCAGTGTGCCAGCGGCATGGGCGGTACTGCCGACGAGCAGGCCGGCGGCCACACAGAGCGCCAACCGGCGGATTCGCTTCGTCCCGGGGTTGGTCAGCGCACGGAATGCAAACATGGGAGGTGCACCAGGACTAGGGGGTGTGGGCCGATGCAGCGGCTATCTGGGCACGGCGCTCCCAACCGCGCTCGGTCTGCTGCCAGTACGACAGCGCATGACCGGCGGCGCGGGCGGTGGTCCAGCGATGGCGGGCCGCCTGCACCGCGACCTCGTCGGCGCCGTCGAAGAGGTCGAAAACGCGGTCATAGAGGTCGAGCCGGGCAGATTCGGCGCCGTCCAGAAGGAATAAAAAGCGGGCGCCGTTGGGTGCTCCGGCGGCACCGGGGTCATCTGCGGCGAGCCAGATCGGCTGCAGTTCGGCATCGCCCGACTCGGCGGTGCCGTGCGGCAGCCAGTCCGGGTTCGGGCATAGCCACAGGGCGGTATCGAGGGCCGCCACCCGTTCAGAACTACCGCACAGCACCAGTGCGCGCTGACCCGCCGCCAGGGTGCGGCCGAGCAACTGGGGCAGCGCCTCGTCAGCTCCGGTGCGGATCAGGTGGTAGAAGCCAATCTCGGCCATCCACGTCCCTCATGCGGTTCCCACGGCGGGTCAGGTCTCGTAGTGCTCGGCCACCAGACGGTCGAGCAGGCGCACGCCGAAGGCGGTGGCCCCCTTCGGCACCACGGCGCTGTCCTTGGTGGCCCACGCCGTGCCGGCGATGTCGAGATGCACCCAGGGCTTGCTGTTGACGAAACGCTGGATGAACTGAGCCGCGGTGATGGCGCCCCCTGGCCGGCCGGCGACATTCTTCATGTCGGCGATCTCCGACTTGATCAGCTTGTCGTATGCCTCGGCCAGCGGCATGCGCCAGACCTTCTCGCCGGTGGCCTCACCGGCCGCGTGCAGACGCAGGGCCAGTTCGTCGTCGTTGCTGAAGAACCCCGCGTATTCGTGGCCCAGGGCGACCACCATGGCGCCGGTCAGCGTGGCGAGGTCGATCATGAAGCGCGGGTCGAGCTTTTCCTGGCAGTACCAGAGCACGTCAGCGAGCACGAGGCGTCCCTCGGCATCAGTGTTGATGACCTCGACGGTCTGGCCGGAATAGGTTTTCACCACATCGCCGGGGCGCTGGGCGCCGCCGCTCGGCATGTTCTCGACCAGACCGACCAGGCCGACCGCATCCACCTTGGCACGCCGCCCCGCCAGCGCTGCCATCAGCCCGATCACGGCGCCGGCGCCGGCCATGTCGAACTTCATGTCTTCCATACCCTGGGCCGGCTTGATGGAGATACCCCCGGTGTCGAAGGTGACCCCCTTGCCGACAAAGGCCAACGGCTTGGCGGCGCGCGCCCGCTTGCCCTTGCCGCCGCCGGAGGCGCCGTGCCAGTGCATGATCACCATGCGCGGCTCGTTGGCGCTGCCCTGGGCGACACCCATCAGCGCCCCGAACCCGAGCTTGTTCATGTCACGCGGACCCAACGCCTCCACCTTCAGGCCCAGCGACTCGAGGGCGCGGCAACGCTCGGCCATTTCGGCCGGGTTCAGCACGTTGGCCGGCTCGCTGACGAGATCGCGCGCGAGGTGCACGCCCTCGACCACCACGCGCATCGAGGCCCAGGCCTCGCGCGCGCGGGCGTGGTCGGCGGACAATACGGTGAGCTTGGCGAGCCTGGGCCGGTCCTCGGGTTTTTCGGTGGTGCGGTAGCGATCGAAGCGATAGCTGCGCAATGCCGCGCCGGCGGCAAAGGCGGCGGCCAGTTCCGGAGACAGCTCTCCGGCGGCCACGCTGGCGGCGGGCTCGCGGGTCAGCGCGGCGGCGGCGGTGCCGCCCGCTTCCTCGGCCAGGCGCGGCGTCAGCTCGGCAAGCTTGCCGATGCCGATCACGACGATACGCGACAGCCCCGCGCCGGGGGCGAGAATGGTGCAGGTCTTGCCTGGCCTGGGCTTGAAATCCGCGGCTTCCAGCGCGCGCGATACCATGCCGCCGGTGGCGCCGTCGGCCGCCGTTCGGATCGCATCCGGGCTGCCCCCCTCTTCGGCCAGCAATACAAGGGTGCCGGATTTCGGCAGGGCCGACCGGGCGAAGGCGATATCGAGCATGGGCGAGGGCTCCGTGATTCAAGGCAATGGGGGTTCAAGCCAGAATGGCGGCGACTGTAGCAGTGGTGCGTCGCTTCGCCACTGTCGTGGCGCGACGACTTTGCGACCGCCGCGGGCGGTTCTATGAAAGGCCATGGACGATACCCCCCTGCTGGCCCTGGCCTTCGAACTCGCCGCTCGGGCAGGCCAAACCATTCTGGCGGTGCGCGCGCACGGCTTCGACACCATGCACAAGGCCGACGCCTCGCCGGTGACCATAGCGGACCAACAGGCCGAGCGGCTGATCGTCGCGGGGCTGCGTGCCGCCACGCCCGATGTGCCGGTAGTGGCTGAGGAAGAGTTCGCAGCGGGGTACGTGCCGCCGCCGGCCGCCGGCTTCTGGTGTGTTGACCCGCTGGATGGCACGCGCGAATTCACCGCCGGGCGGGACGACTTCGCCGTGTGCATCGGGTTGGTGCGCGATGGGCGACCAGTGCTGGGCGTGGTGGGAGCGCCGGCCAAGGGGGTGGTCTACGGCGGTATCGTGGGACGCGGTGCGGTGAAGCGATCGGCGACCGGTGAGCAGCCGATCACCGCACGGCACCCCCCGGCCGAGGGGATTGCCGTGGTGGCCAGCCGCTACCACGGCAAGGACGCGCGCATGGAACCGTTCCTGATGGGCCGGCACGTGGCGTCGATGCTCAATATCGGCTCGGCGCTGAAATTCTGCCTGCTCGCGGAAGGACTGGCGGACCTGTATCCGCGCTTCGGCACCACCATGGAATGGGATACCTGCGCGGCGCAGGCGGTGCTGGAGGCGGCCGGCGGGTCGGTGCGGGTGGTCGAGGGCGACCGGGTGCTGGGTTACGGCAAGCCGGGTTGGGTCAATCCGCATTTCTACGCCACGGGACGGCAGTGACCGAACTCCTGTACCCGGACGCGGCGGGGATCGCCCGTGCCGCGGACCTGCTGTGTGGCGGCGGGCTGGTCGCCTTTGCCACCGAGACCGTCTATGGCCTGGGGGCGGATGCCGGTAACGCGCGCGCGGTGGCGGCGATCTTCGCCGCCAAGGGACGACCGCATTTCAACCCGCTGATCAGCCACTATCCCGACGCCGAGGCGGCGTTCGCTCATGTCGAGGCGAATGCGGCGGCGCGCCGGCTGGCCGAGGCGTTCTGGCCGGGCCCGCTGACCCTGGTGCTGCCGCGGCGTGCGACCTGCCCGGTATCGCTGCTGGCCGCGGCGGGGTTGGAGACGATGGCGGTACGGGTGCCGGCGCACGCCGATGCACTGGCGTTGCTTCGCGGTGTAGGGCGCCCGGTAGCGGCGCCATCGGCCAACCGGTCCGGCCGGGTCAGCCCGACCACTGCGGCGCATGTGCTGGCTGGGCTGTCCGGGCGGATCGACGCCGTGCTGGACAGCGGACCCTGCCCGGTGGGGGTGGAATCCACAGTGCTCGACCTGATCGGTCCGCGTCCTCGCCTGCTGCGGCCGGGTGGGGTCACGCGCGAGGCGATCGTCGCGTTGGTGGGGGTGATCGAGCGCGGCATGCCGCCGGCAGCGGCGGAAGCTGGACGCGCGCTGCCCTCGCCGGGAATGATGGCGTCACACTACGCGCCGGCGCTGCCGGTACGGCTGAATGCCCGCGAGGCCGCGGCGGACGAAGCGTTGCTGGCGTTCGGACCGGCATCGGCTGGAGCGGGCGTGGTATTCCAGTTGAGCGTCTCGGGCGATCTCGCGGAGGCGGCTGCCAACCTGTTCACCGGCCTGCGTGCATTGGACGAGGAAGGGGCGCGGCGCGGGCTGCGCCGTATCGCGGTCATGCCGGTGCCCAAGGAAGGGCTGGGGTTGGCGATCAACGACCGCCTGCAGCGGGCGGCAGCGCCGCGTGCCCAGGAGAGGCCGCATTGACCAGGTGCGGACGCGGGTTACGCTCGTTGGAGGAGGTTCTGCCATGCCTGACACGCCGCCCCTGTGCTCTGTCCCGGCTGCCGAGAGGGCGGGTCTGGTTGCGCGACTTGCCGGGTTGCTTGGCCCGCGCGGGCTGCTGACCGAACCTTCTGACATCGCACGGTACGGCCAGGACTGGCGGGGGCTGTATCGCGGCCAGCCGTTGGCGGTAGCGCGGCCGGCCGATACCGCGGAGGTGGCGGTGGTGGTGTGCGCCTGCATGGCGGCCGGGGTTGGTGTGGTGCCGCAGGGCGGCAATACCTCCCTGGTGGGCGGCGCCGCGCCAGCCGAGGATGGCAGCGAACTCGTACTTTCTCTCGAGAGGCTGAACCAGGTACGCGCGGTGGATGCGGTCGACCTGACGCTGACGGTGGAAGCGGGGGCGACGCTGAAGGCCACACAGATGGCGGCGGCGGCGGCCGACTGCCTGCTGCCGCTGTCCATCGGCGCGGAGGGCACGGCGCAGATCGGCGGTATCCTGGCCACCAATGCCGGCGGTAACAACACCGTGCGCTACGGCAATGCGCGCGACCTGGTGCTCGGGCTGGAAGTGGTGCTGCCCGATGGCGAGGTCTGGGAGGGACTGCGCCGGCTACGCAAGGACAATACCGGGTACTGCCTGCGTCAGTTGTTCGTGGGGGCCGAGGGTACGCTGGGTGTCATCACGGCGGCAGTGCTGAAGCTGGCGCCGCGGTTGCGTCAGGTCGAGGTGGCGCTGTGCGCGCTGCCCTCGTGTGAAGCGGGGCTCGAGCTGTTCAGCCGGTTCCAGTCGCACGATCCGGCTTTGCTGCAGGCTTTCGAGTACATGTCTGGGCTGGGGGTGCAGTTCGTGCTGCGGAACATCCCCGGGACGACGCTGCCGCTGGCGGCGCCGGCCGAGCATTATGCTCTCGTGGAGCTGGCAACGTCGCGACCGGGCGCGGGGCTGCGCGCGGAATTGGAGCAGATACTGGAGGGCGCACTGGCGGATGGCGTGGTGACGGATGCGGCGATCGCCGGGAGCACCTCCCAGTGCGCGGCGCTGTGGCGGCTGCGCGAGGAGCACTCCGAGGCCCAGAAGCGCGAGGGGGCGAGCGTCAAGAACGACATCTCGGTACCGGTCTCGAAGGTGCCGGAGCTGATCGTCCGGGCTTCCGAAGCATGTCGGGCGCTGATGCCGGGCACCCGCATGGTGCCGTTCGGCCACCTGGGGGATGGCAACATCCATTTCAACGTGGAGCAGCCCAAGGACATGGACCCGGCTGCTTTTCTGGCGCGCGACCATGACATCATGGATGCGGTGTGTGCGGTGGTGCGCGAACTCGGCGGCAGTTTCTCCGCCGAGCACGGGGTGGGGAAGCTGAAGCCCTATATGATGCCGGAGTGGCGTGGCGGGGCGGAACTGGCGACCATGCGGCGGATCAAAGCGGCGATCGACCCGCGCGGGCTGATGAACCCGGGCAAGGTATTGCCGTGACGGCGGCTTCCGCGGAAGCAGGGGCCAGACTCAAGCGTGAAATGCACATTACTGACCGAGATTTTATCAATCGCGACTGTAACTCAATATCCATGGCAGCCAAACGATGTACCAAATCGGGCTTGGCCCCTTCGTAATTGCGCTCAAATCCGTCATTCCTGACAGAACGATGTACAGCACCAACGCGACGCCCGTAGCCCGGGCCAGTCGATCCGACACCAATCGAATTCTCCACAGCCCATGACCCAACATCGCGACAAGAAGCGTCAGACCTACGAAACCGCTGTAAAATACGGTTGACAAAAAAAGATTGTGCGGGAAATTATCTATAGATCGCGGCAACACGGCTGAAGGGCCGTAACCGAGCAAAGGACGCTGGACCACTTGGTCGATGGTCATCTGCCAGATTTCAAGGCGGCTTGACCACCCCCGGTCGGCGAGGTGTGCCCAGACATCCGCGATGCAATTCCGACAGGTAGCCGATGCAACTCCAAACAATACGAGGATCACGACAGCGAGTGCTGCCGCAGCGGACCAACGCCAGAAAGCGACCAGCACGAACAAAGATAAGGTCACGGCAATGAGCGGCCCGCGGCTGCCGGTAAGCCAAATAAATGCCAGGCCCGATATGATCGAGATTAAACAAACAAGGCGCTGGCGGCCGCTTATAAAGTGACTCACGGCAAGCAACACGCCGACGCCAATGATGGACGCTCCAAGAATGGGATGTTTCGTGATCCCCCAGCCTCCCATGCGGCCGTCCATTCCGCTCGCCACGACGAAGCGGAATATCGACCAGCACGAGTTCACGATTACGCACCAAATCAGAATGTGGATCAGCCGCTCTCTTTCTGCGGTGAACCGGCCAAAAAAGTACAAGCTCACTCGTACAAATACGAACGTACACACGCCGTCCCACAGCCACAGAAGATCAGTATGTAGATTTGCTCCACTACTTCGGTCCCAAATGACGCCGCTGGTAAACCAAACAATAAGCGCAGTGGCAAGCACAGTCCCAGGCTCTCTCGTCAGCAGTACATGATTTCGTAATAAAATGATGACGCAGAAAGGCAGCGCAAATATATAATATAACAAGGCCCAGACTGGAACGGGAGCGATTATCAGGCCTGCCCCGAGGAAAACGGACAAGACCGCCCCGGTTTGCTCGCGGTCAAGCCGCAGTAAGGAGCGCAGCGATGCGAGCCGGCCTGAGTTCCAAATTCGAGTCACTGCTATCGGCGCGGCTTCGTTTTTGTGCATCCCCCTGGCCTCAATGAGAGTCGGCAAACGTAGGGAATGGATACGTCTTTTCCAGGCATCCGCCGAGAGTCGCGTCGAGCACATAAGCGGCGATCGCGCGTTCGTTGAACAGTTCATGATAGCGGGATCTGCCGGCATCGGCGATGGCCCGTCGCCGCTGCGGATTGGCGATGAGTTGAGTTATACGTTCGACAAGCTCGTCAATGCTGGAGAAAAAAACCATTTGGTTGTCGTCGAACAGTGTATCGTAGCCAACGCTTCGTTCCATAATTACCACCAATCCATTCCCTGCCAAATGAGCGATTCTGTCTGAGGAATAAAGGAAGTGATCCGGTCTGCGGCTTATGTTTAAACCCATGGCGGCCGACTCTAGGGCAGTTTGATAGTTGGCACCCACACGATGCGGGTGCCCTTGCATACCACCCAAGAGAAATCGAACATTGGGTATTTTTTGTGTCAGTTCTCTAATAAAATTATCCATATCCCAGGGACGACCGCATATATAACGCGGCGGTCGTGCTGGATTACCGCAAGCATAAAACAGATCAAATGGCAATTCTTGTTTAAGATGATTCAAGCCAATTTCAATTGACCAATCGACTGGATTGGGTAGGAAGGCACACCGACCGGCGCCGAGATGGCGGGCGTCTTGCTGGAGAGAGAGCAGAGACTCCCCGGCAGTCGATACGAACGTCGTGTCCACGACGCCCATTTTGCTCTTCAGGCGCCGAACGTTGTCTTCTTCGAACAGCGGATCAACGTTGCATTGAGCCACACGAAGATCGGGCAGATCGGCACGAATTGACGCTATGGTTGCTGAATCGATCACATCGGCGTGGCTCAGAATCAGCACGTTGGGGCGATGATGCTTGCAAAAGTCTTGCAGCGCGACGTTGACCGCTCGACGCCCGAATTTCCGACTACCGAAGATACTCCGCGCGCGCGCCACGTCCCGGTCAGAGAAGTTCAGAACCAGGTGTCCATTCCGAATTAATCCGTTGGAGAGTTTCGTTGGTACCCCGTGCTGGAATCCCGGCCTTAATCCGAACGGGAAGCTGCCGACATGGACAATTGTTAGAGGACGCGTGTCGCGCATTGGAACAACATCCCGCTACTCCGAAAGAAGACGAATCCGTACGTGTGAGTGTCACGTGATCATCGGCATGTCAACGCGCCTGCGCGATCGAAGACACGGCGGATCACGACGATATCCTAATCCTACTCGGTCCCGCAGGGCATTTCGGCGCCATGCAATCAGCGAGGCGGCGTCCGATCGTCCGGTTAGGCCGATGCGAGGGCGACGGCTTTCAATGTCCCGACCGACCGCGAGCACGCTCCTGGGCCGGTTTCCGCGCGCCTGAACCGGGTCTGTGGGCAGACCGGCGGAAGCGGCCGGCAGAAAGCTCCGGATCGTCAGATCTGCGGCGAAGCGGAGCACATCCGACAGGCTTTTCGATCGACTTCGAGGGGCACGCGGCGGCGCACGGCGCGCGCGCAGATCGCAGCTTCGTAAGTTGACGAATGCCTCGATCGGGGGCCCCGCGCACCGTTTTCGTGGGTTTGTCGCCCGCGCCATGGGCCGCTATGGTGGGGGGATGAGGATCCTATCCGCAACCGCCGGCCCGCTGGTCAGCCGGATCGACCGTTATGTGTTCCGCCAGCTCCTGCTGGCGCTAGTCGCGGTCACCACTGGGCTGGTGGCGCTGATCTGGCTGACCCAGTCGCTGCGGTTCGTCGAACTGGTGGTTAATCGTGGTCTGTCGCTGCGGGTGTTCCTGGAGCTGTCCAGCCTGCAAATTCCGTATTTCGTCTCGGTGATCCTGCCGATCACCAGCTTCGTGGTGGTGCAGTTCATTTACCAGCGTCTTGCCGGCGACCGGGAACTTACGGTGCTGCGGGCCGCCGGGTTGTCGCCGCTGGCGCTGGCACGGCCGGCGCTGGCGACGGCACTGGTGGCCGTGGTGCTTGGCTATGTGCTGAACCTGTGGATCGTGCCGGCGGCGTCCAGCGCGTTCCGGCAGTACCAGTTCGAGATCCGCAACCGGGTCGCCGCCTTCCTGCTTCAGGAAGGGGTATTCACGCCGGTGTCTGACGATCTGATGGTTTACGTGCGAGCCCGCGATCCCGATGGCTTGCTGCGCGGCATCCTGATCGAGGATGCGCGCCAGAAGAACAACCCCGCCACGATCCTGGCCGAGCGCGGTCGACTGGTTGGATCCGAAGGCACGCCCCGGGTACTGCTGTTCAACGGTAGCCGTGAGGAGATCGACCGCCAGACCGGACGGTTGAACGTACTGACTTTCGCTGAGAACGCGATCGACCTCAGCACCGGGGCAAAGGGCGAAGAGCAGCGTCTCCGCGATATGACCGAGATGTCGGTTGCCGAGCTGCTGCATCCAACCAGTTCGGTTCCCGATCGCGATGTCCCTAAGCTGCGGGTGGAGGCACATCGCCGCATGGCGAGCCCGCTGACCGCGGTGACGTTCACCCTGGTTGCGTTGGTGGCGGTGCTGATGGGTACCTTCCGCCGGCATGGCGGCCTGATCCGACCATTGCTCGCGGTTCTGGCGGTGGTCGGGCTGCTCGCTGGCGGGTTGCTGCTGGAGAACCTGGCGGCCAAGCATCTGGCCCTGATCCCGCTGATCTGGGTGATCGTGGTGGCCCCGGGCTTGTTGTGCGGCTGGGCGCTGTTCGGCCCGCAGCTGCGGCTGATGCCGACCGCGCTGCAGGCGAAACTGGGGGTAACCTGATCGCGTGCTGATCGCCGCCACCCTGTCGCTTTATGTTGCGCGCGTGTTCATGCTGTCGGTGGCCGGTATGCTGGCAGGCCTGACCGGGCTGATCGGGCTGTTCGACTTCATCGAGCTGCTGCGGCGGTCGGCGACCAGGCCGGATGCCACGTTCGCCATCGTCGGCCAGATCGCGGCGCTGCGCCTGCCTTGGATCTGCATGCAGATCCTGCCCTTCGCGGTGCTGCTCGGCGGCATCATGGCGTTCTGGAAACTGACACGGTCGTCTGAGTTGATCGTGGCCAGGGCGTCTGGCGTGTCGGCCTGGCAGTTCCTTGCCGCGCCATTGTTCTGCGCAGTGGCGGCCGGGACCTTCGCCACCGCGGCGGTCAGCCCGGTGTCGGCGGTGATGCGGGCGCGCGCGGAAGCGATGGACAACGTGTATCTGCGCACCGGCGGAGGACCACTCGCACTGAGCGGTGGCCAGCTGTGGCTGCGCCAGGCCGATGCGGGGTTGACGCCGCAAGGCGTGGCGATCCTGGATGCGCGTGTCGTGAGCCTGCATAACGGCGAGCTGACCGCGCAGGACGTCAGTATCTTCCGACTGGATGCGAACGACCACCTGCTCGAACGGGTGGAGGCCGGCCGGGCGCGGCTGGGCGACGGGGTATGGCAGCTCGATGACGCGCGGACCATCCTGCCCGGTCGCCTGCCCTCGCCGCCGCGCTCGCTGATGCTGAACACGAACATGACCGTGGCGCGCGTGCAGGAGAGCTTCGCGCCGCCCGATACGCTGTCGTTCTGGGCGCTGCCGGGCTTCATCGCGCTGTTGGAGCACTCCGGGTTTTCGTCCATCCGCCATCGGCTGCAGTTTCAGGCATTGCTGGCGCTGCCGCTGCTGGCCGGGACGATGACGTTGCTGGCCGCGGGGTTCTCGATGCGCCCGTCGCGCCGTGGCGGGGTGGCGAGGATGATCGCGAGCGGAATCGCCGCGGGATTCGCGCTGTTCCTGGTCTCGAAAGTGGCCGAGGAATTCGGCCAGTCCGGCGCGCTGCCGGCGGTGCTTGCGGCCTGGGCACCCGCGGCCTCCGGGTTGATGCTGAGCGTGGCGTTGCTGCTGCATTTGGAAGACGGCTGAGTATGGTGGAAACAGCGGGCCGGGCACTGCGGGGACTGCGTCGCCGTTTGCTGCTGGGCGCGGCCGTGGCGGCGCTGGGAGTGATCACGGCGCGGGCACAGTTCAGCACCACGACGCATACGCAGCCGGTGTCGCGTGACCAGCCAGTGTTTTACCAGGCCGACGCGGTCGATTACGACCGCGACGGGGCGTTGGTGACGCTATCCGGGCATGTGGAGATCTGGCAGGGGGACCGCGTTCTGCGGGCGGACCGGGTCACTTACGACCGCAACACGGGAGTGGCGGCCGCGACCGGCAACGTGGCACTGGTGGAGCCCGATGGGCAGGTGCTGTTCGCCGAGTACGCGGAACTGAGCGAGGGGATGAAGAATGGCGTGCTGCGCGACCTGCGTGCGCTGCTGCCGCAGAACGGACGGCTGGTCGCTAACGGTGCGCGCCGCACCGACGCCACCATCAACGAACTGAGTCGGGCAGTTTATACTACCTGCAACCTGTGCGCCCGGAACCCGTCGGCGCCACCGCTGTGGGATATCCGCGCCCGCTCGGCGCTGCAGGACGTCGAGAACAAGAAGATCGAGTACAAAGACGCGGTGGTGGACCTTTACGGCGTGCCGGTCGCTTATTTCCCGTTCCTTGCGCATCCCGACCCGTCGCAGAGACGGGCCAGCGGTATTCTGATACCGGACGCGGGATATTCGGGCCACCTCGGCGCATTCCTGGCGGTACCATACTATTGGGCAATCGATGGGCAATCGGACGTCACGCTGACGCCAATCGTCTCCACCAAGCAGGGCGGCGGGCTCAATGTTGATTATCGGCAGGTGTTCAACAGCGGCAAGATCACCGTGCGTGGCGCGGTGGCCAACGATAGCGGCGATCTGGGCGGATATATATTTGCTCGCGGCGACTTTTCGATCGACGATACCTGGCGCTGGGGCTTCAACATCAACCGAGCCAGCAGCGTCGACTATATGCGCGATTATCGGATACCCAACGGGCTGGTGCCCGTGCTGACCAGCCAGGTCTGGTTGGAGGGATTCGGGCAAGGCGCATACACGCGGTTGGACGTGCGAGCCTACCAGAGCATCGAGAACAACACTTCCCCGATCACCAAGGTGCCTTATGTGCTGCCGCGCTACCAGTACAGCTATTTTGGCGAGCCGGACGCGCTGGGCGGGCGGCTGTCGGTGGACGCGGATGCGTTCAACCTGGAGCGCCAGCAGGGCACAAATACCCAGCGCGCACGACTGAGCCTGGACTGGCAGCGGCCGTTCATGGGGCGGTTCGGCGACCTGTGGAAACTGACTTTGCATGCCGACAGCGCCGTCTATTCCGCGACCGACTACAACGAGGCACCAAATTTCGGCGGTTCGGGGACGGTGCAGACGGCGCAGGCCATGCCGACCGCGGCGATGGAAGTACACGTGCCACTGGTGCGTGATGCCGGCAGTTGGGGTAGCCAGACCGTCGAGCCGATCGCCCAGGTTATCGTGGCGCCGAACGGGTCGAAATACGGCTTCGCCAATGGGCCGAACGGCACCACGGTCTCGACATCGAAGGTGCCGAACGAGGACAGCCTCGACCAGGAACTGAGTGATGCCAACCTGTTCGCACTGAACCGCTTTCCCGGGGTGGACCGACTGGAAGGCGGCATCCGGGTAAATGTGGGGCTACAGGGGGTCTGGAGATTCCCCGGCGGGGCAGCCATTGATGGGTTGGTGGGGGAGGCCTACCGAGTGCAGAAAAGCTCGCCGTGGTGGGTCGGATCCGGGCTCGACAAGCAGTTCTCAGATGTCGTCAGCCGGGTGTCGTTTACCCCCGGCTCGGATTTCGACCTGACGGCCCGGGCGCGGTTCGACCCGCATCAGCGGATGACGGTGACGTTCGCCGATGTGCAGGCCAGCGCCGGGCCGCAGTTCCTGCGGATGTCGGCGGGCTTTATCCATAGCTCGATCAACCCGTATTTCACTTATGACTATGGGCCCACCGGGGTGCTCTGGGGCGGCGACGGGAAGGCCCAGCCCACGGCCACCGAACTCTATGCGGCGCCGCGCGACGAGATCTCGATAGGGGCGAGCACACACTATGGGCAGTGGCGTTTCTCCGGCTCGTCGCGGGCCAACGTGCGTACCCACCAGATGGACTCGGTCGCCGCCGCGGCGGCCTATGAGAACGAGTGTGCGATTTTCGAGCTGACCTTCTACAAGCGCTATACGTCCGTTGGGGGCGACAATGGCGACACCGTGGTACTGTTCCAGATCACGCTCAAGACCGTCGGGCAGTTCGGCTTCCACCCGATGTGACGAGGCACCGGAGCCCTCCTCCAGGAGTTTAGATTGCCCATGATCCAGCGCTTTCCTCGTCCGCGCCGCCCGTATCTCATGGGCGTGCTGTTGCTTGCCGCCCTGGCCGTGACACCGGCGGCAGCACCTGCACCGGCGCCGACCGTGGCGCCGCCCTCGACGTCCGCCACCGACGCCTCGCGTATCGTCGCGGTGGTGAACGGCGATGCCATCACCAAAGGCGATGTCGACAACCGGCGGCGGCTGTTTGCACTGTCGACCGGCATGTCGGCCGCGCCGGACGTGCTGGACCGGCTGACCCCGCAGGTGACGCGCCAACTCATCGATGAGCGGTTGCGACTCCAGGAGGTGCAGCGGCGGCACGTCATCGTGCACGACAACGAGATCGTCACCGCGATCCGTGAGATCGAGCAGCGCAACGGCCTGCCAGAGGGCACGCTGCGCCGGCGGCTGTTGGCCGACGGAGTGGAGTTCCGCACCCTGATCGATCAGGTGCGGGTGCAGATCGGCTGGAGCCGGGTGCTGCGCGAGGTGCTGGGCTCGCAGATGGACATTACCGACGCCGATATCCAGGAGCAGGCCGCCCTGCTGAAGGCGCAGATCGGTCAGCAGGAGTTCCGCATTGCCGAGATCTTCGTACCGATCGTTGATCCCGGGCAGGCCGAAGAGGCGCATCGCTTTGCCGAGACGGTCATTCAGCAACTCCGTTTGGGCGCGCCGTTCGCGGTGGTTGCAGCGCAGTTCAGCCAGAGCCAGACCGCGTTGCAGGGTGGCGACGAGGGCTGGGTGCAACCCAATCAGGTCGACCCCGCGGTTCTCCATGTACTGCAGGAAATGCCAGAGGGCGCGATCAGCAACCCGATTCCGGTGCCGGGCGGGCTGTCTATCGTGACGTTGCACGGCAAGCGAGAAATCGGCCGCGACCTGGCCACGATAGCGACCGTGCGGCAGATATTTCTGCCGTTCGCCACGGTCCTCAATCCGAACGCGCCGACGGCGCAACAGCAGCAGATACTGGAGCAGGCGCGTCGCATTTCCAACTCGGCCAAGACTTGCGAGGACATCGAGGCGGCGAACAAGTCCGCCGGTGGCAACCGCCCGGTCAACCCGGGCGAACTGCGGGTGGACAGTGTGGGGGTGCCGGCGCTGCGGCAGATCCTGACCACGCTGCCGTTGAGCAAGGCAAGCCAGCCGCTGGTGGCCGATGACGGCGTGGCGGTGATCATGGTGTGTACCCGCGAACAGCGGAACGTGGGCGTGCCAGGCAAGCAGGAACTGACTGATCGCATCCTAAACGAGCGTGTGGAACTGGCCTCGCGCCAACTCCTGCGCGACCTGCAACGGCGGGCGGTGATCGATCAGCGCTCCTGAGACGCCTTCGACCGAACTGCCGCCGTTGCGCGATGTGATCGCGCGGCATGGGCTGAATGCGCGGCGCTCGCTTGGCCAGCATTTCCTGCTCGATGGCAACCTGACGGCACGCATCGCACGTGCGGCCGGCGCGCTGGAGGGGCGGCATGTTGTGGAGGTGGGGCCCGGCCCGGGGGGGCTGACGCGGGCACTGCTGGCAACCGGCGCGGCCGATGTCACGGTGGTGGAGATCGACGAGCGGGCCGTGGCTGCCATGCAAGAATTGCAGGTCGAGGCCGGGCCACGGCTGCATGTGGTGGCGGGCGACGCGATGGCGCTTGACCTCGCGGGCTTGGTGCCGGCGCCACGACAGGCCGTGGCCAACCTGCCCTACAATCTGGCCTCGCCGCTGCTGGTGGGTTGGTTGCGACAGGCGTCGCTGTGGGAGCGGCTGACGCTGATGTTTCAGCTGGAGGTGGCCGAGCGGATCTGTGCCACGCCGGCGACCCCGGCGTACGGGCGGTTGGCCGTGCTGGCGCAATGGTGCTGCAAGGCGGATTTGCGCCTGCGCATTCCACCGGCTGCATTTGTGCCGCCGCCCAAGGTGTGGTCGGCGGTGGTGGTGCTGACACCGCGCACAGCACAGCCCGAGGCGACGCTGTTCGCGACCATGGAGCGGCTGACCGCAGCGGCCTTCGGGCAACGCCGCAAGATGCTGCGCGGGGCGCTGCGCGGGTTGGGCGGAGAGGCGCTGCTGGAGCGTGCCGGCATCGCGCCGGAGCGGCGGGCGGAGACGCTGACGGTGGCGGAGTTCGATCGGCTGGCGCGGCTGCTCTGAGGAGGGGTTCAGCGCGGCAGCCAACCCAGCAGCACTGAAAGGGTTACCATCGAAAGGGCCGTGGTCGCCACCACCGTGCTAGCGGACTCCTCCATCATGGTTTCGAAGCGGCGGGCAAGGAGAAAAGCGTTGGCGCCGGTGGGCAACGCGGCGGCGAGCACGACCACCGAAAAGGCAACCCCGCGCACGCCGGCCAGATGGGCGAACAAAGCGACCAGCGCCGGCAAGGCCACCAGCTTGAGCAGGGCCGCCAGCGACACCTCACGCAGGTCCGACCAGCCGGACGGGCGCGGCAAGGCGGCACCGAGGCAGAACAATGCCAAGGGTGGCCCGGCGGCGCCGATCAGGCCGAGAAAACGCATCACCGCGCTGGGCATGCCAAGCCCGGTGAGGCGCCAGACGAAGGCGAGCAGGATCGACACCACCACCGGGTTGCGCAATACGCCCGGCAGTGCGGCACTCAGCACACCGACCGGGCTGCGGCCGCTCACGCTGCCGGCTTCGATGAATACGGTTGCGAGCGGCAGCAGCACGGCGGAATGGAACGCGATCACCGCCAGCAGGTAGGCAACGCCGTCGGGCCCGTAAGCCGCGTCGACGATCGGGATGCCGAGCATGACGGTGTTGCCGAACACGCAGTCGAGGCCGAACACCGAGGCGTTGGCAAGCCGGGCGCCGAACAGTGCGCGCGCCAGCAGCAACCCGATGGCGAACAGAACGAGCGCGCCGGCGAGAAACGAGCCGGCGACATCGAGCAGACGCAGCGGCGGTGCCTGGATGACCGAGGCGAACAACAGGCCGGGCATGGCGGTGTAAAAAACGAAGTCGGTCATGCCGCGCACCGCGGTCATCTCGATCAGGTGCAGGCGGACGGCCAGCGCTCCCATGCCGATCAGTGCGAAGACCGGGACAACGATTCCCAGGACGCTCATGAGGTGCCTGGGGCGCCGCCGGACGGGGCATCGTAGGAGAGCGCCCAGGCGGGGGACCAGAACCAGCAGCGCTCCGGGCTGGGTGGCGGCGGGCGGCGGTAACTGCGAACGAACTCGACACCGCCGCGGAGGAAGGCGCGGGCGAGCGCTTCCTGTAGTGCTGGCGTGCCGGCCAGACTGCCTTCGGCGCAGACAAAGGCACAGTGGGTGAGGTGGCGCACGACGATGCCGGGCGCGGTGTGCGTGCAGGCCAGTACCGAGCCCTGGCCGGAATGCCGCCGCGCATCACCGCGCGCATGGGGCGGCGGCGTACCGAGGGGAAAGACCAGCGTTCCGCTTGCGGACAGATTGTCGATCCAGCGCGCGGCTGGATCGGCGACCGCGAAGTTGACGTAGATGCGTTCCACCGGTCCGGCAGGCCAGTCGGCGCCGTCGCCCTCGACGACGGTGACGTTGGGCCATGGACGCAGATTGGCGCGGGCCGCCTTGGCGAGGTGAGGGTCGTATTCGATGGCGATGACGCTGCCCTGCGGGCCGGCCAGCTCGGCCAGCACGGCAGTATAGTAGCCGGCTCCGGCGCCGACATGGAGCACGCGGTCACCGGGGTGGACATCGAGATGATGCAGCATGAGCGCGTGCAGCGAAGGACTGCCGTTGTTGATGCCTCGCGCCTGGTCGAGCACCACCAGAACGTCCTCGTAGAGAGGGCGCGGATCGGCATCGGTCACCTCGATGGCGCCGACTGTCTGGTCGAGAATGGTCCATGGCGGAGCGCCGAGGAAGTCCTCGCGTGGAACGGTGGCCAAAGCGCGTTCCACCGCCGCATCCGCAACGCCCGCGATGTGCAGCATGCGGACGGCGTAGTTACAACGTAGCCCGCCGAGGTCGGTCACACGCCGAGTCCGGCGATAAAGCCGGGCAATCCGCTGAGTCGATGGGTGGCTGAGCGCGCGGCGTGCAACACGGCACGGCAGTCGGCCAGCGCGCTGTCGAAGTCTGCGTTGACCAGCACGTGGTCGAACTCGGGGGCGTGGGCGATTTCGTTGCGGGCTGCTTGCATGCGCCGGGCGATTTCGTCTTTGTTGTCGGTGCCGCGGCCGCGCAGCCGAGATTCCAGCAGGGTCAGCGACGGCGGCAGGATGAACAGGCCGACCACGTCTGTGGGCAAAGCAGCGCGCAGCTGGCGATGGCCCTGCCAGTCGATGTCGAACGCTACGTCGCGGCCGGCGGCCAACGCGGCCTCCACTGGCGCGCGTGGAGTGCCGTAACTCTGGCCGAACACCTGTGCCCATTCCAGCATCTCGCCGGCCTCGATCATGGCCGCGAACTGCGCCGGGGTACGGAAGAAATAATGCCCGCCCTCCTGCTCGCCGGAGCGGGGGGCGCGGGTGGTGACGCTGACGGACAAAGCGAGATTGGGCTCGGCTGCCAACAACGCGCGCGTCAGCGAGGTTTTGCCGGCGCCCGAGGGCGCGGACAGCACCAGGCAGACACCACGGCGAGCGAGCGCACTCATTCGATGTTCTGCACCTGCTCGCGCAACTGCTCGAGAGCCGCCTTCAGCTTCAGTCCGGTGGTGGTGAGCGCCACCGAGGCCGACTTGCTGCACAGCGTGTTGGCCTCACGATTGAACTCCTGCAGCAGGAAGTCGAAGCGACGGCCGATCGCCGTGCCCTCGGCCATTAACGCATCGGCAGCCTGCAGGTGGGCATCCAGACGGTCGAGCTCCTCGCGCACGTCCGAGCGTGCGGCCAGCAGCGCGACCTCCTGGGCGATGCGCTCTTCCGGCAACCCGGGCACCTCGGCGAGCAGGGCCTGCACCGACTCCAGCATGCGAGCGCGCTGGGCAGCGGGTTGGTCGGCGGCCTCGGCGCCGGCGGTAGCACGTAGGGCTGCAATCTCGTCGAGCAGGCGGCGCAGCGTGAGCGCGAGCCGCGCACCCTCGGCGTGGCGGGAAGCTGCCAGGGCCTGCAGCGCGGTAGCGAAACCTTGGCGCATGGCGGTCTCGCGGGCGCCGGCGGCCGTGTCGTCCTCGACTGCGGTGGCCTGGCGCAGCACGCCGGGCAGTGCGAGCAGGGCTTCCGCACGGGGTGCGGGAGCGCCCGGGATGCGGGCGGCAAGCTCGGTGGCGAGCGCGAGCACCTGCTCCAGCGCTGCCGGGTCGGGGGCCAGACGCGGCTGGTCATCGCGCTTCACGGCGAGGTTGGCGGTGACGTTGCCGCGCTTGAGCTGCTTGCCGGCGGCATCGCGCAGGGCCGGTTCCAGTGCATCAAACCCGGGCGGCAGACGGAAGCGCAGTTCCAGGCCGCGCCCATTGACGCTACGTAGCTCCCAGGCCCAGGCGACTCCGTCGGCGATCCCCTCGGTGCGGGCGAATCCGGTCATCGAGGCGAGCCCGGCGGCGGCAGATGCGGCGGTCATGCATGCAGGTCCTTTAACATGCGCGACGTTCTAGCAGCGCTCGGCTAGTGTCGAAACATGGTTGCATACCGTTCTGTCCTTATCACCGGCGCTTCCAGCGGGCTTGGTCGTGCTCTTGCCCTGCAATGTGCGGCGCCCGGGGTTGAATTGCACCTGTCCGGACGCGACGCGACTCGGTTGGAGGCGGTGGCGGCAGCGTGCCGGGAGCGCGGGGCGGTGGCGCAGGCGCGTGTGCTGGATGTGCGCGATGCCGCGGCGATGGAGTCGTGGATCGCCGCGGCGGGTCAACTGGACTTGGTGGTGGCGAATGCCGGCATCTCGGCCGGTACGGGAGACGGGCGGCCGGAGAGCGCCGCGCAGGCGCGGATCGTGTTTGCGGCCAACCTGGACGGGGTACTCAACACGGTCATGCCGGCGCTGGCGGCCATGCGCGCGCAGGCGCCGGGGGCGGATGGCGTGCGTGGGCGGATCGGCGTAGTGGCTTCGATCGCCGCCTTCGTGCCGGCGCCGGGGGCACCGGCCTATTGCGCCAGCAAGGCGGCCGTGGATACCTGGACCGTCGCGGCGGCGGCGGCGGCGCGGCCGGAGGGCGTGCTGATGACGAGCATCTGCCCGGGCTACGTGCGCACCGCCATGACGGCGCGCAACCGGTTCCCGATGCCAGGGCTGATGGATGCCGACCGCGCCGCGCGAATCATGCTGCGCGGCCTGGCGGCGGGGCGGCGGCGGATTGTGTTTCCCTGGTGGATGGGCCTCGCGGCGCGGCTGGCCGGGCTACTGCCGCCGCGTCTGTCCGGGGCGCTGCTGTCGATTCCACCGGGCAAGGATGGCTTGCCCGACGGGGCCTGACCGCGCTCAGGCCCGCAACGCGTTTCTCGGCGTCGCGGGCGCGCTGCGGCGGCAGGGAGCGGTGGTCGTAAAGGCTGTCGTCGAAGTTGGCCAGGGCGCGCGCCAGCGCGTGACCGCCTGCCCACAAAGGTCAAGACATCACGCCCGGTGCGCGACACGGCTGTCCGAGGGCGCCTGTGATCGATCGGCCATGCCATAGTCGCGTGCGACGCCGGCAATCCGAAGTCGGTAATCGGCAAAGATCCCAGCCCGACCTTTGGCCTGGGTCGCACGATGCGAGGGCATGTTGCGCCAGGTCGTAACGGCTTCCTCGTCACGCCAAAAGGACAGCGAGAGCAGCTTTCCTGGCTCGGAAAGGCTCTGGAATCTCTCGACGGAGATGAAGCCGTCGATCGCCTCCAATTCGGAGCGCAGCGCCGCGGCCAGGTCGACGTAATGCTGGGTACGGCCCTCCACAGGCCACACCTCGAAAATGACGGCGATCACGAGCGGGCCAGCGCCGCGTGCGGCGCCGATACCAGGCGCAGGAAGATGCGATCCTCCGTGCGGATGAACTGTTCCCGCCTGGCGAATTCATAGTTCCTCCGGCCCAGGGGATCGTCCCGCAGTCGCCCGCGGTAGGCTTCGTAGTCCGCCAGACTCTCGATATTGTACACACCGTAGGCAGTCGTGCCCGAACCCTCGTGCGGAGCGAAGTAGCCGATCAGTTCGGCCCCGCAGCGCGGGATGGCCTGCCCCCAGTTGCGCGCGTATTCCTCGAAGGCCGACACCCTGAAAAGGTCAATTTCGTAGCGGATAAAACAGGTGATCATTGTTGGCTGCCCCCTGGCCGATTGACCGGACAGGCATAGCCGATCGCGGCTCGGCGATGATTCGGCCGGGGCCGTAGCATCCTGTTGCTGAGTGACCCAATATCGGGCGCCATCATGTAAGGAGAGGATATGCCGAGCACCTCGGCGTTTGCCCGGACCGCAACCCTGGTCGGCGAGCCCGCGCGCGCCAGCATGCTCACCGCGCTGTTGGATGGCCGTGCTCTCACGGCGACGGAACTTGCAGGCACGGCGGGCATCACGCCGCAGACCGCAAGCGGCCATCTTGCGCTGCTGACGGAGGCCGGCGTGCTGGCGATGGAACGCCAGGGCCGGCACCGGTACCACCGCCTTGCTTCGCCGGCGGTCGCGCGCATGCTGGAGAGCATCATGCTGGTCGCGGCCGACCTCGACGGTGCGAACGAGGCCCGGCGGAGGGCGCCCGCCGTGGTCGGTCCACGCGACCAGGCGTTGCGCCGCGCCCGCACCTGCTACGATCATCTGGCCGGCCAGCTTGCCGTCGCCATGGCTGACCGCATGGCGGAACGTGGGCAGGTCGAGCTTTTCCCGGACGGCGGCGCGCTTACCGATACCGGAGTCAGCTTCCTGCAGGGGCTCGGGGTGGACCTTGATGCCGCAACGGCGCGCGCGGCCCGACGCGGCGGTGGACGGGTGTTCTGCCGCCCATGCCTGGATTGGAGTGAACGGCGGGCACACATCGCAGGCGCCGTGGGGGCCGCTCTATGTCAGAGTTGCTTCGCTCAGGGTTGGGTCCGCCGCATCGACGGCACGCGAGCGGTAGCCGTTACCCGCGCCGGGCAGATGGCGTTGGGCAAGGCATTCGATCTGCGCGGCGACGCATGGTGTCGCATGGCGGATTCCGACGGGGAACGGAAGCTCCCGGGCGTCGCCGAGCGCGCTTGAATGCGCGCGCCCCGACATTACGCCGAGGCCGCCTCCAGCGCTTCGGCCGCCTCCAGCCATTCGGCTTCGGCGGTCTGGGTTTCGCGGGCAATGGCGGCCAGGCGGGTCTGGGCGGCGGTGACCTCGGCGGCGCGGCCGGGCACATAGAGGGCCGGATCGGCGAGCTTCGCTTCGATCTTCGCACGCTCCGCCGCCAGTCCCGCTATGCAAGCCTCGGCGTCACGAGCACGGCGGCGCAAGGGGGCGGTGGCGGCGCGGGCCTCGGCACGCTCGCGACGGTCCTCGCGACGGGAGGGTACGGCGTCGGACTTCGCGGCGGGGCGGGCGCGCTCGGACAGCAGCGTGCGATACTCGTCAAGGTCGCCCTCGAAGGGCTGTACCGTGCCGTCGGCCACCAGCCAGAGCCGGTCGGCGACCAACT
>Ga0181517_10001844_pt1 | contig 22746 bp, 18 predicted proteins | sample PEATcosm2014_Bin_31_FD_119748 | JGI IMG/M metagenome (GOLD analysis project Ga0181517, IMG submission 119748) | Peatland microbial communities from MTU Mesocosm Facility, Houghton, MI, USA - PEATcosm2014_Bin01_30_metaG | ecosystem: Environmental > Terrestrial > Soil > Wetlands > Peat | place... | reverse complement strand
CTGATTTCCTCCGCATCAACATCAATGTATGCGGCGGTGACCTCTTCCCTCAGATTCCGCTCGTACGGCTCAAGTCCGCTGCTCAACGTTAGAGCGCAACGGATTAGCCTTTTCTCGCAGAGGCGGGTTAGTTCCTCGGCCATCCGCGCCGGCGGCATTTCGTTGAATCCCCTGAATACCCGCCGCTTCTCCAGGAAATCCGTCCGCAGTTCCTTCGTGAAAAGCTTTAGCAGTTGACGAGGTTTCGTCAGCATTCGGCCCTCCGACATTCGCTCCAGGAATCCATCCTCATGAAGCCGTTTTGTGACTTGAAAGACTTGGCCAACGCTGAGTCGGGTTTCGGAAGCGATTTCCTCCAACCGGAATGGCTTGAATGGATTGACAAGCAACACCCTTGCAATGCGGCGAGACCGGCCGGAGAAAATACGTTTGATACCTTGGGGATTCTTATATGCCGTCGCGGGCCGAACGACATCTACATAGATATTCTTGTGAGCCAGCAGGAGGTTTCCGTTCAAGTCTGCGTAGCCGATCCCGAGTTCCTTGCAACGGTTCTGCACTGATTCTGAGAGGTATGGCGCTCCGACCATGGGATACACGTCTTTGTACGCAGCCGACGCGCGCAGGGAATTGCAGATTCCCAGCAACTGGTGGATCGTTCCTTCGAGGATCAGAGGAGTCAATCGCGACTTGAATTCGAAAACCGCAGTGATCGGTTCCTGCGGGACTTCCTTGATGCGGAATTCGATAAGCGCATCCGTTTGGATTGATCTGCCCGCCGAGGGTATAACCTCATTGCAATGAAGAACTTTTGCTTGGACGTTCGGCGGCAGCAGCCTGCCTGTCGCCAGACCTTCGCAAAGCTCCTGCAAGTGGTTATTCGACGCCATATACCATCAACGCATTCCGGATCTTGTGATGATCCATTGACAACAAATAGCTTATGTGACTATTGCGGCACTTGTCAATATTTCAGAGCATCATATAAACATAACAAATAGTGAATATTTATATTATTGCCGGCTTCCTGAATGGGTCGGCGGAGACGCCTGGAGGCACTGTGAGTACTGCAAGAGGTTTCTACTCGTCGGTGTCGGCCCTATCCGTCGGATAAGGCGTATAGGTGGCCGTGCAAAGCGCTCTCAGCCCGAAATCCGCCTGATCCTCCTGCAACTCGTCGAGTGCGAACACCGACTCGCCGACGTCTTGCAGTTTCGGACTCATCGCGTGTTCGTCCACGACGACCGCCGAATGAACTTCCCACTGCTTTGTGGGGGCGAGCTTTGCCCAAGCAAGAACTGCTTGAAGATTTTCTTTGAGCCAATCCACACGCCGCTGATCCTTTTTGATTATCGACCGGTGTTGAGGCGTTGTTTCGGTCAGAGCGCGCAGTTCCGCTGCCAGCTCGAACGGTGTCCGAGCGAACGCAAGATTCTTACACTCCAAGACGTAGATCCTGCCTCGGTCCTCATCAATAACCCAAAACGTCGATATCGCCTGGCGGCTGGATGGAACCCTTGCCCCCCGCAATGGCACCGGTCATGACGTCGGAGGTAAAAACTAGCCCATAGCTGCTTTCGTCAGCATCGCGTTCCGTGCTCTCGCTGCAGAACTCGGCTGCCATGCCGCGGAGCACGATGGTTCCCATTCCCCGGCGACGCAGTTACAAATTGATCTCCGTCCAATAATTGACCCCATAGAACAAGTGTCGACCAGACGCAGTTTTCGCGACAACAGCGGCAAGTTTTTTTGGGGTTTATCCCCGGGGATCTATCGATGACGGGTACGGTGCGCTCCAAGACGGGCCACGCGGAATCGAGGGTCAACTTCCGGCCAATCTGACCGAGCGGAATTCTAACTTTCAATCCCGAACTCCCGAAACATGTGTAGGCATCCAACTCTCGTTGAGTCTTCAGAGCTGACGTGATGGTGTCCATATTTTTCGACATTTTTTGAAGGCGTGGTGGCCACTTTCAGGCGAAATCCGTAGCAACCCATTGAACAGGTTGACCAGGTTGAAAGGATTGAAAAATGCGAAAGATTCGTGTATTCAATAGATAGCGGTATTTCATTGAAATGGAATGACTTGCTAAGAGACTGGGGCGTGAATCCCTTCTTCGGCACCATATGATTCTAAGTTGTTTAAAATGAGCCGCCTTCGGGTGGCTCTAGTTGTTTAGTCAGGTTTTAGTTAGGTGAATCGGCTGCAAAGCCTGGGAAATGCCCTGTCTGGCCGTTTCTTGTTCCGCAGCCTCCTGAGCGCTGGAAGCACGACAGAATTGGTGCAAAACGGGCCAATCACGGGTGGGAAATCACGGGTGGAGAATTTCTGGGCCTTGCTGCGCTCGAGAACAGACGGCCACATGGCACTTGTGAAGCGGGGATAGTGGACTTCGCCGCAGGCGAGGAGTTTGCGCCGGCTGGCGACTATAACCGAGCGGTTATCGAAGGAGACGGCCTGGGCCGGGGACTGCGAATGGCCGGGATTTGCTGCCGTATAAATCAGGGCTGCTGCGCTGGTCTTGAGGAACTCCCATCTGCGAATCATGGGTATCCCTGCTGTGGTGCTGGGAAGTCAGGTCAGGCTATGAGATTGTCAGAGCCTGGCCGGCGGCGAGTGAAAGCGGTGGAATAAATTCCAGCGTTGCGCCGGTGGCTGTGGACGAGATGGACGTGGAGAGTGTTTGCGCTCCGATGCGCGCGGCGTTGGCGAGTGTGTTGAGCTGGAGGAACCGTAAGTTCAGGGTTCCCGACGCGCATTGGATGGAGAGTGTGCGCGCGTAGCGGCTGATGGAGCCGAAGCCGGTAGAGGTCGCCCACGGGGCGCGGAAGTCGCCGGGCACGGTCGGCATGATGGCGAGCGTGGCGGCGGGAAGGTCGGGCTTGAAGCCGGTAGCCGCAAGCAGCGTAGCCCAACTGCTCATGGCGCGTGAGTAATGGCCGCCGCATTCGACATGATTCCAGGGCTGGCCTGCGCGCAGATAGCGGCGATGAATGGCTTCGACGATTTTTGCGCCGTCTGCATAGCGGCCGTGATCCATGAGCGAGGAGGCGAAGGCGAATTCTATCCCCGACCACAGGCCGCCGGCCTGCAGGTTGTTCAAGGCGAGCAGGCTGGCGCCGCGTTTGGGCGCCGTGGCGTTGTGGAGGCCGAACTCGGGGTTGAAGTTGTTTTTGAAGATGCTTTGGAAGGATGCGGCGAGGTTGGCTTCAGATATGGTGGTGGGCAGACCGATGAGATGGGCGAACCATTCGCCAGAGACCTGGTCGGTCATGCACATCTCGTCGCGCACTTTGCCGTCGGCCCACAGGCTGTAATACTCGCTGTTGAAGAGCATCTGGTCGAAGCTGACCGAGGCTTTGGTCAAGAGATCAGTCCAGCGGCGAGCATCGTCGGCCTTGCCAAGGTCGCGCGCAATGCGAACGGCGGCGCTCAGAGCGCCGATCCACAGCGAGGCAATGTACGAGGGTGTTCCGCGCATGCGCCACTGGTCGTAAGTCTGGAAGCCGGTGTCGCGGTCGGGAAGGCCATCGCCGTTGATGTCGAGCGACTCAGTAAAGGCAATGGCGCGAACCACGTGGGGCCACATGGCTGCGAGGTAGTCGCGGTCGCCCGTCCAAAGCCAGTCGCGGCAGACCATCATGACGAATTGCGGGTTCATGTCGACGCGGCCAAAACCGCCTTTGTCCACTTTTTCAAAGCTGCCGGAGTAGTTGTGCGGCACCTGGCCCCTGCTGTTCTGCAGGGCCATGATGCGCTTCATCTGCGAAAGCTTGAGTTCAGGGAAGAGCGCGACGACGGGGAAGCTGCCCTGGTAATCGACATCAGTGGTCGAGAGCCCGCAGCAGCCGAGCCCCTCCCAGATGGCGTAGCCGCCGTCTTTCACCCACCAGGTATTGAACACCAAGGTGGAGAGTTGGCCGGACCATGCGAATGCCATCGCATCGCCGAGGGAGGTGTCGGCGAGAGTGCGGGCAAAGCTCTCCGTTGCGGCGCGGTGCTCTTCGTAGTGTGTGCAGAGGTAGCTGTTGACTTCAGCCGCGTTGTGAAACCAGTTGGCGTACATGTGGCCCATCTCGCGGCCTTCGGCGGTGAGGTGGTGCGGGAAGAACCAGCTCAGCGTGAAGCGAATCTCGGCCTTTTCCGCGGGGGCGAGCGTGATACTGGAGGCAAGGGCGCAGGTACCCCAGTTGAGCTTGGGTTTGTCGTCATTGCCGAGGAGGTTATTGCGGACCTCGCGGAGCAGGCTGCGGGGGCTGTTCGCATCCGAGGCAGTCTGGTCGAAACGGGCGTCGCCGAAGACGCGGGCGAGCAGAGCGTCGGAGGCGAGTTCCTTGATTCTGCGTTCCACTTCGGCAGCGGGCATCGCGTCGATCTCGGCCGACGACGGCAAGCCGAGGCTGGGATCGACGCGAGCGCCGGTGTTGGGCAGTTGGCCGGTGGCAAGAAAGTCAGTGAGCACGCTCAGCAGCATGTAATTGACGCGCGGCGTTGCCCAGCGGCAAACGCCGGGCAGTGCGTACTCTTGAAATGTGCCGGCGATGAAGGAGTGTGTGCCGCCGGTAACGGAGAAACACAAGCTGCCAATGCCGGAGGGGAAGTCGGTTTGTGCGGCGGTTTCAAGCAGCACGCTGGTGACGAGATGTTCTCGCGCGAGCGCGTTGGTGAGCCGGCGCTCGGGCAGCGCGGAGGCGAGAGGGTTGTCAAGGAACCCGGCTAGGGAGACTTCGACGGGCTCCCCGCAAACGTTTTCAAGCGAGAACGCAATGTGGAAGCCGGGGGTTGCGGAGTCACGCGCCTTGCCAGGAATGAAGGGCGAGAAGACGCGCGCGGAGAGGCGCACGGGCAGCGAGGAATCGTTGTAGCGAAGGCCGGTGATGGGGAACCAGGCATCGTAGTCGATGGACTCCATGTCCTGCACGAAGGGGAGTGTGTAGAGGTTGCTCTCGTCGCCGCGAAGATAGAGGCGGCGGACCTGGGGAGTGGCTTCGGAGTCCTTCTTTGCGTGCAGCAGGAAGCGAAGATACTGCGGGCCGGCGGCGGGCGGCCTGGTGGTCGAACGCACGTCCTGAGCCCAGGGGCCGGCGTTGAAAATCTGCCACTCGTGAAAACAGCCATCGGCACGGATCTCCACAAATCCTGTACCGATGCCGCCCAACGGCGCGCCAGAGCCCATGGGCATGGTGGAGGGGATGGCGAGAGGGACGGTTTCGCGCGCGGCGGCGGGGGTTGAGGCGGCATCGCGCTGTACGGAGATGCGGAAGGGTGCGGCGAAGGCTTCAGAGCCGGTGAGCGCGGCGCCGGCGGCGGCCGTGGAGATGAATTTGCGGCGGGAAATGCTCAAACAGTGCTCCCATGCCTGCTTGCCGGGGCAGCAAATGCACTGAACCGCCCAGCGGCCGGGCAATTCCGCGCAGTTCCGGCAGGCGCATTCTTGACAGGCCGAATTATAGGGGAGCGACGCGTGTTGGTACAGCCAATTGCAGTCAAGCAGGATGGGTTGCGAGTACCAGCCTTAGAACGGCAATGTGATCGGCAATTGCAGGCAGCAACAACAACTCCCAAGCCCTCTGCTGAACAGCGTCTTGAAATGTTTGCGCGCACTGTTGAATCAACCCAAGTGCGTGAACTCAAGCACAAAGAGGCTGCGCAGGGAGATGGTAGCTACTCGGCGGAGTTAATCGGCTATCCGAACCATCTGTATTTCGGCTACTACCTTGAATAGCCGACGTGGTTATTGTGGGCCTCCATACGAACGGGAAATATGAGATTTCCGCTCACTTTGCAGCGGATGCGAAATCCCTTTAAAAACACTGCTTTTGGGGGCATTTTCCGATGGGGTTTTCCGCCCACTCCATTACTGCGTTTCTTGAAGCTCGATAGTAGCCGCGCTTCTTGCGAAGGTGGCGAGCCGGGCACTCAGGGTTGTAGTCTTTGGTCGCCGGACAGGCAAAATGGAAATCCCGGCTAATACTCCCGCGGCAAGCACCGCGTTGTCATGAGTGGATGAGGTTGAGACGGATGAAATTGGTTGGCGGAAGTTTCAATGCGTGGGCGGTCTTCGCACTGGCCCTGCTGAGCGCAGTTTGCGCGTTCGCGGCGCCGCCGGTGCATCTGGACCGCAAGGGAGAAAAGTGGGCTGCCTCGACGTTGCGCAAAATGACGCTCGAAGAGAAGATTGGCCAGATGATTATGGCGTGGACCCACGTGCAGTTTCTGAACGTGGAGAGTCCCGAATACCTTCAGATGCAAGAAGAGATGCGCACCTATCGACGAGCGTAGGATTCATTAGAAGGAAGAACATGATCACCCTATCGAGTTTTGTCGGTCATTTCCAATGCCTGTTGCTGCCCAGGAGAAGCAGCCAGGGATCCCGCAAGGCCGGATGCCGCCTCCTCTCTACAAGCTTTTTGTTCATGGCGCTGTTGATGCCGATGGCGAACATGGCGAGAGGACAAGTGTCCGTTCCCCATGCGGACTTCGTGGTGGCAAAGCCGGTTATCAATATGTTTTCCAAGCCGACAACCGACAGCGACGTTGTCTCGCAGGCTCTCTACGGGACAGGCGTGCTCTTGCTGGAAAAGCAGACAGATTGGTACGACATCCGCACCGCGGACGGATACAAGGGCTGGGTGCCGACGGCTGATTTGAAGCCTCTCGACACGGGACCATACGCTCCAGAGGGCAAGTCGGTTCACATCACCGGGCTGAACGTCAACGTTTATCGCGATCCGGACGTGACTCGTCATGCGCCCTTGCTGCAGTTGCCCTGGGAGGCGCGTCTGGAACTGATGCCCGGGAATGCGGATCACTCTGCGCGTTGGCTTCGGGTCCGGCTTGTCGATGGACAGGCAGCCTGGGTGCAGCAAGGCGATGTAAGCGCGGAATCCTCGCCACTTTCTATCGCTGAAGCCCTTCAACTGGCGCGGAGATTTCTCGGTGTTACTTATACCTGGGGCGGGGTTTCCAGCCAGGGCTTTGACTGCTCAGGATTCACCCAGATGCTGATAAGGCAGCGCGGAATTATCATGCCCCGCGATGCGGATGTGCAAGCCGTGTGGAGCGGCGTGATACCTGTTGAGCGCAAGGATCTGCAGCCAGGAGACTTGCTTTTCTTCGGCTCGAGCGCAGCCAAAATCACGCACACCGGAATGTATCTTGGCAAAGGCGAGTTCATCCATGACACCACGCACGATCGCCCCGGCGTTCAAATCAGCAAGTTGGACGACATGCCCTGGACCCGTCTTCTGGTCGCAGCACGGAGAGTAAAGTGATCAACCGCCGAGAAATGTTGAAGATTGCAACTGCGGCAGGCGCGAGTAGCGTATTGCCCTTACCGGCTTTGGCCGCGCAGCCCATGTCGACTCAGGAAAAGAGCGAAGTTGAATGCAGCCTAAAGCGCCTGATGCTGCGCCACACCTGGACGACCACGATGTCCTCAAGCGAATACCGTGACACTGTCCAGTTCCAGTTCCGGCGCGACGGCATTGCCGGTTTCGGCGAAGGCGCGCCCATTATTCGCTACCAGGAATATCCCGAGCAGGCCATGAAGGCCATTGACGCGATTAGCAGCCAAATCGCATCGGGCGATCCCTGGATGTATCAGAAATTTCTGGCCCAGATGCGCCGCTCTCTCGGCGATCATCAACATGCCGCGATGGCGGCAGTCGATATCGCCGTGTTTGACTGGATCGGCAAGAAGCTGGGACTGCCGCTTTACCAGTTTCTCGGATTAGATCCTTCTGCCGCGCCCATTACCGACTTTTCAATTGGCATCGATACGCCGGAGATCACTCGTCAGAAGACGCGGGAGGCCGCGGATTTTCCGGTGCTGAAAGTGAAGGTGGGGCTGCAAACAGACGAGGCAACTATTGAGGCCGTTCGCAGTGTGACGAACAAACCGATTCGCGTGGATGCAAATGAAGGATGGACCGATAAAGAGGAGGCCATTCGCAAGATAAACTGGCTGGAAACCCAGGGCATCGAGTACGTGGAACAACCTATGCCCGCACATATGATTGAAGAGACAAAGTACGTGCGCGGCAAGGTCCATCTGCCCATATTCGCCGACGAGGCCTGCACAGATGTCACCATGATCCCGCGGCTGACGGAAGCCTATGACGGAATCAATGTGAAGCTCGACAAGTCAGGCGGAATTCTTGAAGCCCTGCGCTGGATCGAGGTCGCCCGTGCGGTAAACCTGAAGGTCATGCTTGGCTGCATGGTCTCCAGTTCCTGCACGGTCACGGCAGCTGCTCACTTATCACCATTGGTCGACTATGCCGACCTTGATGGCAACCTGCTAGTTGCCAACGATCCCTGGCGTGGCGTCAGAGTAGAGAAGGGAAGACTCCTGTTGCCAACTGGCCCTGGGCTAGGCCTAACTGCGCAGCATAGCTAACAGCCCGAACATCAGCGTCACGATCAGGGTCAACGCAATTCCGAAGAAAACGACGGCGAAGTCCGGCTGAAGCGCGAGACGAATGGGTTTGCCCGACGGCTGGATTCGGTCAACCACAAAGGGCGTCGCCCAGGTTGCAAAGAGCATTCCCAGGGCTGCTGCCATCAAGCCCAGCATCACGCTTTCCGCCATCACCAGGCGCACGAGCCGACCCCTCCTCGCACCCAACGAGAAGCGCAGGGCCATCTCTCCCGCGCGCAACAGCCGCCCGTGCTCGTTTGCAGCGGCCACGGCCGAGGTCCTGTGACGGTCTTCACTTCGGACATGTCGCTCCTGGCGCGCTCCTGTTGGTGTCAGGCTCCCTGCGGAGGTGGCGAAATTGGCAGACGCACCAGCTTGAGGTGCAAGCGCCGCAAGGCATAGGGGTTCAGGTCCCATCCTCCGCACCAATCCTCAGAATCAACGTTCGCGAAGAGGCCGACCCGAAATGGTTGGCCTTGTTTTTTGTCACCGGCATCACGAGCGTCTTGTCTCAGTACAGAAGATAAGCATTTCGGCGGGCTTTGAAATCTTCCAAGCTCTTCTGCCAGTCCTCTTCGATGCTCTGGGGATCTTGCTGCTGGGACAAAGCAGCGAGCACACTGCGGTTGACCAGGAGGCGATCGATTTTATTCATCTGATATTGCTGCCCATACAGCCGATGCAAAGCTGATGCTATTTCAAGGCCAAGTTCGGGTGTGTCGACGATGTTTCGGTCAATGATGAGAATATTGACGCCGTGGCAGAGCTGGCCTGCATACATAGTCGGAGTCTGCGGCGTAAAACTGACCGGGATAAACCGGACCCCGGGCAAAAATCTTCCATTGAGGCTTTGCGCCAGTTGCCTGCTATCGATCCATGGCGCTCCGACCTGTTCGAAGGGGGTATCGGTGCCGCGACCAACAGAGACGTTGGTCGTTTCGATAAGACCAAGCGCGGGATACAGGATCGCCTCCTGCAAACTGCGCAGATTGGGCGAAGGATTGTGCCAGGCGAGACTCGTGGAATCGAACCAGTCGCCCCGCTGCCAGCCCTTCATCGCGACAACCGTGAGTGGCGCTCCGAGCTTCTCCTCCCCATTGAAATACCTTGCCAGTTCTCCCAGGCTCATACCGTGACGCACCGGAATGGCTGCAACATTCACATAACTTTCGCTGCCTGGATCCGAGATTGGCCCCTGAACAAATGAGCCCCCGAGGGGGTTCGGCCGGTCGAGCACGACAATGTCCGTCTTGGTTTCGGCAGCAGCTTCCAAGAAGTAGCGGACGGCAGCTTCATAGGTATAGAAGCGCACCCCGGCATCCTGCAAGTCGATGACGACGGCGTCGAGTTCCCGCAAGGCATCCAGGGCCGGGCGTCGCTGCGCATCACTCGCTCCGTAGAGGCTAATGACGGGTAAGCCGCTGGCCGGATCGGTTGAGTTCTCAATATTGCTCTGGTCGAGCGCACCATTGATGCCATGCTCCGGGCTGAACAGCATCTTCAGTTGCAGCCCTGCGAAGCTTGCATTTGCGTCGTGAGCCAGCACATCGACAGTTCGTCTGCCCTGCGCATCGACCCCCGTCTGATTTGTGAGGAGCCCCATTCGCAACCTTCCACCGTGTTTGGCTGCGAGCGATGCGAGTTCTGCGAAATGGTCATGCTCCAGAACGTCGATTCCCGTTTCAACTTCACCATTCCGAGCTTGCCAGCGACGGGCGCCGGACATGGATTCGTTGTAACCGGTCAATTTGGCGGCCAGATTGACGGGATCGGGCGTTGGCCTTATGGCTACAGCGACAGCGTTCGCAACCTCTGCACGAAGTTCATTGATTGCGGTGGGACCATTCGGATGTACGGCATTGGTGAGAAGAATGACATAGGTATCGCTGACCGGATCCAACCACAACGATGTGCCGGTAAAGCCGGTATGCCCGAAGGAACCAACCGGAAACAGAGTTCCTCGATTGCTCGAATACGGCGAGTCAATATCCCAGCCCAGGCCGCGCAGCGCAGTGCCGGTCGCCGGTTGGCCGGGCGACGTCATCTTTTCGACAGTAAGCCGCTGCAGCGGAAAGTGGCTTGGCCTTCCGGCAAGCCGGTCGAGCAGGTTCTGGGCAAAGACCGCCATATCACCCGCTGTACTGAAGAGACCCGCCAGACCAGCGACACCTCCCATGCGACGCGTGGTCGGGTCGTGTACCAGGCCACGCAGCATTGCCCCGCCCTCATCGTATTGGGTTGGAGCTATACGGTCTCGCCACGTTGCCGGGGGGAGAAAGCGCGTGTTGTCCATACCCATCGGCTGGAAGACAAAGCGCGCTACATACTCATTCAGAGGCATAAGGGACAGCTTTTCCACCAGCGCTCCCAGCACAAGGAAATTGATGTCGCTATAGCGAAACTGCTCGCCCGGCGGGGTGATGGGTACCGTAGCAAGGGCCCGCCTTATCCCTTCCTCATGGCCGGCCCATGGATCCAAAAGCGATACGTCCCCTGGCAGACCGGAGTAGTGCGTGAGAAGCTGACGAATCGTGATGCTCTGCTTATCGTTGACCGCGAAGTCCGGAAGATATTCGGCCACTCGATCATCCAGGTTGAGGCGGTGCTGCTCATAGAGCTGCATGACGGCTGTCGTAGTCGCGATGACCTTGGTAAGCGATGCCAGATCAAAGACGGTATTCTCTGTCATGGTCTCACGCGTGGGCATGAGCGAACGGTTCCCGTATGCTTTATGAAAGATGATGTGACCGTTGTGGCCAACCACCACCACCGCACCGGGTATCTTCTTCGCCTCGATGCTATTGGCAATAATGCGATCGATCGAGGACAGGTCGTTTTTTTCGGCTGCTTCCAGCGGCAATCGCATGGCCAGAACGAGCACAAGAAGGCCCATAAATCGGTGTATACGAAAAGACGCTCCAATCATTGGATATACCTCTCTATTCAGGTGTCTTTGCTAGGGATCGATCCTGCTCACGAGCCACTCAACAACAAAGGTAAGCAGCGGTTCACTCGCATTTTCAATTTAGGTGGAAGCCGAAGCCTCCACCCTCAACGTCGTTTTTCTCAAGAACAACAGCACTCACACGAATCGTCCGGCTCACAGTAAAAGTGAAAATGCTAGAGCAGAATCACAGTTACTATAATGTGGGGCTCGGCTTCCAACAGGCCTTTTCTCCAGGAAAAAGTCTACTCTCCTGCTTTCCAGCGCATGCTACTGGCTGTGATTCTGCTCTAAGAATGGCGATTGCCTCCCACTGACGACTGCATGCTTTATGTTTCTACAGTGCGGTGGCTTTGCCTGGCTGCAACCGCGATAAGAGCGATGATGGCGACCGCAGATATGGCGGGAACCCACAACAGATGGAGCGGCCCATGGCTGATGGCATACGAGCCCAAGGTCGGGCCCGCCGCGCCCCCCAGCAGGCCAAGTGCGATGATGGCGCCGAAGACTGTTCCCGTTTCCGCGGAAAAAATGTCGCCGGCGATCCCCAGCACCGTGGGGAAAATTGCGGAGATTCCGAAACCGATAACCACCATCGCCGAGACCATCGCGGCCAGGCTATGACCCGTCAACGCGATGACGATGCCCGCCAGAATCACGGATGCGGAGAGCCGGATCGTGCCCAGGTTTCCCAGCCAGCGCAGCCACAAAACAGCGGTCAGACGGCCAACTCCGAGTGCCACGCCCAAACCTAGAAGTGCCAGGCTGGCCCGCGCTGGAGTGGTCGGAAGCGCGTCAGCGACGAATTTGCCCGACCACACAAACATGCAGTTTTCACTTCCCGATTCGAAGATCAGGACTGCTCCGAAGAGCCACACTGCTGGCTGGTTCAAGACCGTGAACAACTTTCGAAGTTGGATACCGGCCCGCAGTGGCGGCGGAAACCTGAAGATGATGACGGGGATCAGGACCGCGCCGGTCAGACCGGCCAGCACACGAAGCAGAGCCGAGGGCGACAGACCTCCGCCGGCTGTGGACATCAGCAAAGGAGCCAGAATAGCTCCTCCGCTGAAGAAGAATCCGAGCAGATTGAGGGCTCGGGTGCGGCTTTGAGCATTCAGGTCGGCAATCAGGACATTGGTAGCGGTATTAAGGATTCCACCTCCAAATCCATAGGCCAGGCAGCAGATCTCCAGTGCCCAATAAGCACTGAGGGCCGGCATAAGAGCAAGTGATCCCGCGATCAGAACGAGGGCGAGAATCAGCATCTGCTTGGCTCCGTGGGCATCGAGAATCGGCCCCACGAGCACCGTTGCGATCAAAACTCCAACCAACGGAACCGAACCGAGATGACCGGCGTGGGCGTAACTCACATGGAGAGAAGGCAATAAGGCGCCCATCAAGAACAGCACGATGCCGAATATGAACATGCAAGCATTGATCGTGAACATCAGGGCCGTGCGATTCGGTCTCTTATTTGGCGTGATATTTTGCTGGTTCATTGATTTGAGTCGGTCCAACGGTTGTACATGCCCGTTATCATTTGCAATGCGCTGCACCCGCATCAAAGGCCAATTTAGCTATGCCCAAAAGACTCGCCGCACCGCCCAGCCGGCTGCTTACCAAGCGAGTTTGACGGACTGCAATGGGTTGGGCCCATTGCTTCATTGTTTGCCGGGCCACTTTCAGCACCAAGTCTCCAGCTGCGGCGACACCTCCGCCCAACACGATGATTTCAGGATCCAGGATGCTCACTAGATTGGCCAAACCCATGCCCAAGTAACAAGCCGCCTGGCGCATGATCTCTTGCGCAGCTTCGTTCCCCTCTCTGGCAAGCCGGGTAACATCCTGGCCTGTCAACTTGCGTTTCAGGCGGGAGCTTGCTGCCATGCCGATACCGGGACCGGCCGCGTGGCTCTCGAGGCATCCAATCTCCTTATATTGCGGAAGGAATTCATCACGAACCGCCATCCACCCTATGCATCCCGCCAGTTCGTGGCGCCCTCTCAGAAGACGCCCATCCACCAAGATGCCGGCCCCGATCCCCGTGCCCACCGCTACGAAAACAACATCCCTGCAATTGCGGGCGGCACCTTTCCAACTTTCTCCCACAACGAAAGCGTTGCGGTCACTGTCTACAACGACAGGGAACGGAAAATGTTCGCGCAATCTGCCGCCGAGAGGAAAGCGCTTCCATGCACGAATGTTCGGCGCCCAGACATCGCCATTCTGATACGCAACACCAGGGACATCCACTCCCAACGCGCGCACCCTTTGCCGCGGAATCTGGTCGAGAAGCTTAAGAACTTCGTCGATCACGGCGGCTCCGCCCTTCGGGGGCGTGACCGCTTCAAGATGATGACTGATGCGTCCGGTGTCGCTAACTCTGGCAACTCTGATATTCGTACCGCCTATATCGACTGCCAGCACAAAATCAGGCATAAGACACTTCCCTCTCCCTGGCCAGTCAGCCGCGCTCTTTCTGCCAATGTCTATGTGCCCAAGCTCGCGGCGACGTTACTGTGACTCCAGGCTCACAACCCAAACCTCTTCTGGTGCAAACGTCTTCTTAAGGGTTATCTTGTTCTGATTGCGTTGAAACGGCACGTCTTGATCGTCTCCCCATGCGATGGCATGTTGGGGCGTCCAGGGAACATCCAGCGACACTGTAACATCGACTGAATCTTTGGACTCATTGAAGGCGAAAACGATTTGCTGATGATCGCTGACCAGACGTTTCACCGATATCTGCGACTTTTCCGCGCCCGATACCTCGACCTCAGGGGAAACTCCGGCGAGGCTGGCGAGTGAAACCAGAAACTGCTGCGTATTGGCATCTGGATGTTCTTCGTATGCCAGCGCCATAAAGGATCCGAGCAGAATAGCCTTTCCACTGCCGAAGGAATTCTCAATCACGGCAGGCTTCCCATCTTCAAAGCGACCCAGCACCCGAGCTCCCGCATAGGGGTCCAGGTCCTCTTCGAATGCCGCCCCTGCTACTGGTCCGGCTGAGGTCCATCCAGGAAGGTTCGCAGATGCGTCGATGGCAATTTGTGGGTTCTCAGCAGGCTGGATTTCTGTTTCTCTGGCGCCGAAGACTTTGTCCAGACCAATTCCGGGAATCACAGAGCTGGCAAACCCACGCTCGTTGTTCCAGGCAAGGCGGGCTTCCGCTACGACCGTGCCGCCGCCCTGAACATACTTTTTGATTCCCTCTGCAACGTCGGCCGAAAGCATCACGGGAAAGGGAACGAACAAGACTTTGTATTGAACCAGCTTGCCGCTTGCAACTTCCTGTGTCGCGACAAAATCCACTGGAATTTGCTTGTCCGCGAAAACTCGATGCAGACCGATGGCAGAATCGATCGGGGCGTGCCCGAGTTTCGAGAGAGTGGGCTGGGAGCCGCCCACCATGTAGGAGAGGCGATTGTAGAGAATGGCAACCTGTGCGGGAGCCGGTGTGGCATTCAGCAGGTTGGATGCGTGCCGCTGAATGACGGCCGCTGCTTTTCCGGCCGCTCGGGCACGGTCCGTCAAGGTGCCATCGAGGTTGATCAATCCATAACCATTCGATTCGAATCCAGAGCTCATCGGGTACCAGGAATAGACTGCAAACTCACGTGCCCCATGTGCAACCGCCTGCCATATCCAGAATGTCTCGTCACTGGGACGAACCGGGGACGCGATGCGCAACCCTGTAGCGCCCTGGCCAGCCTGAAGTTCTCCAATCCAGAATCCCTTATTCAGACTGTGGCCGGCAGAACGTGAAAAATCAAGCGCCGTATCAAGCATCGCAAGAGACCAGGGATGCGTTGATTCCGAATGCATCGGGTACATCGATGTGCCATAGAAGTCCGCGCTCTCGGACATTCTGAAGTCATCCGGTTCTCCGTAGCCGTCAGTCGGAGAGGTGAAGAGGCTCGGCGCGTCAGAATGACTCGTGATGGGATGAGTCTTGTCGGCCGAACGGACAGCATTGACGCGCGTCGCCAGGTCACCCGCGAGCTTTACGTCAATAAACATCCGCCAATCTATGTAATCGGTGTAGGACAGGATGGTGGGATATCGAGGTGCTTCCACCTCGTTCCAATCCGTAAAGGTGCGATACCAGGCCGCATTAAGAGCATCGAGGGTCTCATATTTTGCCCGTAACCACTGCCGAAATCGTGCTTGCGTTGAAGGATTGAATCCGAACTCCGGGTTACTGAGATAAGGAAACTCTGCCCAGTTGACGATGTGGGGCTCGCTCCAGACATCCCAGCCGTAGAGGGCTGGAAAGCGATTGGCATCCTGCGAAAGTGCTCTGAGGAACGCAACGGCCTCGCCTCGGACGCCGGGATTGTCGATGGAGTAACCTGGCGCCGATTGCGAGTTGATGACAGCGCCGCTGCTATCGACAAATCGGCCATCGGGATAGAGGTGACCGATCCAGCCCGGCGCGGAGTCAAGATAGATCTGGATGATCACACGCAAGCCGCGTTCCTGCGCCAGCCGCATGAGAAGGTTTAGATTATCGAAGTTAAATTCGCCACGGCGGGGTTCGCCGGTCTGCCAGTCGATCCAGGTCTTGACGGTATCGAAACCGTCGGCTTTGATTTGATCCAGGTCGGCGCCCCAGCGCGTGGCGCTCGTCGCGTCGATTCGTTCGAGCATGGGAGCACGCGCTTTCCCTCCGCTGTACCATACAGCCGCCGGATAGAAGGCGTTGCCCCCATTCTCCGCCTGGCCCTGCATTACCGATGACCATGGCGCACTGACAAGAATGAGCGCGCAAATCGCACTCCAGAACCGAACAGTCTTCACGCTGGGACCCCCATTTGCAACGCTCATTTGTGGCGCCAGAGCATTTCTCCCTTTGGCCGTAGACTAAAACCGTGACGTTCAACGTCGTTTTTCCTCAAGAAAAACGGATTTGTCACGCCCTTATCCGGTTCACGGTGCAAGGAGAAATGCTCTAAACGGTTATGAGTTTTCCTCTCCGACAGGAGCGGCAGGATGGAACTCCTGTCGGGGCTTCCAATAAGCCCCGGGAGTCTTCTATTCAATGTCACGGAACACGTTGCGCATGTACTCTCTAAAGACCTGTTCATTGTGGTCCGGCGCCAAGCCAACATTCGGCGATACAAAGGTGGAAGGGCGCTTCCCGGCTTGCACAAGCAGCCGTCCAGTTTCCGCCACGAGTGTCATGGCGATGGAAACCGATGCCACCGTTGAGCCGGCCGCAAATTTCTCCGGAATCCCGTCCGCAGCAATGAGTGCATCTTCGGAGGGAACACAATTGTCGATCGCGATATCCGATACGTCGGCGAGTTGCTTCCCCGTCGAATGCTTGGGCTTTGCATGACGGTAGTTCGCATGGGAGGAGACCGAGACGATGGTCACGCCACTCTTCTTGGCCTCTATTCCCATCTCAATGGGCGCCGCGTTCAAGCCGCCATGCGAAAAAACCAACAAAGAATCGTTGGGTTTCAGGTTGTAGCTGGAGAGGATAACCTTGGCATAACCCTCCCGCTGCTCCAACCAAAGCAATTCGCGTGCGCCACCGGGACCAACTACGTTGGACCACATGAGCCGGGGATCATAGATGGGATAAAACCCAATGAAGCTGCCGTACCGCGGAAAGATGTCGAGGACAGGTATTACGGAATGCCCGCTGCCAAACATATAGACACGGCCACCCGATTGAATCGACTTCGCAAATTGTTGCGCCGCTTTCTCAAGTTTGTCCTTCTGCGTATCACGGATCTGGCTAATCACCTTAGTGATCCGATCCAAATACTCCAATTCAGCCATGCGAATATCTTCCTCTCTGTACAGACGATAACTGCTGGTTAGGGCCCCCTAAACTGGGAGGGCAGAGCTTAACAATGCGCGATCGAGGCGCGTCAGACGATTCGCAATTTTGTAGCGATCTCCACGATAGGTGGCCTTTACAAATTCCACGGGCTGACCACTTTGCACATAGGAGATACGGGTAAAGTAAAACACCGGGACGCCCTCGCCGATCTTCAGCAACTGCGCCTCCTCGTAGTTTGCAACTCCAACTTCCACAATCTCGTCCGCCACCAATATGTGTATCCTGTACCGATCCTCCAGAACCTTATAAAGCGAGGTGCGCGGATCAAAGGTGTCAAGCAAGTCCGGACAAAGGCGCAAAGGGAGCGAACTGCATTCAATGCCCATGGGCAGAGTGTTCGCCTGGCGAATCCGTCGCAATTGGATAACTTCATCGCTGGGCTCCAATCGGAGTGCCTCCCGAACTTCGGTGCTACTCCGACGAACCTCAAATGAGAGCACCTTGCTGACTGGCTTCGAGCCGCGGGCTTTCATTTCTTCCGTGAAGGACAGTACCTGGCGAAAATCCTTCTCGAGCTTGATGCCTGAAACGAAGGTTCCTCGACCTGGTTTGCTGTAGAGCACCCCAAGATCGCAGAGCGATTTGATCGCCTGTCGGGCTGTCATGTGGCTCACACCAAGGCTGGCAGCAATCTCCTGCACGGAAGGCAATGGCTTTTCTGCATCGAACTCGCCGGATTGGATCTGGCTAAGCAGGCGCTGCTGGATTTGATAATAGAGAGGCACTACGCTGCTTCGATCGAGTTGTTGAATTTTTGTCATGGACCCCGTAACTCTAGATGTCTAGCTGATCATAGCTGGGGCCAGCATAGGTTTGCAACCTACAACGCCCGAGTATTCTGCACCTGCTGGCCTTCGGGTGACATCAAGCAGACGGCCCGGTCGAAATGGCTTAGGCAACCACACGCAACGGCACGGCTGGCGTAGTAATCGTTGTAACGAAAGCCTGTCTCACCGCGCCACATGGGAAAAGCGCTGCAAGCGGCCAGCCAGCGATCACATACGGGAGTGATATCGAGGTAGGTATCCGGGACAAAGCCGGTGGCATCTTCCCAGTTATCGGCGAAGAAAAGGCTGCTTACCTCGTGGGCGGGATAGTCTCGAACAAATCCCGAAACTCCCGCGTAGAAGACCGCATCCTGCACGATGTCATAACAAGCGCGGTGATCCTTGTGCCAGCTACCTTTCCAATGAGTGACAATCGTCTCAGGTTTATACTGTCGAATGAAATCGCAGACCGCAAAGGCCGCCTCATTATTGACGGGAACCTCTCCGTCCGGATAGTGAAGAAATAACGCATTTGCCCCGATCAGGGCTGCCGCTTTCTGCGCGGCGCTCCGCAGCATCTTTCCATATCGCGCAGGCGGTATGACAGAAGAACCCTTCTCTCCCAGCGAGAGGCTCAGCAGAGAGCCTTGGCCTCCGGAATGGGTGGCGACGGCCACCGGTGCGCCCATAGCAAAGAAAGCGTCGCCCGCATGCCCGGCAATCGCCATGACATTAGAAGGGGCATCGTTGGTTCGCGCGGAGTCCTTTGAGGTTGGCTGGCCAAGTACCTGTCTGGGATCCAGCACCTCCGCGCCCATAAACATGGTGGCCATACCAGCACCCGCTGATTTGATGACATTGCGCCGTGTGGCACTCGACATAGATCCACCTTCCTTCCCGGTTCATACCAGGGCTGTTGGCCAAGGATTTCGAGGCCCGGAGAGCTCCTCTGGATCCTCGCCGCAACTTTGAACTTCCGATCCGGCTTTCCGGCAGAGAAGTTCGTTCATGGCAGATTCGACCCCGGCCCTCCCGATGTTATTCCAACGAGCTTGCTGGCAGGTTCGGCGAAACATGTGTAGGCGTACCCGATAGGGCGAGCGATAGCGATGAGGAGAGAAACGGAAGGATGCCCGTCGGTAGACGAGGGACGGTGCGGCATACCAGTCATACCCGAAACCTCCAGTAAAACAAGGCTTTATATCGAACGCGGGTTATCCGCGTCGATACACTAGGGGCTTAATAGTAAGCAATCTTTAAGCGGGAGTATACTACCGGCAGCTCCTACCCGAAAAAGTAGGGGTTGCAGGTCGGTCACTCTTTATAGAAGAACGAGCTGTGAATCAACAACACGATTGGGCAACCGGGTCTGCCAGGTCGGAATAAAGCCCGCTGCCTCAAGAGGCGTCTTCCATTCGCGCTTGATACGCTCGCTGTTCAGATTCGAACACTCATTCTCGCTTCCGGACATCAGATCTCATCGGGCGCTCCAGGGAAAAGCGGCATCTATCTGGATTCAAGTATGTTAGATTGATCACCAGATGGCGTGCAACGTGCAGTTCGATGGAGCAAGCTGTGGTGTGTCCAGAGGTCTGCATGAGGATCTTGATCCAGGATCTTAGTTACGCATTTCGCCAGTTGCTCAAGGCGCCGGGCTTTACCATCACCGTGCTCTTAACGCTGGCCCTCGGCATCGGCGCAAACTCGGCCATCTTTACGCTGGTCAATGCCATCCTGCTCCATAACCTGCCTGTGACCGACCCCAAGACCCTCATCCGCATCGGCGACGAGGATGATTGCTGTGTTAACGGCGGCTGGCACGACAACGGGGACTACTCGCTCTTCGCCACAGACACCTATTCCATGTTCAAGAAGAGCATGCCGGAGTTTGAGGAACTTGCGGCCATGGAGTCGGGCTACGCGTGGCGGCCCATCACTGTCCGCCGTGCGGGCCCACAGACCGTTGCCAAATCCGTCATCGGTACCTTCGTCTCCGGCAACTACTTTCGCGTCTTCGGACTCTCGCCGGCAGCTGGCCGCCTATTTATGGACGCTGACGACCAGAAGGGCGTGGCTATTACTGCCGTGATGAGTTACGACGCATGGCAACAGGATTACGCAGGGGACCCGACCGTTGTCGGCAGCAGCTTTTACATCAATACCAAGCCGGCCACCATCATCGGCGTAGCTCCCAAGGGCTTTTACGGCGACCGCATCGACACGAATCCGCCCAAGTACTTCCTGCCTATGAACGCGATGGACCCTATCATCGGCGCGCCGTACTTTAACGACCCTGATACCCAGTGGGCTTACGTTATCGGCCGCGTAAAGCCTGGAACCTCAATCCCAGCGCTGCAGGCCAAGGCCAGTGCGCTGCTCAAACAGGAATATGCGCCGCTCAAGACATTTACAGATCAGCGCGCCCAGAAGGTCCTTCCCCTTACGCATGTTGTGCTGACGCCCGGCGGCGGCGGCATCCAGAACATGCAGGACGGCTACAAGAACCACCTGAAGCTTCTGCAATGGATCGCAGCACTCGTCCTTCTCGTCGCCTGCGCCAACATCGCCAATCTTCTGCTCGTCCGCGGCATGAGCCGCCGCGCGGAGCTCTCCATCCGCTCGGCCCTCGGTGCGCAGCGCAGCCGCATCGTCCGCCAACTGCTTACCGAAAGCGTGCTTCTTTCTGGCATGGGCGGGCTGCTCGGGCTCGTAATCTCCTACCTCGGAGCGCACGCGCTGCTGGCGCTCGCCTTCCCTGACCAACACAACATGCCAATCAACGCCTCGCCTTCGCCTATGGTCATCGGCTTTGCCTTTGCGATTTCGCTGCTGACGGGAGTTCTCTTCGGCCTGGCCCCGGCGCTGATGGCCGCGCGCACGCAGCCTGCTGAAGCCCTGCGCTCGAACGCCCGCACCACCGCCCACGGAGCCTCCTTGCTGCAGCGCGCGCTTGTGGTTCTGCAGGCGGCTCTCTCGCTCGTGCTTCTCGTCGCCGCGGGCCTCTTTGCGCAGAGCCTCAACAAGGCCGAGAACGTCGACATGAAGCTGGATGCTACAAACCGCTATCTCGCCCACATCAATCCACAGGCGGCTGGCTATAAGAACACAGAGGTTGAGCCCCTTTACCAGACCATCGTAGACCGCTTCCACGCCATTCCCGGCGTTGTGAAAGTCGGCCTCGCCACCTACACGCCGATGGAAGAGAACAACTGGGGATCAGGCGTAAAAGTTCAGGGGGAGACCGACATCAATAAAGGCGCTTCCTGGGTGAAAGGCACTGCGGAGTACTTCGACTCCGTAGGCACGCACGTCGTCATGGGGCGCGCATTCACCACGCAGGACACGCTGAATGGGCCGCCCGTCGCCGTCGTCAATCAGGAGTTCGTCAAGCAGTTCTTCGGCAAGCGCAATCCCATCGGCCATCGCTTTGGCTTTTCCGGTCCGGCCAAGACACCCCAGGATGGAGCGCATGAGATCGTCGGCATTGTGGAAGACACCACCTACACCAGCGTCTACTGGAAGAACCACGCCATGTACTTTCTGCCGCTCACACAGCCAGCGGGCACCGCCAACGACCCCGAAAACCCCATCGACAAAGACCAATCCATGTACGCGGGCGCCTTGGTCATCCAGAGCGCCCATCCCATCCCTGGGTTTGAAAAAATCGTCGGCGACACCTTGGCGAGCATCAACCCCAACCTCACCATCGCGAAGTTCCAGACCTTCCAGCAGCAGATTGACGACCGGTTTATCGAGGAGCGCCTCATCGCGCACCTCACTTCGCTCTTCGGCCTGCTGGCGCTTCTGCTCGCCGCCATTGGCCTCTACGGCGTCACCGCGTACACCGTCGTCCGCCGCACACCGGAGATTGGTATCCGCATGGCCCTCGGCGCTCAACGCACGCGTGTCATCGGCATGGTCATGCGCGGAGCCATGCTGCAGGCCCTCATTGGGCTAGCCATCGGCATTCCCGTCGCTATCTTCTGTGTGCGTTTCGTCAAATCGCAGCTGTACGAGATCACCAGCGTCAACACGCTAGTGATGGCGGGAGCCATCGGCGTGCTGGCTCTCGCCGCATGCATTGCGGGTATCATCCCCGCTCTCCGCGCCGCATCCATCAACCCCGTCCAGGCTCTGCGCGTTGAATAGCGCGCAGAACCCCGCCACGATGCGCTGCCACTCCCGCACATCTTCATCTGTCCATTGCCCATCAAAGCCTGACTCATCGAGCCCCATGCGTAGTTGAGCCATGACGGTTCAAAACCTTTTCGGCAAGCAGCGCCAGTCACGCAATCGCGGCGATCGGGGCCGAGTTTCGATTCAGGCGCAAGTAGTCTCGCCCGCCCTCACATGCCTGCCCGCCAGCAAACCTACGAAGCTGAGAACACTCCAGAGGACGGCGCCGGATGTCGGGACATTGCCAATCAGCGGTTCATGCGGCCAATTGTTTGTGTAAGTCGTATCGGATCCTGGACGATCCGTGCCGCAAGCCCACGCGGTCCACCAAAAGAACGCGGCCAGTTGCTTTTGCTTTGCACCGTTGGTCAATGCGCCGTTAGGGATCGCGTACTCTGAGCGGCCAGTGGCAAAGACATCGGTATTCCATCTGGATCGCGCGCGGGAAGAGAACGTCGTTTTCGAGATGCACATGCTGCTTCAGATCGGACTCGAATTCACGAATGCCGGCGAAGAGAGCGATATGCGTTACACATGCCCACTCTGGCGGCTCAAAGCCCCGCGTCAAGTTGCGAAGTT
>Ga0181517_10001840_pt1 | contig 22760 bp, 22 predicted proteins | sample PEATcosm2014_Bin_31_FD_119748 | JGI IMG/M metagenome (GOLD analysis project Ga0181517, IMG submission 119748) | Peatland microbial communities from MTU Mesocosm Facility, Houghton, MI, USA - PEATcosm2014_Bin01_30_metaG | ecosystem: Environmental > Terrestrial > Soil > Wetlands > Peat | place... | reverse complement strand
GGTTGGACTGACCCCCAAAAGTGAGACAGTGAAGAAGGACACAGTTTGCAGCGAATGGGGGGCTGCAAATGCGAAGGAAGAGGGTTTACACGGAGGAGTTCCGGCGCCTCGCGGTGGCACGGATGCAGGGTTGTCGCAACATTTCGGCTTTGGCCAAGGAACTGGATTTGCCACGGCGCTTGTTGTATCGGTGGCAGATGCGGATCGAAGGCCCGGTTGCGCCCATCGCACCGCGCTTTCCGGGGCTTGAGGACGAGAACCGGCAATTGAAGCAGCTTCTGGCAGAGCGGACGCTGGAGGTGGATTTTTTCAAAGGTGCCTTGCAAAAGATAGCGGCTCGACGCCAGCAGAACGGCGGCACTGGCGAGACGGCATCTACGACCAAGTGCGGTCAATGATGTCACTGCAAGGCGGTTTGACGATCGAGCGGATGTGCGGATTGGCGCGGGTAAGCCGGGCGGGATTTTATCTCTGGCTTACGGTCGAGGCGCCAAGGGAAGAAGAGATGGAAGTGCGCACGGCGATTCACGAAGTAGTGCTGGAACATCGCGGCCGTTACGGTTACCGGCGGGTGAGCCGGGAGCTGCGCCGCCGCGGCCTGGTTGTGAATCATAAGCGCGTGGCGCGGCTGATGCGCGAAGATAACCTGCTTGCGGTCCAGCCGCGGGCCTGGGTTCAGACCACCGACTCGCATCATGAATGCGAGGTCTATCTGAATCTGGCCGCGCGCATGCAATTAACCGGGATCAACCAGTTATGGGTAGCCGACATCACCTATATCCGCCTGCGGACGGAGTTCGTCTATCTGGCCGTGGTGCTGGACGCATGGTCGCGCAAAGTAGTGGGCTGGGCGTTGGGGCGCAGTCTGGCAGCACAGTTGACAGTGGCCACGCTGGAGCAGGCCATCGCCGAACGGCAGCCGCTACCGGGCCTGGTGCATCACTCCGATCGCGGCGTGCAGTACGCCTGCCGGGAGTACGTGGGCCTGCTCGCAAGCCACGGCATGTTGCCCAGCATGAGCCGGCCCGCCAACCCTTACGACAACGCAAGCTGCGAGAGCTTCATGCGCACCCTCAAACGGGAAGAGATATACGCCAACACCTACCGCGACATGGAAGACCTTCGCGCTCACATCGAGGAGTTCATCGAGCGCTATTACAATCGCATCCGTCTGCACTCGGCGCTTGGCTACCTGCCCCCGGAGGAGTTCGAACAAGCTGCGTCGGGGCAGGCGAATGTTGGCGGCGCAGCCAGCATGAGTTTTTTCAGGCATGGGGAAATCTATCGATGGGATAACAGATCCGGCCAGGAGCGTGGGGAGCTGAATCGCTCCAGCTCCCCGGCCCATCCGATCGATGAGTCTCCAACCGGCTATTCCTTGGCGGGTTGCTCTCCAGCAGAGCCCGCCTCCGCTTCACCGGCTATCGACTATGCTCAAGGAGAAGCAACGCCTTGAACAGACAATCACATTAAACGGCAACTGTGTCTTCAGCAGGCTGTCTCAATCAAGGGGTTCACCCCATGGTATCCCAGGTCTCAAAAGCGAGACCTGGGGCACCCAGCTATTTTGGCGATTTCAGTTTCGATCCTGGAGGATTTCCGCCGACGAGGTGCAACGCGTCTTCATAGGCGCCTCCAAAATCCACACGGGTGACGTCGCGCAAGGCAATCTCAGTTGGTTTTTCCTCCCAGATCGCGTCCGGACCGATTTCCAGAAGGGACACATGGCTCTTGGTAATGCCGACCACGCGGCCAATCTCGCATGTGCCAGGTTTCGCCCTCTCCCGTTGAATCGTCAAAAGGGGAAAGAGCCTGTTCGCCGATCTAAGCAATTCTGGAAGGCTGTTGAGAATAACTCTTGGCTTTTTGCTGATAATTTCGCCGCGTTTGCGAAGTGCTGCAACGATAAAGTCGGCATATGGGTCAGGAACACGCAGACGTCGAACATCCGATAGTCGCAAGCATTGGAAGCCATTGAACTTGATGTTGTCATCCACGAACCCCAGCAAGAAAAATCGTGGGCCAATATCCAACACGTAGCCGTGGGTTGCGCCTGGCTCGAATGGGCTCCAAAACTTGACGAGCAATTTTCCGTACATTGCCTCAGCGAGCAGTGCGTTGCTTCTTCGTGTCATCGATCCTTTACCTCAGTATTCAGCTTGGCATTGCCGTTGGTTTCAATTCGCCTTCCCAGCGGGCGACGACAGCGGCGGCCATGCCGTTGCCAATCACATTCATTGCCGTCCGGCCCATGTCCATCAGCGTGTCAACGCCGAGCAGCATGAGCACGGCTGTAGCGGGAATCTGGAATGAAGGGGCTACCGCCATCAAGGTGACCAGCGTGGCGCGGGGAACGCCGGCGATGCCCTTGCTGGTGAGCATCAGGGTGACAAGCAGGTAGATCTGCTGGCCGAGGGTGAGATGGAGACCGGCGGCCTGGGCGGCGAACAGCGCAGCCATGGAGAGGTAGAGGCTGGAGCCGGTGAGGTTAAAGCTGTAACCGGTGGGAATGACGAAGGCGACGATCCAGCGGGGAACGCCGAACTCCTCCATGCGCTCCATGGCCAGGGGCAGCGCGGCCTCAGAAGACGCGGTGGCGAAACCGATGGCGGTGGGCTCGGCAATGGCAGCGGCAAAGCGGCGCACCGGAATACGCGCGAAAAACAGGATGGGCGCTAGCACCAGCAGCGCGAAGATGACCAGGGCCACGTAACAGGTGGCGGCCAGCTTGGCCAGCGGAAGCAATGTGGCTACGCCCATGCTTCCCACGGTGTAAGCCAGCGCCGCGCCGGCGGCCACTGGGGCCATGACCATAATGATCTTGGTCAGGCGGAACATGGTTTCAGTGAGCGACTGAAGAACAGTGACCAGCGGGGCGCGGCGCGGTTCGGGCAGGGTGGCGAGCGCAGTGCCAAAGAGCACCGCGAAGATGGCGACCTGGAGAATCTGGTTTTGCGCGACGGCCAGGGCGATGTTTTCAGGGAAGATGTTGAGCAGAACCTGCTGCCAGCTCTGCGCATGCGCGGCGGGCGCTGCGGCGTCAATGGAGGCGGGCAGGGTGACGCCGACTCCGGCCTGGGTGAGATTGATGGCGACCGCGCCCAGGATGATGCCCAGCGTGGTGGCCACCTCAAAAAAGAGGATGGACTTGAGAGCTACGCGGCCCACGCCCTTCAACTCGCTGTGGCCGGCGATGCCGGTGACGATGCCGCCGAAGATGAGCGGGGCGACGATCATGCGGATGAGGCGCAGGAAGATATCGCCGAGGAAGTGACCCTGCGCGGCGATCTGGGGCGCGTCCATGCCGAGTTCCGCGCCGGCCAGCATGGCGAAGAAGGTCCATACAAGCAGGGAGCGGCGGCGAAAGGCGAAAGGGAGAAAGAGAGCGTAGCCAGCCCAGCGGAGGGCGACGGCGATGGGCGCAGGTGCAGGGAGAAAGGCCGCTGCGAGGCCCGCTGCAAACAGGAGTAGCGCGGCTGCGGTGAAAACGCGGACCAGGGGCCTGGTTGGCTTGGAGATCATGGATTCGCCTTGTGGGTTCAAGGTGACCATTATCTTACGGATGCCGCCCTTTGCGCTTTTGCCAGCGCGCTGGTCCCGGAATCCCTAGCTGCTTGCGGTGGCAGAGGCGGCGGCAGGGCACGCGGCGCAATCTCCGGCGCAGGAGGCCTTGGATTCGGCCGGGGCAGACTCGGCAGTTGGAGCAGAGCTTTTTGACGCGTAGTCGTTCACATACCAGCCCTTGCCTTTGAAGTTCAGGCCGGGCGCGGTAAGCGGGCGCTCCAACACGCCCTGGCAGAGAGGACATTGGGTCTCGGGCGTTGCCGAGAAGTTCTGGCGTTTTTCAAATCGGTGGCCGCATTGTGTGCATCGATAAGCATATAGAGGCAAAGTAAGTAACCCTCCCGGGACAAACTACCCACTATGCCTATTGTACGCGTAAGGTGGAAATTCTACGCAAACCATGCCAGCGGTTCGGTTTGCTCACGGCTGGCCCACTGGCACCGTTCGCTATTCTGTACTTGTTTATGCCTGAGACCTACAGCGCACGCCTGGAAGTCGCATGACGGGAACCGCGCGCATGGTTGCCACGCTGGCCGTCTTCGCGGCGATGCTGATTTTAATGGTGTTGCGCCCGCGCCGCTGGAGCGAGGCCTGGTGGACCATGCTGGCGGCTGGGGCCATGCTGGTTCTGGGGCTGGTCACTCCACACGAGGCGGTCGCCACGGTCCTTGCCGGAAAGAACACGCTTCTCTTCCTTCTTTCGCTGCTGGCCTTGTCGCTTCTGATCGGCAAGAGCGGCTTTTTCGATTGGGCGGCGATTCGATGCGCGCTGGTGGCCAAGGGAGACGCGCACTCGCTTTACCGGAACGCGTTTGTGGCAGGCGCAGTCGTCACCGCCATCTTGTCGCTGGATACAACCGCCGTGATGCTGACGCCGGTGATGCTAGCCCTGGTAAAGAGGCTCAAAGTCCCGGCGGCTCCGTACGTGCTGTTGTGCGCATTCGTCGCCAACGTCGGTTCGCTCCTGCTGCCTATCAGCAACTTGACCAATCTGCTCTTCGCCGACGCCTTCCGACAGACTTTCGCAGCTTTTGCGGCAAGGATGATCGTGCCCCAACTCGTCGCGCTCATCACCACATACGCGGTTCTGCGCTGGCACTTTCGCCGCGAGTTGCCTGCCAGCTTTGACAGCGAATCGCTTCCCTCACCAGCCAGCGTAGTTCCCAATCGCCCCTATTTTCTGATTTGCGTCACTGCTCTGGTGGCCGTGCTCGCCTGTTACTTTCTGGCGCCGCTCATGGGGCTTGAGCCCTACGTTTTTGCTTTCGCGGCCAGTGCCGTGCTTGCGGTTGCCGGCATGGCGAATGGGCGCGTGCAGATTGGCTTTGTGCGGGAACTCGCGTGGGACTTATTCCCGTTTGTCATCGGACTCTTTATCGCCGTGCAGGGCCTTGAGAATCTGGGCATCGTCGACGTTTCGTCCGGATGGCTTGCGGAGATGAGAGCAGGATCGCCCGGGAAGCTTCTTGCAGCGGCGGGGGCCACTGCGTTCGCCTCGAATATCACCAACAATCTTCCCGCTGCGTTGATTGCGCGGAGCGTGCTGTTGCGTTCCCACGCCCACATGGGCACCGTGCTTGCGGCGCTTATCGGCGCCAACGTGGGCCCGATGATCACGCCTTTCGGCTCACTGGCAACCATGCTGGTACTCGCGTTTGCTCGGCGCGATGGGGAAGAAGTGAGGACGGGACAGTTGGTGATGCTCGGGCTGTGGGCGGTCCCGGTCATCCTCGTGCTGACCACGCTTGCCCTGGCCCTGACTTTCGTGGTCGTCCGGTAACGCCTGCTATGCGATCGCCGTCAGTCGCTTGCGGTTGCGGCGCCGGCCAGCAGGCTCGCTTTCACATCGCGCATCGGCGGCTGGCCGAAGAGCCGGCTGTACTCGCGATTGAACTGGCTGGCGCTCTCATAGCCAACCTCGAAGGCCGCGCTGGCGGCGTCGATACCCTCGGTCAACATCCGCACGCGCGCTGTGTGCAACCGCAGACGCTTCTGGTACTGCAAAGGGCTCATTGAGGTCAGCGAGCGAAATTGATGGTGGAAGGTGGAAACGCCCATCTGCGCCACGCCCGCAAGTTCTTCAACGCGCAAGGGCTTGGTGTAGTTTGTTTTGAGCCAGGCAACGGCCTTGGCGGTCCGGTTGCTCTGCTCGCCCAGCGTGGCAATGGCGCGCAAGTGCCGGCCCAGCGGCGAGCGCAGCACGCGGTAAATGATCTCTCTCTGCATAAGGCCGCCGAGAAAGGGAATATCTTCAGGCTTGTCGAGCAGATCGAGCAGGCGGCAACAGGCGCCGAGCAACTCTACCGTGGATTTGCCGACCGCCATGCCCCGCGTGCCGGAGGCAACCGCGGGAGTCAGGAACTCGTCCTGCGAGAGAATTTCGCGCACCACGGGCATTTCAAGTTTGATGACCAGAGCGAGGAATGGCTCGGTCTTCGATGCCCCGACGATCTGGCCGAGCACCGGCATGTCGACCGAGGTGAGAAGGAAGTTGGAGCCATTGCATATATGTGTCGCGCCGCCGGCATTGATCCGCTTTTCGCCCTGGGCAAAGACAATCAGTTCCGGCTCGTAAGCGGCGGAGTAGCACTCCGTTGGCTCGGTTCTGCGGGAAAGGCCCAGGCCCGGCACGGCGGTGGCAATCGGTCCTTCCACGTGGATATGGGCGGCAATTTTGTGCGCCAGTTCCGATCGCAACCGGGCCAGTTCCGCCGGCGTTTCCCGGCCTTTAACCTCTGATTCCGCTGTCTGCACTTCGCACGGCTCCTTCAACTTCAATCTACCGCCGAACCGGCGCCGCCTGCGCAAAAAAAAGACATCTCGACAGGATTAGGCAATCAATAGGAAGGATCGGGATACCGCCCGACCGGCCCCTTTTCGTAACCTGATTTTGCAGGGGAGTTCTGATCTACGATCGAGCTGTTCGCCATCTGCAGAGGAAATTGAGGTCACTTCATGTACAAGGCAAAAGCTTATTCCGTCGCCAGCGCAACATCGCCGTTTGCATCCACTTCGATCGCGCGGCGCGATCCCACCGAGCACGACGTTCAAATCGAAATCCTTTTCTGCGGCATCTGCCACTCCGATCTTCACCAGGCACGCAATGAGTGGAAAGAAGTGATGCCCACTGTCTACCCTTGCGTTCCCGGTCATGAAATCGTGGGCCGCGTTACCAGCGTTGGCTCTGCCGTGAAAAACTTCAAGCCCGGCGACCTGGCCGGAGTCGGCTGCATGGTCGACGCAGACCACACCTGCCCGGAGTGCAAGGCAGGCTTCGAGCAATTCTGCCCGAACATGACCCTCACCTACAACTTCCCTGACAAGCACCTGGGCGGAGTGACGTACGGCGGCTACTCTGACAGCGTCGTCGTTGACGAGCAGATGGTTTTGCACGTGCCTTCGAATCTCAACCTGGCTGGCGTTGCGCCTCTGCTTTGCGCAGGAATCACGACCTACTCGCCGATGCGGCATTGGGGCGTGACCAAGGGCAAGAAAGTTGGCGTGGTCGGCCTCGGCGGGTTGGGGCACATGGGCGTCAAGTTCGCGCACGCACTGGGCGCGCACACGGTAGTCTTCACTACCTCTCCCGGCAAAAAGGATGACGCTCACCGGCTCGGCGCCGACGAAGTTGTTATCTCTCGCAATGCCGATGAGATGGCCAGGCACGCCGGCAGCTTCGATTTCATTCTCGACGCAGTTTCGGCTAACCACGACATCAATTCGTACATCAACCTGCTGGCTCGCGACGGCAATATCACTCTTGTCGGCGCTCCGGAAAAGCCGCTGGCCACGGCAGCATTCGCGCTCATCGTGCGGCGCCGCAGCCTTTCCGGCTCGTGCATCGGGGGCATTCCCGAGACCCAGGAAATGCTCGACTTCTGCGGCAAGCACAACATCACTTCCGATGTTGAGGTCATCCCCATCCAGAAGGTCAACGAAGCGTACGACAGACTGCTGAAGCAGGATGTGAAGTACCGCTTCTCCATCGACATGGCGTCGCTGAAGTCGGAATAGGGCGATCAAGTTGGCAAACACGACGAATGCGTCCGCGTTGCTTTGCCGAGCGCGGACGAGAAGGTGCGCGGAACATTCAAGAGGAGCTACAAATGCAAAACCGTAAACTCGGAAAATCCAACCTCGAAGTTTCCGCTCTCGGACTCGGCTGCATGGGCATGAGCTCGGCCTACGGCCCGGCAGCCGACAAGGGCGAGATGATCAAGTTGATGCGCGCCGCTTATGACCTTGGCGTAACCCATTTCGACACGGCCGAAGCCTATGGGCCGTTCGCGAACGAAGAACTGGTGGGCGAGGCGCTCCAACCAATCCGCGACAAGGTAGTGATTGCCACCAAGTTCGGCTTCGACATCGATCTGGAGACAGGCAAACGCACTGGCGGAACCAACAGCAAGCCCGTGCATATCAAGCGCGTCGCAGATGCTTGCCTGAAGCGTTTGCGGACCGACCACATCGACCTCTTCTATCAGCATCGCGTCGATCCGGCTGTGCCGATTGAGGATGTTGCAGGAGCGGTCAAGGAGTTGATTGCCGCGGGGAAGGTCAAGCACTTCGGCATGTCGGAGGCCGGGGTTCAGACGATTCGCCGCGCGCACGCGGTGCAGCCGATCACCGCGGTGCAGAGCGAGTACTCGCTGTTTTGGCGCGGACCGGAGACCGAGCTTCTGCCGGCACTGGAGGAACTCGGAATCGGTTTCGTGCCGTTCAGTCCGCTCGGCGCCGGGTTCCTCACCGGCAAGATCGACGAGAATACGAAGTTCGATCCCACCGACTTCCGGAACATGGTGCCGCGCTTCACGCCCGAGGCGCGCAAGGCCAACCTGGTTTTGGTCGAGTTGATCAAAGCCGTCGCGCAACGCAAAGGCGCGACGCCGGCGCAAATCGCGCTCGCGTGGCTGCTGGCGCAGAAGTCATGGATTGCGCCAATCCCAGGAACCACCAAGCTGCGTCGGCTCGAGGAAAACCTTGGAGCAGTGAACCTGAAGCTGACCGGCGACGATCTCAAGCAGATCAACGAAGCTGCGTCCAACTTGAGAGTCCAAGGAGCTCGCCTTCCTGAAGCCATGTTCAAGATGACCGGCCTCTAGACAACGGGACGCATGGGTTGAATCAAATGCAGACAGCAACAAGGAGAAAATCGTGCAGAAGCGAAAGCTAGGCAACAGCAACCTTGAAGTATCAGCCATCGGGCACGGCTGCATGAGGATGAGCGAAGGCCACGGTCCGGTAGGTGCCACCAAGGAAGAGATGATCGCCGTCATCCGCGGCGCGGTGGAGCGTGGCATTACTTTCTTCGATACGGCTCAAGTCTATGGTCCGTTTGTGAATGAAGAACTGGTCGGCGAGGCACTTGCTCCGTTACGTGACCAAGTGGTGATCGCGACAAAGTTCGGCTTCGCCTTGCATGCCTACGGCGAACCACCCACCGGTCTCGACAGCCGCCCTGAATACATCAAGCAGGGCGTCGAAGGCTCGCTGAAGAGGCTGCGTGTCGAGACGATCGATCTGCTTTACCAGCATCGCGTCGATCCCAACGTGCCAATCGAAGACGTGGCCGGAGCGGTGAAAGATCTCATTCAGCAAGGCAAGGTCAAGCATTTCGGCTTGTCTGAAGCCTCAGCGCAAACCATTCGCCGTGCGCATGCCGTTCAGCCGGTGACCGCACTGCAAAGCGAGTACTCGCTGTGGTGGAAGCGCCCGGAAGAAGAGATCTTGCCGGTGCTCGAAGAGCTCGGAATCGGTTTCGTTCCATTCAGTCCGCTGGGCAGAGGGTTTCTCGCTGGTTCCATTGATGAGAACACGAAGTTTGACAAGCAGGACAACCGCAGCACTCTTCCTCGCTTTGCCCCCGGCGCGCTCAAGGCGAACCTGGTTTTGGTCGATCTGATTGCTGCTTTCGCAGCCCGGAAGAACGCAACCTCTGCGCAGATCGCGCTGGCCTGGCTGCTGGCGCAAAAGCCCTGGATCGTTCCCATCCCCGGCACCACCAAGACGGCGCGAGTCGACGAGAACATCGCTGCGACAGCACTGCAACTGAGCCCGCCCGACCTTCGCGAACTCGACAGCCTCACCGCACAGGTCAAGGTCCAGGGCAACCGTTACCCCGAAGAAGTGGAACGCATGACGAATCGATAAATTGTTCGCCGGCGGAATGTTGCGGCAGCCAAAGTCGAGCCGCGATTCCGCGCTGGGAAGCGAACTTCACATCCAAAGAGGAGACACAATGCAAAAGCGCACATTGGGAAAGAGCAATCTCGAAGTATCGGCACTGGGACTTGGCTGCATGGGCATGAGCTTCAGCTACGGCCAGCCACCAGACAAGCACGAGATGATCGGCGTTCTCCGCGCGGCCGTGGATCGCGGTGTCACCTTCTTTGACACGGCCGAGGTCTACGGCCCGTTCACAAACGAGGAGTTGCTGGGCGAGGCCCTCTCGCCTTTCAAAGGGAAAGTAGTCATTGCCACCAAGTTCGGCTTCAACCTCAACCCCGACGGCAGCCCGGGTTGGCAGGGTCTCAACAGCCGGCCGGAACGGATCAAGCAAGTCGCAGAGGCCTCGCTCAAGCGTCTGAAGATCGATGTCATCGACCTCTTCTACCAACACCGCGTTGACCTGGACGTGCCCATCGAGGACGTAGCGGGAGCGGTAAAGGAACTAATTCAGGAGGGCAAGGTCAAGCACTTCGGCATGTCGGAAGCCGCGGCGAAGACCATCCGGCGCGCACACGCCGTGCAGCCGGTAACTGCGGTGCAGAGTGAATACTCGCTTTGGACCAGGGGTCCTGAAGCCGAGGTGCTGCCGACGCTGGAGGAACTTGGAATTGGCTTCGTTCCTTACAGTCCGCTGGGCAAGGGTTTTCTGACCGGCAAGATGGACCAGAACACCACCTTCGCCGGCAACGACTTTCGCAGCACACTGCCGCGCTTTACTCCGGAAGCGCTGAAGGCGAACCAGGCCCTCGTCGATCTGCTGGGCGCCATTGCAAAGCAGAAGCAGGCCACTCCTGCGCAAATCGCACTGGCCTGGCTGCTGGCGCAAAAGCCGTGGATCGTGCCGATTCCCGGAACCACAAAGCTGCATCGCCTGGAAGAAAACATCATTGCGGTTGCCGTCGAACTCTCCCCCGCGGACCTCAACGAAATTGAAACCGCCGCGGCCAAGATCGAAGTGCAAGGCGCCCGCTACCCGGAACATATTGAACAGATGACCGGCCGCTGAGCGGCTTATACTTCTTCAAAACCGTCTCTAATTGAAAGGGGACAACCGCAAGATGAAAGAGCACGTGTTGCGCCCCACCTTTTTGAAAAATGGTGCGATTGCTTTGGGTGGCGTTTTTCAGAAAAGCACCATCGTGGATTGCAACGTCCTCTATCCAAGCCAACCGGCGCGAGCGAACGACCTCCGCGCCGGTTGCCGGAAAGTATACCGATGAGTAAACGCGTTTTGATCCTCTCCTCGAGTCCACGGAAAAAAGGCAACTCGAACGCACTGTGCGACCGCTTTATGGAAGGCGCAATCGAAGCCAGCCACCAGGTTGAGAAAGTAGTGCTTGCGGAGAAAAATATCAACTACTGCACGGGATGTTATGCCTGCAAGAAGAACGGGCGGTGCGCGCAGAAAGACGATATGGCGCCGATTCTTGAGAGCATGCAAGCGGCCGACGTAATCGTCATGGCCACGCCGGTTTATTTTTATTCCATGTCCGCGCAGATGAAGACTCTGATTGACCGCACGGTCGCTCGGTACACAAAGATCGCGAACAAGGAATTCTATTTCATGGTGACCGCGGCCGACGCCTACGAGCCGGCGCTGGAGCGGACCATTGAGGGCTTTCGTGGGTTCACTTCCTGCCTGCCGGGGGCAAAGGAAAAGGGCATCGTGTACGGCGCGGGCGCATGGGAGATTGGCGATATTCAAGGGAGCCCCGCCATGAAGCAGGCCTATGAAATGGGCAAGGCGCTGTAAACGGTTCGAAAGTTTTGAAAGGGCACGACTTCACAGGCTGCGAAAAAACTCTCGTTGGGAGTGGCAATCAATTCGTTTTGAAAGGGCACGGCTTCAGCCGTGCCGCACGACAGCAAAAAGGAAATGTTGGGCTTTAGCCTCTGAGGGAATTTAGGCGCCCTATTCGAAACTAATCAGAGGTCCCCCCGGTCTCTGACCGCACATTCCTGCGCCATTTCCGTGCCTCCCCTTTCGTCATCCTGAGCGAGCGCAGCGAGTCGAAGGACCTGCGTTTCGTAACCCCGGCGAAAATGTGGGAAACCACGAATCCAAAAGGGACGAAATCGCGCGGTCAGGAACCCGGTGGATGTCTCTCATGGCACGATCCGCACTTCGCCACGGAAGACGTGATAGTCGGTGAATGTGACGTCGTTCAGGTAGGTCTGGGTCGGAACGAGGTAGTGTCCCGCATCCATGTCGCCGCCGGGGGTATAGGGCAACTTGGAGAGAGCTACCCCTCTTACCGGGCAAATGTAAGTGCCACTTCCAATTTGCACGGGCGCGTACTCCACCAGGATGTCGGATTCAGACGGCTGAAAGGGCGGTTTCCAGTCCGACGCCATCGTAATCCGCAGGATGGTTCCGTTTGCCGGGTCGACGGCAATCTCCCCATGATACGAGGGCGATTGCGTCATGTTGCCGCCTCCAATCACCGTAAAATGCGAAGTCTCCTGCGAAACCGAGTATTGAAACACCGCCACCGGCCCCGATTCCCCCATCTCCCAATGTCCCCAGTACAACTTGCCGTGGATAACGTCTGCAATCACAACCGAAAGAATCGGTCCGAACTCTCCGTAAGTGGTTAGCCCGAACCCGCGCAGGTCCACCTTTTTGCCGTTGCCCGGTTGCGCGTCAGCCACCTCCTGGCCATCGCGATAGGTCACCACCACCGAGGTCTCGTCCCCAGAGCGCGACAACCCGGGCGCGGGCGCAGGCCCACCGCCCGGACCCGCGGTTCGCCTCATTCCGCTGCCCGTTTCCCGCAATGACTGGTTCAGCACCCGCTGCGCCGCGGGGATGTTGTCAAAGTGCAGCGTATTGCGTTTGGCTGAAAAATTGGGCAGCTTTTTGATGGTCGTATTCGCGTAGGCAATGGCGCGCACAAAGATCTGTTTGGTCGCCACGGAGTCCGGCTCGGCCTTGGGAAGAACGTCCTGCGCGGGAAGATCCAGAAATGCCGAAGCATCGGCAAGCGCCAGCAGCGCCTCGCGGGTGTGCGCTCCCGCAAACAGGCTTTGCCAATACGAAAGCCGGGCTGAGCTGGCCCGCTCAACCAATTCGAGGCCGTAGAGCTTTTCGGCTAGTTTCCCATCCGGCAGGTCGTGCGAAGCCGCCAGCAGTTGCTCCACCTGCTCCACGTTCACCCGCGTTCCCGCCAGCGCCGTCGCGCTCCATCCCGCCATCAACAACAGAAACGCAAGTTTGCCCACGGCATGCCCCTTGGGTGGTCGCGAGTCAATGATAGCCACTTCTGGATTGACAGCGCACCAGTGCTTTCAGTCATCTATTCCCGGATGATCTTCACGAAGACGCCGTCAGGCAGTTCGCCCTCGAGCAGGTGAACCACCCCGCCCTTCACATACCCGTCCAGGATTTGCCGCGCGGGCTTGGGAGCCGCCGGACGGGTAGGGCTCGGAGCCGAAAAGGTAACCAGTCTCCCATAGGGCCGAGCGCCCACCTCGTGTGCCGCGGCAGACTGGCCCGCTGACCCGCTACCCTGCGGACTCGTTGCCCCGCCGGTCCTCTTCCCCATTCCCTTGTCCATCGCTTCGTTCGCCAGGGCGTCGGCTTCCTTGTTGCCACCGCGCAGGGTGTGCTGAATCTCGAACCCTTCGATGTGCCCTGCCATCTTCCGCGCTTCTTCATAGAGCGGCCGCAGAACCGGGCTGGCAACTTTGTACTTGCCCTGCATCTGCTTCACCATCAGCTCGGAGTCTGAAACCACCCGTAGCCGTTTTGCGCCGTGCTCCACTGCCCAGCGCAACACCGCCAGCAGCCCGGAGTACTCGGCATAGTTGTTGGTCTGGATGCCCAGAAATTCGCTGAGCCGGGCAACGGTGCGCCCCTGCGCGTCTTCAACTACGGCGCCGTAGCCTGACGGGCCAGGGTTGCCGCGCGAGCCGCCGTCGCAATGCGCAGTAAACAGTTCCCCGCCGTTAGGGGAATCGGGTGTTTCAAAGAGGTTTGCAGTCATCGCTTCCCAGTGTACCGGGTTCTCCTCCCCAAAACCCTGCAATCCCAGGGCGATCGCATGGACGATTTTGTTGGCGAGATTCATGCCTTCTGCCGTCCTGACCGATGCTCAAGGGCTTTTCGTCCCCTAGGGACGCGCCGAAAATAGCCCAGGGCAAGTCCGCCACGGCGGACGCTGCCCTGGGAACGCAAGAAAAACGGCGGTCTCGCCCCGGCGGGGCGATGCGAAAGCAATCCATTACGCCGCCATTCATGCGATTGCCCTGGCCGCAATCCGCTCGCTTGGCTGCTCACAAATGCCGCCTGCACCCGTCTACCTGAATGCGGCAACATCAATCCTCGGGAGCGAAGAATCCATGGCAACCGATGCGGCGGTCCACCCCTCTTTTCCGCCCCGAATCCCGGGCGCTTTAGCTTGGCCGCCTGCGCGGAAGGTACAATCCTCCCCAGGGATGGCTGCTAACACGTCTACGAATGGGTCAAAGAGTGCCGAAGAACGGGCTCAGGCGCGCGCGCCTGAGATGGAGCTGATTCGCGAGGCTCAGGCCGGTTCGCGCGCCGCCTTTGACACCCTGGTGCGCCAGTATGAGCAGCAAGTCCTGCGCCTGGCCCTGCACCTGACCGGCAGCGAGCACGATGCCGAAGACATCTACCAGGAAGCTTTCCTCAAGGCCTACCGGTACATCGGGAATTTCCGCTTTGAGTGCTCGTTTTATACCTGGATCTACCGGATTGTCACCAATCTCTGCCTGGACCAGTTGCGGCGCCGCAAAACCCGCCGTGAAGACCACGCAGTGGTGCTGGATCGCTCCGGCGACGAAATCGACCTGCTGGCGTCGGTCTCCGATGACCGGTCGTTTTCAAATCCAGCCAAGGAATTGGACCGCAAATTCCTCGGCGAGAAGATTCAAACCGCGCTGGGCAAGCTCACGCCGCGCGAGCGCATGGTTTTTGAACTGAAGCACTACCAGGGTCTCCGGCTGCGCACCATCGGGGAGATGTTGAACACCACGGAAGAGACCGCCAAGAATACCCTCTTCCGGGCGACCAAAAAGCTGAGAGCACAGTTGGCGGAGTTGCGTTGAAGCCCCCAGGTAATCCCCTTGCGGGATGCCGGATTTTCAGGGCGAAGAGTAGAGCATTTGGGGCTGGAAGGACGTAGACCATGAATTGCGAACTTGCACACGAGCGCATCGTGGCGGCGGCGTATGGAGAGCTGCCCGACGAGCAAATCCACGAACTGGAGCGGCACATGACCGGCTGCCCGGATTGCGAGACAGAGCGCAAGCAACTGCTGGCGCTTAAGATTCTCTCCGACGCGTACCCGGTCGTCGAGCCCGACCCGAACCTGGTGGCGCGCTCCCGCATCCGGCTTGAAGAAGCCCTCGACGCCTTGCCTCCGCGCCGCTGGTATGAGCGCCTGGGCCAGCGGATCATCAACAACTTTGCCAGCTTGCAGGCTGCACCGGTGGCCGCATGTCTGCTGCTCGTCATCGGAGCAGGCGCCGGCACCCTGGGCGGCTACCGGTTTGCCCAGAGTCGTGCCTCCCGCTCGGTTTACTCCACGGTTTCGGCCCAGACCTCCGTGGCCCAGACTGCCGTTGCCCAACCGGTTCCACCGGCGGCGCCGGCTGAGATCGCCAGCATTTCCAGCATCGTGCGCCAGCCCAACAGTGAGATGGTTGAGGTCCGCTATAACCAGGTGGTTCCTCAGCGCATGTCCGGCTCCCTTGACGACCCGGCGATCCGACAGTTGCTGATGCTGGCCAGCGAGAACTCGACTTCGGCCGGGGTCCGCGACGACTCGGTAGGCCTCATGGCGGCCGAGTGCCGCCTGGGGCACGGATGCAAAGGCGCAGGCATCCGCGACGCGCTGATGGTTGCCCTGCGCTATGACAAGAACGCCGGTGTCCGGCAGAAGGCGTTGCAGGGACTGGAGCCTTATGTGGCCGAGGATGTACGCGTGCGCGATGCCGTTCTTGAGGCGCTCTTGAACGACCCCGAACCCCGCATTCGCACCGCCGCCATCAACATCCTGGAGCCGGTCGAGGCTGACACCAGCGTTCGCCAGGTCCTGTACTCGGTCTCCAATTCAGACCGCAGTCCACAGATACGGACGGTCTCAAGGCAAGTGCTGAACCGCGTGCCGGAGATTCAGTAGGTTTCTATCACCTTCCAGCCACCGTACCGTCTTTAGAGAGTGCGGGGCGGAGATAAAGAGATTAAGAGGAGTGGAAGCAATGAAACACCTTTTGAGGTCATTCGGAGGATTTGGAGTTGCCCTGGTCGTGGGGTTGGGTTTAGGAGCGGGGCTGGCTTTTGCGCCCTTCGCCGCTGCGCAGTCGCGGCAAATTGTCGAATTGATCCAGGAACCAAGTCCGCTGCTGGCGCACGGCGCCACGCAAGGCTATCTGGGGGTCGATTTGGCCGACGTGGATCAGGAGAAGGCGCAGGCCCTCAAGCTCAAAGATGTTCGCGGCGCCGTTATCACCCTCATCGACCACGACGCGCCGGCCGGCCAGATCGGACTCAAGGTCAACGACGTGGTTTTGCAGCTCAACGGCCAGACCGTCGAGGGTGCCGAGCAACTGCGCCGCATGTTGCGTGAGATTCCCGCTGGCCGCAAGGTCAGTCTCCAGATCTCTCGCGACGGCAATCTGCAGACTCTGAATGTGGAACTGGCCGACCGCCAGGCCATGGAGCACGACATCTGGAACAAGATCGGCACCGGCGGCGACGTCTTTGCGCAGCCCCCGGGAATGGGAATCCTCGCCGGCGGTGACGCGCCATTGCCGGGCGGCTTCCATATGCCGATCTTCGGCAGCAGCCTCAACGTGGGCGCCATGGTTGAGCCGCTCACCTCGCAGATGGCCGAGTACCTGGGCGTGCCCAGCGGCCTGATGATCAAGCAAGTCGCCCGCAAGAGCGAAGCCGACACCGCCGGCTTCAGGGCCTTCGACGTAATCCTCAAGGTCGGCGCCGACCCTATCACCACCCTTGCCGACTGGGATCGCTCCCTGCGCGCCAACCAGGGCAAGCCGGTGCAGGTAACCATCCTGCGCGACAAGAAGCAGCAGACCCTCACCCTGCAGGTGGATTCCAAGCACCACGGCGAGCTGCAGCTTGAAGAGTTCTTCCTTCAAAACGATTGCCCGCTGATGGTGGCCGAGATCGATCCCGATTTCGCGCAGAATGCCGCCGAAGCTGCCAAGACTCTTCGCGATCAACTCGGAAACATCAAAATCGATTCGCAGCAGGTTGAGGCCATGCGTCAGCAGGCCGAAAAACTGCGCGAGCAGATCAAGGCTGAAGACTTCAAGCTCGACCAGAAGCAGATGGACCAGATCAAGCAGCAGATGGACGAGTTCCGCAAGAACTTCAAGCCCGAGGACTTCACGCTCGACCCCCAACAGATGCAAGAGTTCCACCAGCAAATGGACCAGTTGAAGCGCCAAATGGAAGAGTGGAAGTTGCAGGGCTTAGACGGCAAGGTTTAGAGCATCTCTCCTGGCAAGGTTTAGAGCGTTTCTCTCGGCAAGATTTGTGCATCTCGCATGGCAAGATTTGGAGCATTTCTTCTTTTGAAGGAGAGCAATTTTGAAGCGCGGCCTCAGCCGTGCCGCAAGATGCTGATGCAGTCCAGTTTTGAAAGGGCGCGGCTTTAGCCGCGCCGCAAGACGCCAACAAAGAAGAGTCGGGCTTTAGCCCCTGAGGGAATGCCCCCGCTAGACGACCAAGAGAGTTAATCGAAGAGCTTGATCTCTCCGAGTTCCGCGAGGCGCCGCCGGTTCGCCGGAGGCGCCTATTTTTGCCCCGCCTTCGAATTTGTAGCGCCGGCCTCCCGGCCGGCTGTAACGTGGGCCTCCCGGCCCACGGAGACTGCGCCCCTGAATTCCGCGTTACAGCTTACTTCACCAGCTCCAGCACCACCTCGATGTCCATATGCATCGAGCTTCCCGGCACATCCAGCGATCCCAGCATCACCGGCTTGCCCAGAATCATTGACGCGGTATTCACAAGCAGTACTTGCCTTATCACCGGGTCGCTTCCCACGCCCGTTGGCTCATCCGCCAGGCTGGAATTCTCCACCTTCGAAAAGACCAGCACACCGTTTGAAAACTCGCGCAGACGCGCTGAAATGTTCAGCCCGACATCAATGTATTGATAGTCAATCTGCCCCGGCACGCTGGCGCCCTTCTCGGTCGTTCTCCCAGTCGCAATCGGAACCCTGCTTCCCAGCCTGAGCTGGACTTCCCTGTTGTCCGGAATCACCGTCAGGGAATAATGTTGCACTCCCATCTGCTTGGTGCCGTCCAGATGAGTAATCGTATAAGTCAGCCGATAGGTCTTTGGAGCCGTCTCTGTGGTGGCTTCGTTTGCCTTTTCTGCCTTTGTCTCGCCCTGCGCCATCAATTGACCGCTGCCGCACGCCAGCACCAATGCCATTCCCATAACGCCGATGGTCCGATTCATTGCTTTCCTCCCTTTTCTCTCGTCGTTGAATTTCATTCGCCTTGGCCCTTCACGGATTGCTCAACCCACTTGCGAAACTCTGCCTCGCCTTCCGCCGCCTGCCGTTCGCGAACCTCGGGATTCAGCATCGCTATCTCCTCGGGGTCGCCTTTGTGGACGATGCGCAGCAGCAGCCTCTCTTGCTGCGTCAGCGGCTCTTCCGGCGCCGGATGGCTCGCGGCCCGCATCTCTTCCAAAGCTCTCCGATCGAGAGCGCTGACCGCCTGATCCTCGTCTCCCGGCCGCTTCACCTCCGCCGCAACCCTAACCCGGTAAGCCGGGGTTTCACAGGCTGCGAAAAAACTCACCGTCGCACTGTCCTGCGCATGCTTTGTAACAGGGCACGACTTCAGTCGTGCCGCAACCGCCTTGGAATCAATCTGGGCTTTAGCCCCTGCGGAGGCCAATCTGGGCGTTTCGCTCAAATTCGCGACCTTCTCCGCAGCCCGTTCAACCCCGCCGTCCAAACGGGCAGCATCCCTGCCCGCTTGAAGTCCCGAAGCACGCTGTTCGGGAGCTGTCCCGTGCGGGCCCTGCGCCACGGCCGGCGCCGCAACCGGACCATGTGATCGATGGACGACAATCAGGAATCCCGCAACCGATGCAATCACCGCCGCGCCCGCCAAAAGCCATGGCAAATGAAACAGGGAACGGCGAGGCAGTTCGACTTCTGCATCCAGCCGCGCCTGCAGCCGCGTCTCCAGTCCGATCCGGGGAGCCGCAGGCGTGTAGCTGGCCAGCGCCCCATCCAGAGCCTTGTCCAGAATCGCGTCCACGCCGACCTGCGAATTCCCTTGCTGGCTGGTCATCTCTTCCCTCCTTTCCTTTCCAACATTTGCTGCTTCAGCAATTGGCGCGCAGTGTGAATCCGGCGGCGCACCGTTCCCTCCGGCAAGCCAAGCACAGCCGCCACCTCCACCAGCTTCAACTCTCCCAATGCGGCCAGCGCCAGCGGTTGGCGCAGTTTTTCCGGCAGCCCGTCAATCCGCATGTGCAGCCACGCTTCCAGTTGCGCATCCATTGCCGACTGTTCCGGGCTGGCCGCGAGCGTCGGCATCTCCACCGCCGGCTCCTGCGCTTCTCTCCGAGGCTTGTGTCGCCGCACCGCCAGCCTCCAGGCCACTCGCGCCAGGTACGCCTGCTGGTCGTCAATCGCTTCCCACCGGCCACTGCGATAAAGCTGCAGAAACGTCTCCTGGGCCACGTCTTCCGCGTCCTGCGGGCTGCGCGTTATCGCCAGCGCGATGCGATACACCAGGTGGGAATGCCGTTCGACCAATGCTGTAAAGGAGCTCCGCGCGCTTTCCCCTGCATCCAGCGCAGGGCCTGCCTCGTCGGCGATTGAGAGCGCGTTTTGCATCACTACATATAAAGAGCAGGGGAACAGGCAAAACGTTCGCTTGATATTTAGAAGCTATCGATAATGACACTAACCTGATTCCGTAGAGTCAACAGGTCTTCGCAGCGCCGGCCTCCCGGCCCTCGGCGACTCCATCTAACCCGAAACACCGCGGCCAGCACGCATCTCCGTCTGCCCACGAATCAAGTCTGCTTCAACCCCGGCAGCACAAACCCCTTCTCACGGAAAAGCGCCAGGCACACCCGCACCACTTCCGCGTCCAGTTGCGTTCCGGCCTGCTTCTCAATCTCTTCCAATGCGACATCCAGGCCCAGCCCTGGCCGGTAGGGCCGGTTTGAGGCCATCGCTTCCACCACGTCGGCAACCGCAAGAATCCGCGCGCCAAACAGAATCTGATCGCCCTTCAAGCCCCTTGGATAACCTGAGCCGTCCATCCGCTCATGATGTTGACGGATCCCTTCGGCAATGGGATAGGGGAACGGAACGTCCTTCAGAATCCGATAACCGGTCTCGGGATGCCGTTTGATCAAAGCCCATTCCTCCGTGGTCAACGGCGTAGCTTTGGTCAGGATCCCGGACGGAATGGAAATCTTGCCAACATCGTGCACCAGACATGCCACGCGCATGGCCTGCGTCCGGTTTTCGTCCCAGCCGAATTCTCTGGCAATGGCGCAGGCAATCTCGGCCACGCGCTCCTGGTGGCCTGTCGTGTAAGGATCGCGCATCTCAAAAGCAGTAGTAATTGACCCCACCACTGCCGACAGCGCCACGGCCACTTCCTTTTGCGCTTTTTCGCGTTCCAGGCGCTCCACATCCAGCCGTTCTTCCCGTTCCAGCGAATGTAGTCCGTGTCCCAACTCCTCTGCAAGATGGGTGAACGCCTCAATGACCACCGGCCCAAACCCGTGCGGCTCAGAGGAGTACACCACCAGGACACATCGTTGGTGATCGTTGACGTGAAACGGAATCGTCACCAGGGAACGGATGTTAGCCGTCTCTGCCCGCTCGCGCCACGGACCAAAGCTCTCCACAGTCTCTGTGTCTTCTAGTATCTGCGTCGCATTGGTCCGTATTGCATGCCCGCTGGGGCCTTGTCCCGATAGTCTGTTCTCATCCCAACTCAGCTCCAGGCCATCCACAAAGCGAATCGCGCGGCCCGCGGCGCCGGCCATCTTGATCGGCTTGTCCTCACCCTGCCCGGCAACTCCCACCCAGGCAAGAACAAAAACTGCATCGCGCGTAATCGCTTCGCAGATGGCCTGCATCAAGCCCGTCGAAGACTCGGCGCGAGCCAGCGCCAGGGCCGCTTCGGCATAGGCTGAGAGAGCCCAACTCTGCGTGGTCAGCCGATGTTCCCGCTCCTTCAGAAGGCTGACATCCTGAAAGATACCGATCGAAACCTGGCGGCCATCCGCCTCAAAGGGCTTGGACGACGTAATCGCCACCGGCACAAGACGCCCGTCCTTGCACAGGATGTGAAACCCCTCGAAGACGTCTTTTCGAGCCATTGCCTTGCGAAACGCCACCTGGCTCGGAGCGCGCTCCACTTCGGGATGCAGCTCGGCGAACCGCATACCAATGATTTCCTGCCGGTTACGGCCCGTCAGCGCCTCCAGGGCCGGATTGCATTCGACCATGATCCCCGTCTCGACATCGGCCACAACCATCGCATTTTGAGCGTATTCCCAACCCAATTGCAGCACGCTGCCCAGGGCCTGGCCGGTCAACTGGTTCTTCGCTCCGGCCTCAGTTTTCGAGGGGGTCATATATGTCCGATGCTACGGAACGAAACAACCATCCGCAATGGTACTTTTGGGACTCCAGACCCCCTCTCGCGCTCGCTCCGCAGCCCCACTCAGCCGGACCGCGATCCAACTATGTTTCAATAGAAGAGATGGCAATTCCCCGGAAATCGACTCTGCGCGGCCGCTGGATCGCCGCCAAGCGCAAGGTGCGCGAACTGACGATGGTGGCCCGCGCCCTTCTGCATACCGGCCACCCCGTCCTCGTTCAAATCGTCCCCGCGCGCTTCTGCAACCTCAGTTGCGGTTACTGCAACGAGTACGACAAGGTTTCCGAGCCTGTCCCCCTCGACGAAATGTTTCGCCGCATCGACCACCTGGGCAAGTTGGGAACCGCCATGGTCGGCATCTCCGGCGGCGAGCCGCTCACCCACCCCCAGCTCGACGACATCATTCGCCGCATTCGCTCCACCGGCGCCATCGCCGGCATGATCACCAACGGCTACCTGCTCAATGTCGAGCGTATTGAACGGCTTAACCGCGCCGGCCTCGACCATATGCAGATCTCCATCGACAACCTGGAGCCCGACGAAGTCTCCAAAAAAAGCCTCAAAGTCCTCGACAAGAAGCTTGAAATGCTCTCCCAGTACGCCGAGTTCCACGTCAATATCAACTCCGTTGTCGGCGGCGGTTTTCGCGATCCAAACGACGCCTTGGTCATTGGCAACCGGGCATTAGGCCTCGGATTCACATCCACCATCGGCATCATCCACGACGGCAGCGGCCAGCTCAAACCTCTCAAAGACAACGAAGCCCGCGTCTACCACCAGATGAACCACCGCCGCAAGGTCAACTACTCCCGCTTCGACCACTTCCAGGAGGCCATTGCCGAGGGCCGCCCCAACGACTGGCGCTGCCGTGCCGGCTCCCGCTATCTCTACATCTGCGAAGACGGCCTGGTCCACTATTGTTCGCAGCAGCGCGGATTCCCCGGCATCCCCCTCGCCAAGTACACCTCCGCCCACGTAAAGCAGGAGTTCCTCACCGCCAAGGCCTGCTCGCCCAACTGCACCATCGGCTGCGTCCACAAGATCAGCTACATCGACCACTGGCGCGCCCCGCAAACCCGCACCATCTCCCCCGGCGAACTACACGCCGAGCCGCCCGCCCTGGTCCAGATCCAAACCGGCGACTGAAAGCCCTCACCCCGCTGGCTGTTCCCAGGGCCCTCGGGTGCTCGAAGACAGCACCAGCCTCGAATTTGTGGCGCTGGCCTCCCGGCCGGCTGTAGCGCGGACGTCCTCGTCCGCGCTCAACGAAGCTCGATTTCACACCAAACTCCTCGCAATCTCACTCGATCTCTTCCGCC
>Ga0181517_10001839_pt1 | contig 22762 bp, 10 predicted proteins | sample PEATcosm2014_Bin_31_FD_119748 | JGI IMG/M metagenome (GOLD analysis project Ga0181517, IMG submission 119748) | Peatland microbial communities from MTU Mesocosm Facility, Houghton, MI, USA - PEATcosm2014_Bin01_30_metaG | ecosystem: Environmental > Terrestrial > Soil > Wetlands > Peat | place... | reverse complement strand
TGAATTGATAGACGAACGGAATGTCGAAAGTGGAGAGACTCCGTTCGAGCCACGGCTTGTTGGGATCTTCGAGGCTCGAAAAGCTGCCCAGCCACGTAGTGTTGTCGTCGGGCGCCGAGGCATCGTCCATCGACTTTGCCCAGACAAAAGTGGCCAGAAATTGCAGGCCGTTGGAATAATTCTTCTCCGCGGTTAATTGCATTGCGTGGTATTCCGATGTCGCAATCGGCGGCGGTTCAATGGTGACGCCGCCGGGGAACTGAGGCCATGGAATCTGCAGCATGAACTCGGGTATCGTCTGAGCTGAAAGGATGCTGTTGGGGTCAGTATTGATTCCATAGAACGGGTTGGCCACGTTGGTTGTGAGGTTATTGATCTGGGTGGGGTTGTAACTTTCCACCTCCGGTCCAAGATGGTTGATATAGTTGTCGCCGGAATAATAAAGATGAGTGCCTTTCTTTCCGACGTACATCATCTGGGTAATCACCTTGAACGGAAGCTGCATCTCGAGCCCGAAGCTCCAGCTTTGCTCATAAGGCGTGTTGGTCACGTTGCGCAGCGGACCATTGGCGCCGTAGCCGTAGTCGTTCAACAATCCAAGGGAACTGCCCGGAGGCTGGATCAATCCATTCGGGAAAGGGTTGTTCAGGTGCAGATAGGGTGTGGCGCCGTCGTTGTTGTAAGTAGTAATGGCGTTGGTGTACTGGTTGTAACCCTGCGAGCCGTAGGGCGCCACGCCGGTAGCGCCTGACCGAGGCTGCGAGTAGTAGATGCCATATCCAGCGCGCAGCACGATCCTGGGATCGAACTGCCAGGCAAAGCCGAAACGCGGCTGAATATCTCTCCAGTCGCCGTTCACAATGCGGCGTTGCTTTGAACTGGCAAAAACTTCGCCACCCTTCAGAGTCAGCCCCGGCACAGTAACCGGAAACGGCGCATTCAGGTCCAGCCAGTTCTGGCGGTTGAAGCGATCGGTGCGGGGCACGGATACGTCATACCGCAGCCCGATGTTCACAGTCAGGGCCTTGTTCACCTTCCAGTTTTCCTGGGCATACCCCGCAAACTGACGGTCCTCGGTAGCGGGGCGATCCTGGATCTCGTAATAGGCGCCCGCATCGGGGTTGCCCATCATGAAGGCGGCCATGCCGTCTCCGCCGCACTCTGAGAATGCGTTGGGACATTGCGATGTTCCGAAGTGATCGAAATTGAAGATGCCGTTTGGAGCGTTGGTCTGAATGTAGTTCATCTGGTGCTGACGGCCTTCAAACCCGAATTTCAATTCGTGGGGGCCCATCACTTTATCGAGGGCGATAGTAAGTTGCCCCGTATCCTGGCCCTGCCTGTAATTGCCGTACGGGTCACCACCGATGGTGGTATAACCGGCGGAATAGTACGTGCCCTGATCGATGAACATCGATGGAACGCCCATGAACCCGTTGGAGTTGAGATAGGACGGGAATCCAAGCTTGGTGACCGGGTTGGTAACTCCGCCGTCTCCGTTATAAGCCAGGATCTCTTCCATTCCGCGCGTGAAGCCAAGCGTGGTGGTCAGCAACAGCGTCTTGGTGAACGTGTGCTCGTCGTTAAAGGTGAAAAGGTGAGCTCCTGTTTTGTTGGGGCCGCCGGCGCAAGGGTCGGCAAAGTTACCGAAGCAGTTATAAGGGGACGCGCTGGCCCACTGCTGCGAGTACTTGGCGCTCATCAAGTTCTTTTCATTGAATCGATGGTCGATCTTCACGTCGAACTGGTTATTGGGGTAGCTGCTTGCTCCGGAGCCGATCCAGTTGTCGTAGATGGTTGGATTGGCCATGTTTGCCGACGGCTCTGGAAACAACTTCATCATCGCCTGGGCTATGGGGTCGATCAGATCGCCGGGGCCTCCCGACAACTGGTAGGGCGTGCCGGCCAGGTTGGGATTGCCGGGACTTGCGTAAGCGCCGATGTTGTTGTACGGGATGAATGTACTCCGGTAGGCCCCCGCGGCGGTGGAACCATCGGGGGCGGCCGGTTGATACACGCCGGAGTATGGATCCCATATCTGACCCGAAGCCACGCTGCACAAGCCGGTGTTATCGAATGATCCGCCCTGCGCGGTGCATACTTCGCCAAAGTCGCCACTGTTGCGTTCTGCGTCAGTAGGCACACCCGCCTGGTAGGTGCCGGCAGAGGATTGCAGCGTGGCGTCGTAATCGAAGAAGAAGAAGGTCTTTTTCCTGATGATGGGACCGGAGAGGGTGCCGCCAAAGTTATTGCGATGCACAGGTGGAAGCGGAATTCCACTCTGGTCGTTGAACCAGTTGTTGGCATCGGTGATGGTGTTGCGGATGAAGTCGTAGCCCTCGCCATGGATGGTGTTTGATCCGGAGCGCGTGATCATATTGACCACGGATGCGCCTGAAAATCCGTACTCGGCGCTGAAGTTCGATTGCTCTACGCGAAACTCGTCAACCGCTTCCGACGATGGCGTATAGGTGACATTTGTGACGCCGCCATTGGGCTCGTAATTGGTGATGGTGGCGCCATCCATCAGCACGTCGGCGGTGGAATTGCGGCTGCCATTGGAAACAAAGTTTGTTCCGGTGCAGCCGGTGGAGCACTGGTCGTCTGCCTCAGTCACCCCAGGCGTCAGCGACACTAGGTCCATTACATAGCGATCGACCAGCGGCAAATCGTTAATGAACTTCCTGTTCACTACCAGGCCGGTGGTTGCATCCTCGTCATCGAGCACCTGGGTTTGCGCGTTTACCTCTATGGTCTGCGAAGAGCTTGACACTTTGAGACTCAGGTTGGCCGTGGCATTCTGGTTCACGTCCACTCGAATGCCGGTGCGCACCGTTTTTTCGAAGCCCGGCATTTCCGCGGTGACAGAATAGATACCCGGCGGGATGGAGCGATAGAGATAGCGGCCTTCTCCATCCGATGTCGCATGAAACATGTATCCCTTGTCCTGATCGGTAAGGGTCACCTGGGCCCCCGGAATCACGGCTCCGGTTTGGTCAGTCAGCACCCCGGTTATGGTTCCGAAATAGCCCTGGCCGAAAACTACTGCAGGCATTGCCAGCAGGGATGTAAGCAGCAGTATTCGACAAGATTGCGACAAGCACTTGTGAACTTGCCCGGAAAGCCAGCTTCTCTTCATGATCCCTCCAAATCCAAAGCAATCCATGCGGCATGCTCTTCTGATTCACGGCCCTGTTTTCAATCCGCAACAAGCCCATTTGCAGCCTGTGCACGATCTCTTCGCGTTGAAAACCGAATTCAAATCTGAACTGAAATCAAGTTATCTGACAATATACTCCCGCTCTCAGTCAATAGGGCCGATTCCTCGAGCGCATGGCAGGGTGGTTGCTACAACCCTCTCACCTTTCCCGAGACTACCGTCAACGATGCCTTCGGCAGCAGAATGCTCTGATCATCCTTCCATTGCATCTCGCCTCGCACCGGGGGCCCATCGGGATCCGCGTGACTTGTCCCCTCCGACGAATGCCAGACGTATTCGGCTGCGCCAAACGTTACAAACTTTACGATGCCCTCAAATTGCGCGCCTGTGTTCACACCGCCATTTTCAAAATTCATCTTTACTCGGTGAGCGTTGCTTGGATCCTTATTGATGATCAGCACCGACCACTCTCCGTCGGGTCGCTTCACCGGATATGCCGTGATCAGATCCTGCCCCGTCTCGTTACGCAGATTCACCGATGCGGTGTATAGCTGATGAGTTCCGCCGCCGTGTTTCACCCAGTCCAGATTCAAAACCTGGCTGGCAAAGAACTGCGCCGTGAACTGCTTGATCTTGAGACTTTGGTCAGCTACGAAATTGCCATAGGTACTCCACGCGTGGCACCCCCCTTGCAGTGGCTCCGGTTGAATGGGTGAGTGGTAATAGGCCGCGCCAGGTCCGGCATTAGTTAAAAACGCGCCCACGCTATCCGCCAGCCACAGCCCCGAAAAGATAGACTGCATCGGATCAGTCAAAGACCATGACACGTTACTCTCCGAGTTGATGAGAGGAACTCCGGCTGGAACGCCATCCTCGCGCCACGCATCGAGAATCGTCTTCTCGAATTGCGGTTCGCGGAACAAGTCAGACCAATTCACCACGCACGGATCCAGCGGGTAGTGCTCGAACGACACAAACGACAGGTCATCGATACTTCCGTGCGTCTTTAGATAATCGATGAACCTTCCCATCCACGAGGTGCGTCCCTGGGCGTCAGGCCATGCCTTGATGTCTTCATTCTCGCCGGTAAACACAGGCCCGCCCAGCTTCAGCCGGGGGTCAACCTTATGTAAGGCTCTCGCCCACTGTACATAAAGTGCGGCGTAGTCCTCGGGTGTCATGTAGGCCCCGTCCGGTTCCTCTCCCATCTCGACGTACGAAACTGCGTAACCCCTCTTCTCGATGTATGAGAGTTCTGCGGCGCTGTCTTCGGGAGTGGTATAAATCATCGCGATCGGAATCATCGCCGGCAGGTGATTCGTGTATCCACTGGTAAAGAACAGGTCAAAGCCGGTTTGGATACGCGATGAAACAACACCGTCCGATGTGTGCCAGGGATCGACAGACGACGCCTGTGTGATGGTTTGAGTCTGGTCGGGGGAGTGCGCTACCAAGTCGACAAACTGGCCGAGCGAGTTGAAGTTTCCGGCACCGATTTCGCGAATCGAATATCCTGCGCAATTTCGAGCATCATCGCTCCCATGGCTGTCGCAGGTGTTTGAAGACCCTGTCATCAGGATACGCAGAAACCGCGCCGCAATGGGCCGATCAGCAAGCCTCTGTATTTTGCTTTCACCCATTCCACCGGTTACGGAGCCGTAGGGAAATTGCGTCCAGAGTCCGTCCACAGGCTTATCCAGCGGACTTTCCTTTCCCGTCCAATACTGCACCACGTACTGAGTCGCGTAGGGGCTGCCCCAGTCGATTTGAATGGCGTCGATCTGCTGTGGCAATCCGAACTCGATGACCACCCACTGCGGATGTTCCGAATCTCGTTCTCCAGTGAATTTTTCCGTCAGATACGGATTGCTCTTCCAATACGTGGTAGGATCGCCATCCGTCATTCGCGAATACTCGCTTTGTCCCGAGTCGGTCCGCGTGGTTCCCCGGTGCGGTAGCGGATACCCAAATGACTCGCGCAGGAATCCCGTCGGTTCCGCATTCCCCGTGAAGTAGCCGCTCTTGTGTGACTCGTCGCTCCATTTTCCATCGGGATTCCAATGCCAAGCATCGTAGGTAAGTTCTGTGTTCTGCCGGTACGAAATCGGTCCCCATCCCGCCGACAAACTCGCTTTCATAATCGGCTCCGAGTACACCGTATCAAATTCCTTTGCCGACAGAATATCCATCGACGTGCCCAGTGCCTTATCCGGGTCGAACGCGATTGCTTTTCCCGGACTGACATCCACGGTAACGGTTTGCGCAGCAGCCGAGACAACGCCGCCCAGCAGCAGAATACGCAGCAAGAGACGACTAACAGGAACTTTCAGCAACCGCTCGTACATCGCTTCCCCCTCAAACGGCAGTGGCAACAGGAATCCGTACCAAATCCCCTGGAGATTCATCTTCTCACCCGATCGCAGGCCCATGGGAGGGCCGAAAAGTCCGCGGGACGCCGTGGGCTCTACCATATATCTGACAGCCGACGGTATCAAATAACGTAAGGATGTACCAAGCGGTAGCATTGAGAAGGTGCAGTTCAACGAAGTGGGCTGTATTTTCATCGTGGAAGAAGGCAAGGGCGTGACCAGCGCTTTCTGTTGCAAAAAACACTAGCTGCCGGCTTCATTCGTCCGGAGGGGACAATGCCGAATCAAACTCGACTTCACTCGTCGCGTCGCAGCTTTTTGAAGCAAAGCAGCATGGCTGCGCTGGGGTCCGTCGCCGGACAAAAGATTCTCCACGCCAATGATGCAGGATCTGCGAATGAGCAAGAGAACTTTGCAGTTCAGCCGCCAGTGAAAGATCGCGCCCCTCTGATGCCGGGCGCTTTTGTTTCGCTGCCTCTCGGGTCCATCCGCCCAACCGGCTGGCTGCGGGCGCAACTTGAGATTCAGGCGAACGGGCTCAGCGGGCATCTGGATGAAACCTGGCCGGACGTGGGGCCCAATAGCGGATGGCTTGGAGGCACGGGAGAGTCGTGGGAGCGCGGACCGTATTATCTCGATGGGCTCGTGCCGCTTGCTTACCTGCTTGACGATGCGAGGCTGAAAGCCAAGGCGCAGCGCTATATTGAATGGACTCTCACGCATCAGGCGGAAGACGGAATGATCGGCCCCGTCAGCAACAACGATTGGTGGCCGCGCATCGTGATGCTAAAGGTGCTGACACAGTATCAGGAAGCCACAGGCGACTCACGCGTTGTTCCGCTGATGGACAGGTATTTCCGCCATCAGCTTGCCGAACTTCCCCAGCGGCCTCTTCGGGATTGGGGTAAGTTTCGCTGGCAAGACAATCTGCTGAGCGTCGTCTGGCTGTATAACCGCACCGGTGCCGGGTATTTGCTTGAACTTGGCCGACTGCTTCACGACCAGGGACACGACTGGGAGGCGCAGTACGCGCACTTTGAGTTCACTGAGCCAGTGACGCAGGAAGTGTTGAATAAGCACAAGGGCAGCGGGCTTGACGATTTTTCTCTCTCGGCGCATGGCGTGAACAACGGGCAGGCCATCAAGACTGGGCCGGTGTGGTCGCTGGTTTCGCAGTCGCAGCAGGACAGGGCCGCAGTTCTGCAGATGCTCGCGGAGCTGGATAAATATCACGGGCTGCCCAACGGAATGTTTTCGTGCGACGAACACCTGGCGGGCCGCAATCCTTCGCAGGGCTCGGAGTGCTGCACCGTTGTCGAAACCATGTTCTCGCTGGAGCGGTCACTCGCTATTCTCGGCGATCCCGCGTTGGGAGACAGGCTTGAGAAGCTGGCCTTCAATGCGCTTCCCGGCACCTTGACCGACGACATGTGGGCGCACCAGTATAATCAGGAACCCAATCAGGTTGAGTGCAGCTTGCACCGCGAGCCGTGGACCAGCGATGGGCCGGAATCAAACCTCTACGGCCTTGAACCGAACTTTGGCTGCTGCACCGCGAACTTCAGCCAGGGATGGCCCAAATTTGCTGCCAGCCTTTTTATGCTTACCGGCACCGAGGCCGGCGAAGGAATCGTCGCCGCTGCGTATGCGCCGTGCGAGGTGCGTACCGTGGTGAAAGGCACTCAAGTGCGTGTGATCGAAGAGACCGATTATCCGTTCCACGGAACCGTGCGGCTTACAGTGAACCCGACAGTCTCGATTCGCTTTCCCCTGCTTCTGCGAATTCCCGCCTGGGCCGCGGGAACCACGATCGGCGTGAATGGCAAAGCGGAACCTGGGCCGGATGCAGGAACGTTCGCTCGCGTGTATCGAGAGTGGCATGCAGGCGATCGTGCCGAGATTGTCTTTCCGATGCGGCCCCGCATTTCGCGATGGTTTCAGGATTCCGTCGCCGTGGAGCGCGGTCCACTTGTCTTCTCTTATGGCATCGGCGAGAGCTGGGTCAAACTGCGTGATCGCGGCATGACTGCTGACTGGCAGGTCTTCCCTGCGACTGGCTGGAATTACGCCCTGAGTGTGGCAGGCTCTGATCCGGGGAAGGGAATTGAAACCACCGAGTCGCCCGTCAGAGACATTCCGTTCGGCAGGCGAAGCACACCAGTCAGGCTCAAGGTGAAGGCTCGCGCGCTCGATTCATGGCGCGCAATTGACGGTGTTGCAGACCCCGTACCGCAGAGCCCGGTGGAGAGTGCGAGTGATGAACAGGCCATTGAACTCATCCCCTACGCTGCAGCCAAACTTCGCATTACAGCGTTCCCGCAATGCAAAGGCTGAAATTACCTTCATCTCCAAAAATTCTGGCGCTTCGCGAGATTTCACGGCGGCGCTAGTGGTGAACCGACGTGAGGTCTACAACTTTGCGGCGCTCGATCAATCCGTTGAGACCAACAGCCATCTGCTCAGGAAACTCCTTGAGGTCGCCTGCTTCGCCGGAAGCGCGAGATTCGAGCATCACATCAGTTAGGCTGCAGGTTGTCCTTATCGGGCAACTTCGGAAACGGCTTGTGCGGTTCGGTTTGATACCAGTACGCGACCGAAGAGATATCGTCCATGAGCGGCAGATAACGGCCGCCGCTTTGCCAACCAAGGTCTTGGATAGTCACCCGCAGATCATGATCGAAACGTATGGGGTCAGGAATATGCCACCGGTACAGGCCGAATCGCTGCTGGGACTCGTATAGACCATCGGGTTTGATCACCTGGGCCAGGCCCGAGTAAGGCGAGGTGAAGGGTTCATACTGATGGGTCAACTGGTTCTCGAAATCGTAGGAACCGTTAAAGTAGTCTTCAGTTCCGGTGCCGTTGATGGTGGGGAACTCGGTATCGCCATCCATATAAAACTTGATCTCGCCTTCGCCCCACCAGCCATTGTTGTGCACGCCCCACGCTAGATAAGTGCCTACATACTGTCCCTTGCCCTCGACGCCGTCGAGGATTGTGTAGACCTGCTTGAAAGCAACCGGATTAACCCTCCTGAACTGGGCATGGAAGTAAGCTGCATCAGCGGGAATACTGGCCTTGGAGTAGTCGATTTGGTAGTAGACCGTCATGGGCTTGTCATCGAGATTTTCAAGCGTGATGCGGGCCTTCTTCCTGAATGGCATCGGCCAATAAGAGTTGAAAGCGCTGCCGGGATTGACGCAGATGGCCAGCGACGAAATAGGCGCATACTTGCCCCACCCCATGGCGAAGAAGTCGCCGACCGGGACTTCGACAGAGGGATCGGTTTCGCCGTCCCAGTACATGCGCAGGATGGAAAGGCGCCAGTTGCCGGTGGGCGTCATCCAGATGTGCTCGATCACACCGGATCCATCAATATCGGCCAGGGTGATGGTCTGGCCTGCCTTAACGTTTATTGAGGGGCTGACCTTCCATCCTTGCCCCAGCTCGCGCGATGCATTTGCGCCCGTGCCTTCGATTGCGGCACCGCCCTTGCCTTTTTCGCCGGTCAGATTCTCAGGGCTGATGGAATAAGTCCGCGCATCCGACGTCCGGTAGATGTTGCTGAGACCGTTGGTAAGACCGTCGTACGGGGTGTTTTGGGACCAACCCGAAGCGGAAAGTGTCAGCAATAAGGCGAGAAAAGCGAAACCGCGCGTTGGTGTCATCGTTCCTCCATATTTGCGCTTGAAATCTTGAAAGACCTATACCGGTGAAGGTGCAACAACTTCAAGCGAGTTGCGTGAAATTCCATTGTAGTTACCCGCCGTTCCGGATGAAGAGTGGCCGCAATATACCGGGCTCGCCGCCGGGCCAACTTCACGCGAATGGGCAGATTATCGATGACTGAAGATTAGTTCTCATTCCGGCCCAAAGCAATCGGTCGTTCCAAGAAAAACCGCAGCGTGAGGGGCACTGGTCGACCGCAATTCCGCGGCGAATAGTGAGATTCGAGTCGCCGTGCCGGCTTCGGATCATCCGCAGGATGAGACGCGCGAGAGGGGCGGTGCTGGACGCGTGAGGACTCTAGCAAGTCTGGAGAAGGAAAAGCCGAACCCTGGGGCCGGGCTTACGATTATTGCGGCGGAACGGGTAGAAAGGGCCCGATTCCCAATGCTGGAAAACTGGAAATGCCAAGTGTCTGAGCCCTGCGCTATACTTTCCGCAGCCCGAAACAGGAGTCCCCGCAATTGGCAACAACCTATCCTAACCAACTGACGTCAAAGAGGATAGTTGCGCGTAAGCGCAATCAGCCCGCGCTTGCGTTCGGACTGCTTTCGACCGCGGCTTTGCTCAGCTCGGCGGTGGGCTGTCATAGCAGGCAGCAAACGCCGGTAGCCACACACGGCGCTCAGCATCTTGATTTCAACCAGGATGTGCAGCCCATTCTGGCGGCCAACTGTTTTAGTTGCCATGGACCAGACCCGGAGATGCGCAAAGCGGGGCTGCGGCTCGATCTTGAAGAGTCGGCATTTCGCAAACGCCCCGGACATCCCGACGCAATCGTCCCCGGACATCCCGAGCAGAGCGAGCTGATCAAGCGCATCGAATCGAAGGACCCTCATCACCTGATGCCTCAATCGTCACAGGGCGAGGCCAAGCCGATGAAGGCCGCGGACATTGCGGTGTTGCGTGAATGGATCAGAGAGGGCGCGGTCTATCGCCCGCATTGGGCCTTTGAAAAGCCTGCGCGGCCTGCGCTGCCGCCGGTTGCGCAGCAGGATGAGTGGGCAAAGAATCCGATCGATGCGTTTGTTCTGGCGCGCATGAAGAAGGACGGCCTGCATCCTTCGCCCGAGGCCGACAAGGATACGCTCATTCGCCGAGTGACGCTCGACTTGACCGGGTTGCTGCCATCCCCGGCTGAAGTGAAGGCATTTGAAAAGGACACGTCGCCGCAGGCTTACGAACACCTGGTAGATGGTTTGCTGGCGAGGCCGGCATATGGCGAAGCACGGGCGCGCTACTGGATGGACTACGCGCGATACGCCGATACATACGGGCTGCACTACGACAACAGCCGCGACATCTGGCCCTGGCGCGATTATGTGATCCGATCCTTCAACTCGAACAAGCCTTTCGATCAATTTGCGATGGAGCAGATTGCCGGCGACATGCTGCCCGCAAAGAATCTCGATCCATTGATTGCCAGCGGCTATGTGCGGCTCGGAGTGAGCAGCAACGAGGGTGGAACGATTCCCGAAGAGTTGCGCGTGAATATCGCGCGTGAGCGCACAGAAGCGTATGGTGCCGCATTCATGGGCCTCACGGTTGGATGCGCGGTTTGCCACGACCACAAGTACGACCCGACCACGCAGAAAGACTTTTATGCCCTGAGCGCCTTCTTCAGCAATATTGAAGAAAAGCCATTCAACAAGGATCGCCCGGTCTGGGAGCCCATGGCGCGTGTTCCCAAGCCGCAGAATCTTGAGGCCTACAATCGCGTGCTGGCCAAGCGGTCAGAGTTGGCAGAGCGCGTTCGGGCAATGCGTTTGCAAGAGCAAACGCTGGTGGAGCAGTGGATCCGTTCCGGGCAAAATGAGGCCGAGCCGGTTTCGACCGGCAAGCTTGAGATGCGTTTACGCCTTGACGAGGGCGGCGGCGAGGTATTGAAGAACAGCGCGCCCCATGCGATGACTGCAAGTTTCCCAATCGGCAAGATGAAGCCTCAATGGGGCGAGACAACCTGGCTGTGGCCAGACATGCGCACGGAGACGAGCACGCATATCGTGCTGGGCCAGACCGGGAATTACGAGTGGAACCAGGCATTCTCGTCGGGCGGATGGTTTATGTTGAGGTCCGCACCCAACTACACCCTCGCCAACAACGGCTCCGGCGCACTGCTGGCGAAGATGGATACCACTCAGCACAACCGCGGATGGGATCTCTCACTCGAGGCAGGGAACGTGGTCGTCAACCTGGTGAACCAGGGACCGAAGGATCTGCCCAATCCCAAGCCGCCCGCCAATGCCAAGTCTCCTGCCATTGCCAAGTCACCCGCCAACGCAAAGCCTCTGACCGATGCCAAGTCGCCTGCCGATGCTAAGTCGCCTGTCAAGCAGAAGGATAAGGAGAAGCCACCAGAGATCAAGGAGGTGTTTCAATATCCAACGCCTTCTGATTTGACTAAACAGGAACTTGCTCCCTACAAGCCGAAGGAGAAGAAAGAACCGAAGAAAAAGGAAGACAAGAAAGAGAATAAGCCCGATGAACCAAAGGAGACAGAAGACAAGACTCCCTTTGTCGCGGCCAAAGTGACCACGGTTGAACCGCTGCCAATCGATGGCCGCTGGCGTCATATCTTCTTTACTTATGACGGCTCGGGCAAGGCCGCGGGGATTCACATCTATGTGGATGGAAAGCCGGTCGCTACGAGGGTTGTTTATGACTCGCTGACGCAGTCGACTATCCGCACGCAGGCGCCGATGCAGCTCGGCATGCGCTATCCCGAAGCCGATCCAGCACGCGAGGCGCGCTATCAGGACGTCCGGCTGTATGGCTGCGCGCTGACTGCCGACGAAGTGAAGCGCCTGCCATTTGAAGATTACGTTGCAGAGATTGCGCATAAACCTGCAAGCGCGTGGACTCCGGACGAGTGGCATGTCGCTTCTGAGTATTACTTCAACAGCGTTGACAAGTCGTTCAGGGAAACGATGTTGCAGATCGAGCAATTGAATGCGCAGCTTGTGAAGCTTTCTGACGGCGGCGACCTGACCATGGTTTCGTGGGAGAAGCCTTCGCTTGCGTATGCGCACATACTCACGCGCGGCGTCTACACCGCGCGGACCGATAGAGTTCAGGCCAATACGCCACACTTTCTGCCGCCCTTACCTGCGGGCGTGCCGCACGATCGCCTGGCGCTCGCGAAATGGACGGTGAGCCCTGAGAATCCACTGACGGCGCGGGTTACCGTGAATCGCATGTGGAACGAGATTTTCGGCACGGGCCTCGTGGAGAGCACTGAAGACTTCGGCATCATGGGGCAGCGACCCTCAAATCCCGAACTGCTTGACTGGCTGGCCGTCGAGTTTCGCGAAAGCGGGTGGAACATGAAGCACATGTACAAGCTGATGGTGATGTCGGCGGCCTATCGGCAGAGCGCGAAGTCGACGCCCGAACAAATCGCAAAAGATCCGAAGAATCTGCTGCTGTCGCATGGCCCGCGCTTTCGCATGGATGCGGAAATGTTGCGCGACGTGGCGCTCGAATCCGGCGGCCTGCTCATCGATAAGGTGGGCGGCCCAAGCGTGAAGCCTTACCAGCCAGCAAATATTTGGGAGCAGATTGGCATTGGCGGCAGCGACACGCTGGTCTACGAGCAACAGCACGGCGATGCGCTTTACCGGCGAAGCATGTACACATATTGGAAGCGCATGGCGCCGATGCCCGACATGGACTCGTTCGATGCGCCCATGCGCGACGTAGTTTGCACGCGGCGTCAGCGGACCGATACTCCCCTGCAGGCGCTGGTTACCATGAACGATGTGCAGTGGGTTGAGGCGGCGCGCGCGCTGGCGCAGCGCGTGATTCATGAGGGCGGTAAACTGCCTGGACAGCGCATCAACCTGATGGGAGAGATTCTGCTCTCACGCGATCCACCGCCAAAGATGGCTGCCGTTTTAGAAAACTCGCTGACGCAGATGGAAATGCACTATGCCGCCGATCCCAAGGCCGCGCATGATTTGATTGCAGTCGGCGAGAAGAAAAGCGACCCATCGATTCCCGCACCGGATTTAGCCGCATGGACGATGGTGGCATCGGAGATGCTGAACCTGGATGAAACGGTGACAAAGTAGCTGATGGAGGCCGGATGAAACAACATCCGTTATGTACCGATACCGAGCACGTCACGAATGTGCTCGATCTTGCAATCCCCGCGCAAGTTAAGCAGGAGTGGGCCGAATTGCAAACGCGCAGGCACTTTCTGGGCCGCGCAGGAAAAGTGCTGGGATGGGCTGCCGCGGCCAGCTTGCTGAACAATCGCGCATTGCGCGGCGACAATTACTCTGCAGCAGGTGCACCTGGCGGGGACTCGCTCAAGTTTCCGAACTTTGCGCCCCGGGCCAAGCGCGCTATCTATCTCTTCATGTCGGGCGGGCCCTCACAAGTCGACCTGTGGGATTACAAGCCGAACCTTGCCGCGCAGTTCGACAAGGATCTGCCGGACTCGGTGCGCGGCTCGCAACAATTGACCGGCATGACGACAAGCCAGGCTCGATTCCCCGTCGCTCCTTCGCATTGGGCATTCAAGCGCTACGGTGAGAGCGGCACGTGGGTGAGCGACCTGATGCCGAATATGGGACGGATTGTCGACGATCTCACCATCATCAAGTCCACCAACACTGAAGCCATCAATCACGAGCCGGCCATCATGTTGATGAACACCGGCAATATGAACGCGGGCAAACCGTGCCTGGGCTCATGGCTTGCATATGGGCTCGGCAGCATGAACGACAATCTGCCCACATTCATGGTGCTGCAAACCAAGCTCAACACCGATGAGAATAACCAGCCGGTCTCATCGCGATTGTGGAGTAGCGGGTTTCTTTCGTCGGAGTATGCAGGCGTGGGATTGCGTTCAGCCGGCGATCCCGTGTTATACCTGTCCGATCCAAATGGAGTGGATCGCGAGGTGCGCCGCAAGATGCTCGACGCGGTCAATGAGATCAATCGGCAGACCTATGAAGAGCTCGGCGACCCCGAGACGAACTCACGCATCGCGCAGTACGAAATGGCATACAGGATGCAATCGTCGGTGCCGGAGCTTGCCGACCTGAGCAAGGAACCGCAATCGACATGGGATTTATATGGTCCCGATGCGAGGGTGCCGGGAACTTTTGCATATAACTGCCTGATGGCGAGGCGCCTGGCCGAGCGCGGCGTACGCTTTACGCAGGTCTACAAGCGCGGATGGGACATGCACGACAATGTGACGAAGATTCTGCCCATCATTTGCCGGGAGACAGACCGCGGCTGCTACGCGCTGATCACCGATCTCAAGCAACGTGGAATGCTCGACGACACGCTGGTGATCTGGGCAGGCGAATTTGGGCGCACAGTCTACAGCCAGGGCGGCCTCACGCCCGATAACTACGGCCGCGATCATCACCCTCGCTGCTACACCACGTGGATGGCAGGGGGCGGCGTACGCCCCGGCATTACCTACGGCGAGACCGACGACTACAGCTATAACGTGGTCAAAGACCCGGTCACGGTGCGGGATTTCAACGCCACCATTCTTCATTGCCTGGGCATCGACCACAACAAGCTGACGTATAAATTTCAGGGGCTCGACCAAAAACTTACTGGTCCTGTGCCCGCCAGTGTTGTATCAGGTTTGCTGGCGTGACAACACTGCGCACGATAACTGAACGCGGCGTGCGAATGCTGCCAATCAAGCAATCCACGCGCATCGCTTGGGCAGCATCGCTCGGTTTGAGTCTTTTACTTTTATCACTGCCTTGGCTGGTCAGGCTCGATGGGCATTCGCATGCCGACTGGCAGCAGTTTCTAGGCCGATTTCATCCTCTGGCGGTGCATCTTCCCATCGGGCTGCTGGTTCTCGTTCCTCTGCTTGAAGTGGTAGGCGCACTGCGTCCCGCGCTGCGCGAAGCAGCAGGCTTTGTGCTGGCTCTTGCCTTCGCCAGTTGCCTGGTTGCGCTCTCACTCGGCTTTCTGCTCGCCTATGGCAGCGGCGATTCGGGCGCGGGCGTTTCGCGCCATTTGTGGGGCGGCGTTGTGCTCACAATTGTCGTGCTTATCTGTCTGCTGGCCAGGCCGCAATGGCATGCGAAGGGCGTGGGATATGCGTATCCCACGTTGCTCGCGTGCATGCTGATTGCGCTGGTTTGGACGGCGGACCAGGGCGGCTCGCTCACCCATGGCAACAACTACCTCACGCAATACATGCCCGCGGGGATGAAACGCGTGTTGGCTTTCGGAACTACGCCCTCGGCCTCATTCTATGCCAGGCATATTCATCCCATTCTCGATGCAAATTGCTCGAGCTGTCATGGCGAGGGACAAGCGAAGGGCGGCCTGCGCATGGATTCGTATGAATTGCTGATGAAGGGCGGCAAGGATGGTGCGGTGATTGTTGCGGGCAACTCGGGGAAGAGCGTTCTCTTTCAGCGCATTACGCTTCCGCCGGATCACAAGCAGTTCATGCCCGCTGAGGGAAGGCCGCCGCTTCAACCCGAAGAGATTCGATGGATCAAGGCGTGGATCGACCAGGGCGCATCGCAAACCGTCGCCAAGCTTGACGGCATCACAATTCGCGAGGAGCTGCCTGAAGCACCCATTGTGCCGGTCGGCGACTACAGCTCGCTGATGCCGGAGATCCAGAAGATGGCTCTGGGACAAGGTGCAAAACTCAAGCAAGTGTCGGCCAAACCCTCCGATGGCCTCGTTCTCTTTACCGTGGATGCTGCCAGCACCTTTGACGACGCACAGTTGGCGCAGTTTCAAAAATTCGCGCCCTACATAGTTGAGGCTGAACTCGACCGCACCGCGCTGACCGACGCTTGCTTCGACACCCTGAAGCAGTTCACAAATCTGCGCGCGTTGCATCTTGAAGAGACAAAGATTACCGGCTCCGGTTTGGCCAAACTCGCTTCGCTTTCGCATTTGAGTTATTTGAATCTGAGCGGGACGCAAGTGACAGCCGCGTCCGCCGCTTCGCTGAATTCAATCAAGAGCCTGCGCCACGTGTATCTCTACAACACGCCGGCGCAGCCCGCACCCGCTGCAACGCGAGCCTCGCAGCCTGCGACCCCCGCGGTTGAAGCGGCGCAACCCAAGGAGAAGAGTGCGCAATGAAAAGAGACCATCGACCCGTCAACGCTATTGACAGACGAACCTTCTGTGCCGCCGCGGGAGTAACAGCACTGGCAGCCGTCGCGTCGCATCCCGCAGACGCAAAGACGGCCGTCGACGATGGCGGCTCCGCGCAGCCCCAGCTCATCACCGGCAATGGTGAATGGACCTACAAGGTTTCCGCGGGATGGGGGCGTTTGCCTGCGGGAACCGTCTTTGGCGGCACCCACGGGGGCATCGCAACCGACAAGGCCGGGCATGTGTATGTGAGCACACAAAGCGCGACTGGAATTCTTGTCTACAGCCCCGATGGAACGCTCGAGAAGACGATCGCGAATCAATATCCTGAAGTGCACTCGATGGTCTACGCCGAAGAGAGTGGTGAAGAGTTCTTTTATACGACAGTGCAGACCGGAACTTCCAAAGAGAATTGGCTTTTTGTGAAGATGAAGACCGACGGCACGGTGGTGCAGAAGATCACTGCGCCGCCCGAAGCCGGCTTCAAAGTTCCGAATGAGTGGCGGCTCACTGCAGCGGTTCCCGCACCCGATGGCAGCATTTTCATCGCCAATGGATATGGGGACTCGCGCCTCTTCCGCTTCGACAAGGACGGCAACTTTCGCGCCAGCTTTGCAGGCAAAGGGAAAACGGATGGCCTATTCGATTGTTGCCATGGAATCTCAGTGGACACGCGTTATGAGCAGCCGCTGATGCTGGTGTGCGACCGCGAGAACCGCCGACTGTGCCATGTCGATTTTGACGGCAAGTTTGTCAGCTCCATCACGCAGCATCTGCGCCGCCCTTGCCAGGTAAGTTTTCACGGCGACTTCGCGGTCGTCTCTGAACTCGAAGGGCGCGTCACGATTCTTGACCGCGATAACGCCCCAGTGGCCTTCCTTGGCGATAACCCGCATAAGGAGGAGTGGGCCAACTATCAGCTCCAGCCCGCCGACATCGCACCCGCGTTCTTCAGCGCCGCGCACGGATGCCATATCGACCAGCAGGCCAATATCTATGTCTCGGACTGGAATCACACTGGCCGCGTGACCAGGTTAGCCAGGAGACTCTGATAATGTGTGACCTGTTCTACACGCACCGGTAAAGGGACCAACCATCAAGTCGTTTTCAATATGCAGATCATGATGCCGCCGATCGATGAGGCTATCCGGATTCAGATAGACCCTGAGCCAGGAAGGGTTTTCGGAACCGTCGTTCAAGAAGCGCGAAGTCCATTTCATTTGCTCCCATCTAAAACTCGTCATACGCAATTTGGTGCGAAGGGACGCCCATCCCCGCCAGCATTCTCGTGCAGGCTTTTATCATCGTGGGCGGCCCACACAAGTAGAACTCAACTAACGCGGGCTGACCATGATCGATTAAATACTTCTCGAGTACGACGTCGTGGATCAAGCCAGTATGTCCAGTCCAGTCGTCTTCCGGTAACGGTGCAGAAAGAGCAAGATGAAATGTGAAGTTACGATGTTCTTGAGCGAGTTTTGAGAAATAATCGTCGTAAAATATCTCCTGCCTTGAACGCGCACCATACCAGAAGCTGACCTTGCGAGCCGTCTTTTCACTTTCGAAAAGGTGGGAGAGATGAGCCCTGAGCGGAGCCATGCCGGCCCCGCCGCCAATGTAGATCATTTCGCGTTGGGAAGGCTTGATATGAAAATCCCCAAATGGGCCTATTCCGGTAACTTCATCGCCGGACTTGAGGTTGAAAACATAGCTGGACCCGATGCCGGGTTGGCATTCCTGGCCAGGCGGCGGGGTGGCGATGCGTACATTAAAGCGCAACGTATGCTCGGTCTGTGCATTGCTGGCTACAGAGTAGTTGTTGCGGCGCCCGCTGTGAGGATTGCTCGCGACCAAGTCGAAGACATGCTGGTTCCTCCAAGTAGTGGCAAACGGCTCGGGTATGTCGAAATCGCGGAAACGAATCTCTTCATAGACAGGAATGTCCAGTTGCAGATAGTCGCCCGGTACGAAGGCGATGGGCCCGTCAACATCGATTGGCTCAAGAACCAATTCCTTGATGAAAGTTGCGACGCTTCGGTTGCTTACGACACGGAAACGGTAGTTCTCCTGCGCGCGGGCGCCAGCTCCGCCGGCGCGAAGAATATTGACGTGGATTCTGCCTCCGCGTTCTTCAATCGGATAAGTCGCAAGCCCGCGGCAGATCGGAGTGCGCGCGGGCGAGCCATCGATCAGGTTGAAGCGTCCGTTGTGCTTTGCGCATTCGATCATTCCTCCCACAATCAGTCCATCGGCGAGGTGAGTATTTCCGTGGGTACAGTATCCATCGGTGGCGTAGAGTCGATTCTCATGGTCGCGATAGAGCGCGAATGTCTTCTGACCATGATCAAAGCGAATCACCTCCGAACAGCCCAGATCGGCTGCACCACAAACGTCGATCCAGCCTGAGCCGTCAGCCTGCGCTATTGAGACGAGTGAAACACTGTTTTTGCGTGCCTTCAGGTCCGGTAGTTTGCGTTTGACATGAAACGCGGGGTCCTTGACCTGCCTGAGAACAGAAGGGATGATTTCACGCCAGGCAGATAGAAGACTGGGATACGGCGTTGGACAGTCTTCCTTCACCACTTTATGCAGTTGCGGCAAGGCGTGGTAAGGCACTAGTGGAAACATGTGGTGTTCCACGTGATAGTTCATGTTCCAGTAGAGGTACCGGTGCAACGGATTCATGTACACAGTTCGGCAGTTAAGACGGTGATCGAGGACGTTCTCAGCCAGGCCTGCATGCTGTGTGAGCCCATAGACAACCAGGAGCCATGTTCCGAACAGATTGGTGAGACCGACTAACATGAGCGGAAGCAGGCTGCGGCTATAGATCGATAGGCCGATTACCGCGGCATAGATCGCTACGTAGACGCGCGCCCTGCGGTACACCGCCGGAAATTCCGACTCCGGCACAAATGTTCTTTCAGCAGCGGCCATTTTGCCATACGAGTGCATCAGAATGTGCTGGAAATACTTTGGGTATACGCCAAGATTGAAGAAGGAAAATGCGATTGCTCTAAGATTGGGCGGTCGTGGCACGGCAATCTCCGGATCGCGGCCGACTATGATCGTGTCGCTGTGGTGACGGTTGTGGCTCCAGCGCCAGACAATGGATTCCCGCATTACCATAAACGACGCAATCTCATAAAGCGCGTTGTTCATCCAGTCTGTTTTGAATGCTGTACCATGTCCCGACTCATGCCATCGAGAGTCCGAAGTCGACGCGTACAGCGTGCAGTAGACCGCGTAAGGAACGCACGCCCACCAACTGCCCCAGAGAAAATATGTTGCGTAACCCGCAGCAAACAACAGCGCGAACCACAGCAGCGTGTCACGGATTGCCGGCCCATCGCGACGCATCAGAAGCTTGCGCATCGCTTCGCGAGGAACGGCGCATTGATACCAATCGGCTTCCGCTAGCCCTTTCTCTATCGCGAGAGTGGCATTCACCCCGGTAAGGCTATAGTCCGGATAGATCGGTCGCTCTTTGAGCAATGTGGTGTTTCGGCCCATTTTCGATTTCCCGGATAGTTTTCGTTCCGCCCCCTGCTTCGACAAATTTGCGGCGGAGTGGTTTACTGCAGCGTTGAAAACGCGTATTCCGTTGTCTGCCGACGGGGAATCCCCGGGCGTAAGATAATGTCGCCCAAACCCCCAGGTTGCCCCCCGTCTGGATAGCCTTGGCATTCCAGGCAGACACCTGCGTATTGAGCATACGGCTTACCAGAGATTCCAATCAGCGATCCGTCAAGTCCAGCGCCGGTATAGAGCTGCAAATGGGTTTCACTTGTGAATACCTCGAGCACGCGTCCGCTGGCTGGATGCACCAGTCGGGCAGCCGCTGCAGGCTTTGAGTCGAGACCATTGTGTGCAGCCTTCTTTACTAGATACAGGTCGCCATGGTTCTTAAACAAGAATGGAATCGCATCACCGAGTCTGCGCGGCTGCCGAAAATCATTTCCGCGACCAGATACGGTTGAAACCCGGCCGAGCAGGGTCATCTGCTCGTCAGTGAGGATGAACTCATCGGAGTCTATTTGGAGCTCATGGTCGGCGATGGAACCTCGACCCTCTCCGGCGAGGTTGAAGTAATGATGCATGGTCAAACTGAACGGAGTCGGCGAGTCGGTTACAGCTTCGGTTTCAACCCGAAGAGCATTGCTGTGAGTCAACGTATACATAACCGTCACATCGACATTGCCGGGGTATCCTTCTTCGCCGTCACAACTATGGTAGGTCAAACGCAAGCAAGGTTCACCTTTGAAACTTTTGATGGGGATACCGGTCCACACTTTCTTGTCGAACCCTTCAACTCCTCCGTGAATATGGTTAAGGCAATCGTTCTGAGCCAGCAGGTAGGTCTTCCCGTCCAGATTGAATCGCGCCAATGTCATTCGCCCCGCTACGCGACCCACTATGGCGCCCATATACGCTCGGGAGATAAGGTATGGGTCGAGGGTGCTGAAACCAAGCACAACATCTTCCAGGCGTCCATCCCGGTCAGGTACCAGCAACCGCGTCACCGTCCCACCGTAGTTAATCGCCTCGAGCACCATACCGCCAGACCCAAAGAGGGTCCAGGCTTCGATGGGACGCCCATCTGGCAGAAATCCAAACGTTCGCGAGGTCATAGGAGAGGGCATCGCTTTCAGTTACCTGATTCAACATACAGGCGGATGACAATATTGTCTTGTCGGCCCAGGCCGCTTTTCAAGTCCGTAATGATCGCGCCCTACCATCACGATGCTCACAGGACGCACTTCAATCGGTTGAAGCTTTTCGTGGCAGTGCAAACGCCACGTAAACCCCTCCTGTGGGTCCTCTTGGATTCATGCTGGTGCCGCCGGCTGCGATCACTACATATTGCCGTCCTTGCGCCTCATAAGTGGCAGGAGTCGCATTGCCGGCGAAGGGAAGCCTCGCTTCCCACAACAGTTTTCCAGTCGTCTTATCGAATGCACGAATCTTATGGTCGAAGTTTGTGGCTGCGATGAAAATTAACCCGCCGGCCGTAACAATTGGGCCTCCGTAGTTTTCGCTGCCCGTATCCGGCATGCCCTTCGCTACCAGCTCGGGATACTGCCCCAACGGAATTTGCCACAAATACTTTCCGGTTTTCAGATCGAGTGCATTGAGGGTACCCCAGGGAGTTGAGACTGCCGGATAACCTTCAGGATCTACAAACCTCCGATAACCCGTCATGATGTATTGCTTGGCGTCCTCTGGTTCCGACGTCTTAGCCGGCGCGCGCAGAAAATCCAGCAGGGCATCGGTCTCCCGACTTGAGAGGTCAGGAAAGCCCGGCATGCGTCCCTTGCCCGCGTGGATGAGGTCGAGAAGTTCTTGAGCGGAATAGCGACTGCCTACCCCGAGTACGGCCGGAAAGGACGGCGCTATGCCTTCAAGTTTCTCCCCGTGGCAAATCGCGCAATTCGACTCATAGACTTCGGCTCCGGCTTGACGTGCTGGATCGTGTGTCAGCGAGTTCGTTGAATCTTGAGAGGCTTGGCCTTCGCGCGCCACGTGACTTTCAGAAGGCTGATCTTCAGGTGTGGCCAGGTAGTCGAGCAATTCCTGCTGTCCCTTGCCTTCCAGAGGTATCGCCGGCATCCGCCCCTTACCATCGTGGACCGTCGAAGTGATCTGCTGCAGCGACAGCTTGTGAGTAATTTCCGCAAGCGACGGAAACTCCGTCGATCCCTGTCGACCCTCACCGTGGCAAACGCTGCACTGATTTAGGTAGATGTTCCGCCCTGGCGAACCTCCGCTGATGACGTCAAGCGCTCCAATTGAGGCATAGTTGTTGGCGTTAATGTAGAGGATATCCGTTTCCGGATCTACGGCTGGTCCGCCCCACTCGGCCCCGCCCTCAAAGCTGGGAGAGACCAGCGTATCTTTTCCCACGCTGAGCGGAACAAACTGCCCATCGTGGCGCATTTCCGCAAGGCGCTTCACAGCCCACGCATGCGCTTCAGGCGAGCGATTTGTCAGGGTGTCTTCCGTCACTGTTTGCCGCGCGAAAGGAGCAGGCGCCAGCGGATATGGTTGTGTTGGTGAGGCGGTCTCCCCAGGGGTCGTGCTCGGCGGGTAGGGCCTCTCTTTGATGGGGAACAGTGGATTGCCGCTGACCCGATCGAAGAGGTAAAGGAATCCCTGCTTGGTTGTTTGCGCGACAGCGGGAATCTCGGCGCCATTTCGCTTAACAGAAACAAGAATGGGAGGCGCCGGAAAATCCCGATCCCATAGATCGTGATGAACTCCTTGGAAATGCCAAAGTCGTTTGCCAGTGCCTGCGTCCAGCGCGAGTAAAGTGTCTGCGAAGAGATCGTCTCCGATCCTCGTCGCGCCGTAGAAGTCGGGGGCTGCCGAGCCCGTCGGAACAAAGACTATACCGCGCTTC
>Ga0181517_10001837_pt1 | contig 22780 bp, 19 predicted proteins | sample PEATcosm2014_Bin_31_FD_119748 | JGI IMG/M metagenome (GOLD analysis project Ga0181517, IMG submission 119748) | Peatland microbial communities from MTU Mesocosm Facility, Houghton, MI, USA - PEATcosm2014_Bin01_30_metaG | ecosystem: Environmental > Terrestrial > Soil > Wetlands > Peat | place... | reverse complement strand
CCCGCGCCAGCCGATGCCGGCAGCGTTTGCCAGCCGCCAGGTGCCCCATACGATCGCCCCGACGGTCAAGATAGTGGCCGCGATATGCCCGACAAACTTCAGGATTGTCGTCGCGAACGACGCCAGCGTGAGCGGCCACGACGGCGCCTTTCCACGGGGATATAGCCGCAAGTAGCGGAAGTGACAGACGTCCTGGCCGAAGTTGAGAATCGCCGCGCCCAACGGCAACCACAACCAGAGCGGGCAGCCTATCAACATGGTGTTCAGCCAGACCCAAGAAAGCTGGCGGGCGGCGAACCACAATCCGAACGCCGACACCAGGAAATAGAGGGGAATGAAACCCAAAACATCCCGCCACAGCCCTTCCGCCACAGTCGCACGCATGGCGCGGGCCGCCGGGCCGTCGTAAGGTTTGGTGTCCGATGGGGCGGCTAGCGCGTTGCGCCATTGTTCGAGGCAGTTTCTGGCTTGGGTTGGGGTAAAGCAAAATTGCAGCGTCGTTTCGGACTTTAGATTGGCCGTGAACAACGGTTCTCGCACCCAGCCAATCACCCGCAGTCCGAACGCGGCTCCAACCTGCAACAGCAGCAACAAGCCGGCCATGGAGGCCGCCGAGGACGGCAGTGCGATCGATATTACCGCCATCGAGGCGGCCGGCAAGAAGCGCCAACCGACAAGCGCGGCAATTCCCAACAGAATCCACACGCCCGCCAGGATAGACATGGCGAGCCGATACGTCGGTGAGGGAGGGTCTGCCAAGCGTGCATCCGCAATCGTTCGCTGCGCGAGCACGAATCCAATTATCAGGCCGGAAGGTAACGCCACGAGCAGGCCTAAAAGCAAGTCCCAGAGCAAAGCCAGCACTGTATCACAGAGCGTGGGCGCTACCCACCAAATTGCGACCAAACGAACGATCACAAACCCAGTGCCCAAAGTACACAGAACCACTCCTGTTGCGCGTAGCCAGTACAGTCCACCGCGAAGCGCCTTCCGGAAGGGACTGTCGCGTTTGAGGACTAACGAAAAGTTGATCCACCCCTCAGCACCGTCCACGAGGACAAGAATTGCGGCAACAATGCCCAGGAGCCACACAGGCAATGCTGCGTGAAGTTCAGGACGGACCAAAGCGTCGACCACTCTCACCCCAAGCGCGGCCAGAGTACCCCATGTTGCCAGGGTGATCGAGGCGGCGGCGGTCCGCCACGTCGAGGCGCTCGCCGCTTCAAACCACCGATAGACTGGGATCTCGGCTGCGATCGGGCTGCAGACAAGTTTACGACGCGCATACTCGATCAAATTGGGTGGCGGATGCGTTTCGACCTGCTGCCAGGTCGTAAGGACCGAATGGTCGATCTTTTCGTGAATGCTCTGCAGCGAGAATCCGCCCGGCCAATGCACGGGGTCGCTGCTGGCCCGCAGTTCCGGTTCCGGATCGATTTGCCGATAGTGGCGCTTGGCGCGGAGCCAATTCGCCCACACCCCGCGGCCAAACTCGGCGTACGAATCCGAGGGGCGTGGCTTCGTTATAGACGACGCCGCGGGAACCGTAGCACAGACCAGACCACAGTCCTGGGCGCCTTCCAAGACCCAACGGAAGGGCTGTTGGCTCAGTTCGTTGTTCGAGTCGCCTCCACCGACGTTGGAGTGGGCTCCAATGAACCAGTATTGTTCAATAGGGCGCGCCGGTGGCGGTTCCGCGGAAATGTGTGGGATGTAGTCCACGAACGGGGTGTGCCGGAAATTGCTCCGCTGCTCGTCGATGGCCAGAGCGTGCCGGCATCGCTGGATCAAGGTTGTCGGTAGCATGTTGTTGTGCAACGCCAGTCGGCTGGTCACGCCAGGGATCGCCAGGGCATCGATTCCGATGGCGCCGACGGTGTCGTAAACGCCCAAGTAAGTAATCCGCACCCGCCTCGACCAGCGGACCAACAGCTTTTCGTCCTCGTTGAGGTCCGTCACCCGTTGGCCCAGTACGAGTTGTTTCTGTCCGAGGCCTTCCACCGCGGCTTTCCGGCCGGGCTCTGTCCAGGGATCGAGCACCAAATCGTCGAGCCGACGAATACCCGCCCACTGTGGAACGAAAATATGATCCCAGACGCTGCGACGGCGTTCACGTTGGCGGCCGAGCAGGCAATATTGGTCCCAGAGTTGAGTGACGGTCAGAGGCGCCATGCACCTTAAAAGGCCGCAGGAGGCGATGAAACCTACAAGGGAGCGGGCCGTGTAAGCCCCGCGGCTGAATCCGAAGACATAAATTTCGTCCGCCGTATCTGGATCGTCGCCGCCGTCGTTGTAATGGGCCACCAGCCAGTTGTAACCGTCGCGGACGTTCTGCTCCAAGCCAATCCCGAAGGCACCACCGCTGATACGATCCAGAGAATTCGTGCCGACGCCCGGATGATAATACTTTTTTTGAAGGAACCGCGTTTTGCCGTCGGCTGAATTGCAGCAACCTTCCCGGACGATGTTGTAATGCTGTAACACATTCGTAGAGTTATCCTGCTGGTTCCACGTGCCGTCGAAGCAGATTACCAGCCGTTGCCTTTTCGCCATCGATGCGTCCCGCCGTCGTGATGCTTGGTGGACCGGGGATACCGCCCGGGAGCGTACCATGAATCTAACTAATCCTCGGTAAGGGGCAAGCCCACCACCTTGGGGGCAGTCTCGTGCGGCCTGCGCAAGACGCCCGCGCCCCTCGGTTAGAAATCCCACCCTAAGCTATTGTTGTGTTGGCGTAGGCGCCGGGGCGCGACATCCCTGAAAGAGGTTCGCTTGTCAAGTGGTCTTCCCGGTGTTTTCTTGCTTCGTTGTTCCGGCAAGGGACACACGGCCCTCGCCGAAGCCCTGGGCTTCGTTTTGAATGTCTCCGTCTGGTACCTTTGGTAGCCCGTTCCCGACAAGGCCGAAGGCTTCTCGCGTTGATCGCTCATGGTCTTTTCAGCGAGTCCGGTCGCAGTCGTTCTTGTCCTGGCGACTGCACCTCAACACATCCCTTCGTGCGTCCGCTGGCCCTACGGCTAGCGCTCAGGCAGTCCGATCGCGGATGGCCTGGCACGGTACTGTTCTTTACGACCATCCTGCGAGACCAAGCTCGTCCCAATCACACCGACGTCCCTCTGGGATATACTCCCGACGGATCTATGTCGCACCTCGGACTGAGCAAGGCCCGCAGGGATCGTGACGAGCGTCACGATCGATGCAATCACTTTTTCGTTGTTTTGCGCCGGGCCTGGGACTACCAATGCGTCACCCAGGGCGGCTCCAGCCCCAAAAACTCGCATAGCTCCAGGGCTGCGGTATAAAGGCTCACACCACGCACCGCTGACCACAGTTCCAAGGCGTGACCTCGCGATCCGCAGGTGAAGCAATGATATCGGCCCAATCGTATGTTCACCGAGAACGAGCAACTCCGTGGATTCCCCGAACCGTGCACCGGACAGGGGCCGCGCCACTGCTCCCCGCACCGCACAATCGGCTCGAATTGCGGAAGTTGCAGGATCTGCTGCATCGTGATCCGCTCGCGGAGCAAACGGAAGTCTATACCGGGCATCGCGTCGCCTCCGCTCCTGAGGACAGAGAAGAGGAACCGGTACTGGAACCCACGGCGTCGGCCTCGCTCGCCGACAGCGCCGAAAGCATGGTCCGCCGAGGCCGCCACAGACGGGGTTGCCGAGGATCGTTGGCCGCCGGGGTCTCCGAGTTGGCAGCTCCCGGCCTCCAGCGTTCTCCCGTCGTGAGCATCCGCCACATAATCACGGCCGTTCGCCGCATCACCGCTACCCGTGCGATCTTCGACCCGCGACGCCGTTTGATCCGCAGATACCAGGCCCGCACCGTGTAGTCTCGACGCAGCAAGTGCAGAATCACCTGAGCCACCAGGAAACGCACCATCCGGCTGCCCGCCTTGGTGATCGAACCCAATCGTTCCGTGTCGCCCGAATTGTTGCTGCCTGGAGTCAGGCCGAGGAAATTCGCCAAGCTCCGCCCATGGGGAAATCGCCCGATCGGAGCGATCCGACAGGCGATTGCCAGGGCGATGAACATGCTCACACCGGGCATCGTAGCCAGCAGCTGGGCATCCCGGTTCACGAGAAATCGTTCCGCAACCTGATTGTCTGTTGCCATGAGCTGCTCTTCCCACAGCCTCCATTGCACGAGCAGATGATCCAAGGCCAGACGGTCCATCGGGCCCACTTGCAGCGCCTTCAGCCACTCCGTCACCTTGCGGGTCTGGAACGTCTTCGTCGGCCGTTCCCATTCCAGATTGTGCCGCCGCAGGATCTTGTGAATCTGGTTGAGCGTCTGCGTCCGCCTTCGTACCAACCGTTCTCGCAGTTGGGTCAGGTGCCGGTCGGCCTGTTGCTCCGCGTTCGGCAGATACACGGTCCGCACCCCTTGCACGCGGTCTCCGCGCAGCAATCGCTCACGGTTGATCCACAGCAGTTCGCTCAGGGCATTTGCGTCGCGCCGGTCGGTCTTGTGGGCGATGCGTCCCAGCGGTTGGACCACCAGCACCTGGTGGCATCGCTCATCCTGCTGAAGCCACTTTACCAGCCAGTCGTGGAAGCCGCAGACCTCGACGACCGCCACGTATTCCTCGTCGGCGGCCAAGGTTTGATGCAGTTGTTCACGGAACTCCGCCAGCTTCGGCCAGCGCGTGCTGACCTGGCGGCGGAGCGCAACGTCACCATCTTCTTTGCGCAGTGAGACGGTCATTTGCTTGAGATGTAAGTCGATTCCGAGGTACCACATAGCCGGTTCTCCTGGTAACGCCGCATCGCTCGCGGCTGGTGAAAACTCTCGGCGAGCCCCTGTGACTCGTCGTTCTACTCAGGAAAACCTAGCTTTGCCCCTCTTTCATAGAATCACACCGACGCATCTTGGTCATTTGTCTTTGGAGCCGTCGGTGCGACACGCCAACGCGAGTTCCCCGCTTGCGCGTCCCCCCGTTTTCCCCTCGGAACACGGACGGAAACCGGCGCTGCCAGTCCTCCGCCGGGTGGCTGATTTCTGCCTTTGAAATGCCGGTCGCCTCGCGTTACCATCTCCCATGCGGGACGGTCCGCGCTGACGCGGCGACCAGTTCGGCAACGCTGTCGGATCGCTCGCCTCGATCCGCCGCCGGCTCTTTGACAAGTTGTTGGGAAACAGGAAATACTCACGCAAATGCGCCAATGCGCAAAGGGAAGGCCAACGCCGACGAGTCTTCTCTTCTTTGCGCCGTCGCGCCTTTGCGTGAGGCCCATAGTCCCCTGCCGTTCATCCCCCAACCGCGAACTTCCTCCCCAGGATTGGAAATCCGCGACTTTGCTGACCAACTGCTCTGTCCCGCCTGCCTGCCGGCCGAAAAGCCGTCAGCATCGCCGCCACCCTTTTCTACTCTCCGCCGGACTCCTATTTTCAAGCGCGCAACGGCCTGCAACGGGCTTGCCCAGCTTGCCAGTGCAACACACCACCCCGCGGAGTGTGATAAGTTACTCCCATGGCAACGAATGCAAGTCGCACGCGTCGTTTGACTTGCGACGATCCGCAGCGCTGCAGCCGAATCGGCCGAACGCGAACATTGTTGCACTGTTGCACGAGATTTTCAGCCCGCCGGCTGCCCTCACCCCACGCGGAGCATGCCAAGAACACGCGGAGCATGCCAAGAAGATGATGCAAGAACGAGGAGGTCTCACAGAACGGGGAACGCTTATCTCCGCTGATGAACGCTAATACAGCCAATCAGCGAGAATAAGTGTTCCCTTTTGAAGCTCGTTTCCGTGGCTACGACGGCCGGACGCCCCAGTGGCGCCGACCGCCCTCACCCTCGCCATACCCCTTTGGCCCCCGTTCCGAGCGGAGAATAGGGCACCTGGGGCACCTGTTGCCGCTTGGCACGCGAGATGCTAGAATACCTCTTTTGACTATCAGGAGTTGTTTTGATGTCGCAAGCCGTTGAAGTCGATCTGAAACACGTTGTCCTGGCAAACGATAGCTTTGGCCCCCGCGAAGTGCGGCAAATGCAAGAGGCCATCAGCCGGGATTTCTCGCAGTACGCCGTCCTGCGCGACGCGGTGGGCGAACTGCAAAACCGCGAGGACCATACGCCGGCCAGCCGGGTCCGACTGGGGGTCTGCCTCTATCTGTTGGGGCGCTACTACCGGTCGATCGAAATCCTGAAACAGGCCGACGGCGGGGCCATGGCCCATTACTACCTGGCCAAGTCCCATTTCGCCCGGCAAGACTACCCGGCGGCGGTCGAAAGTTACAAAGAGGCCGAAAAGGCCGGCTACTCCGCCGGCGATTGCGCCTTGGGCCGCGTCGAGGCCCAGCGTTATGGCGGCGACCCCCGGGCTGCGCTGGCCACGCTCGATTCGCTCTCCGGCGCCGTCGAACAGACGGCCGAGTATCTGGCCCAGCGGGCCGCCACCGTGGCTGTCCTGGGCGGTAATCCGCACGAGGTCGTGGCCCTCTTCGAGCGGGCCGTGGAGGCCGATCGGAATCACGCCGGCGCGCTGTTCGGCCTGGCCTTGGAAAACGACCGCCGCGGCAACGACGATACGGCCATGGAGCTGTACAAGAGGGCGGCCGACCGCTTCCCGGCCCACGTCGGCTCGCTGTTGAACCTCGGCCTGCTGCACGAGGACCGCGACCAGTACGAGAAAGCCGCGCAGTGTTATCAGCGGGTGTTGGACATCTATCCCGACCACGCCCGGGCGGCGCTGTACTTCAAAGACACCGAGGCCTCGCACGAGCAATATTACGACGACGACGCGGCGAAGAAACGCGACCGGATGGGCCAGGTGCTCAGCATTCCGGTGACCGATTTCGAGCTCTCGGTCCGCAGCCGCAACTGTCTGCAGAAGATGGGCATCATGACCCTGGGCGATCTCTGCCGCTGCACCGAGCAGGAACTGCTGGCCAGCAAGAACTTCGGCGAGACCAGCCTGGTCGAGATCAAGGAGATGCTGGCCACGAAGGGCCTGCGCTTGGGCCAGTACGCCCAGGAGCGGCAGGCGACCGAGGTGTTCGAGCCCGAGGTGCTTTCGGCCGACGAGCAGGCGCTTTTGAGCCGGCCGATTGCCGAGTTAAATCTCTCGGTCCGTGCCCGCAAGTGCATGATCCGCCTGGCCATCAATACGCTGGGCGATCTGATCCGCCGTACCGGCGACGACCTGTTGGAGTGCAAGAATTTCGGCGTGACCAGTCTGAACGAGGTCCGCGAAAAGCTCACCACCCTGGGGATCAAGCTCCGCGGGGATTGAGTCGCGGCACGGGCAAGGTCACAGCTTCCCCAAAATCTCCGCCGCCTTGTTCTCGAACAGCATCTGCCAGCCGGGGGCCAAGAGACAGTCGCAATCCTCTTGGGCCCAGCCGCTATTGCGGAGCTGCTCGTCCGTCGGCGCATAGTAGATGTAACCGTTGGTGTAGCCGGCGACGAAGGTTTTCTCGTGCGGCGACCGCTTCTTGATGTTCAGCCCGATCTGCACGGTCAATTCGCCGGGAAAGGTGACGAGCACGAAATCGCCCACCCGCAGGCCCAGCAGCTCCGCGGTCAGGGTTTTCTTGCCGGCCGCGGCGTTCTGGGCCTGATGCATCCTGAGCAACGAGAGGTTTTCCTGGACGCGCGTGAGTTCCTCCATCGCGTGGATGTTGCTGATGTACTGCTCCATGTTTCGCCGGTTCTCGGCGTCCAGTTTGAGCCAATCGTCTCGTCCCAACATCCGGTCGTGCAGATAGGTGTGGGAGTCCGAGGACGGGAACTCGCCGGAGACGCGGTATTTGACGTACAACGGCAGGAACGTCTTCAAGTTGAGGCTGGTTCCCCGCAGCGATTCGACGAGCCGCGTCTGCTCCGCCCTGAGCGAGGCGATGCGGGCGGTAAAATCGGCCCGCGGCAGCTCGACCGTCTCGCTGACGACTTGTAGTTTTGCTGCGTCGTGGCACTGAATCTTCCTGACTGCCTTCAGCGTGCTCAGGCCAAGCATGTTTCCCAGCCGCTCGGCATCGCGGGGACGGCCAAAATCCTTGTACACGACCGGGTTGATGTCGCCGGCGCAGCCTTGCAGAAAGAGCGCCACGGCCCCTTCGCTCAGATTGTCCTCGACCACCTGGGAAGCGAAGCCGGTCAGATCGGCCGAATGGATGCTGCCCGGAGTGCCTTGGATGGGATGGCAGGCGAAGTTATAGACCACGGCCAGCGTCTGTCCGTTTTCCCTGTCGAGCCGCAGGATGCCGATCTGCGGATCGACCGGTCCTACGCCGGCGACTTCCTTATCGGGCGGCAGGGCATAGGCCCGGCGGTTGTCGGCCTGGCGGCCGTTCTTGAGTGTGAGCCGGCGGTTTTCCATGATCCGATCTTCGTGCCCGCTGCCGGCGCCGACGCGGACCGGCACCATGTTCTGCCACGCCTGTCTCACGGCCTGAAGCGTCCGCTCGGCCACGTCGTTGCAGACGATCCCGTGGCAATGGCTGGTGTTCACCAGTACGTTGGCCGGCTTGACGTGCAACTGCTGCTGGAGTTGGCCGCGGATTTTGGCGAGAAAGTCGTTCTTGATGGTGCCGATTTCGGCGATCGCCACGGCATCGATGGTGATGAGGACGGCGTTGGTGCTCCCGTCGCTCAGCACCAGTGCCTTGACGTAGAGGTTGTCGTCCGGGGTTCTGGCCGCCGGATTGGTGATATCGACTTTGGCCGCCCCGGCGCGAAGGGAGGCAGTCGCCAGATCGGCGGCGCGAACCGGCAACACCAACAACGAAAGGACGAAGAGGAAGTGATGAAGTTTCATGATCGGTAATCTCCAGGGAGAAGGTCAATGCTTGGGTTCGGTTCAGGCTTGCTGGCGCAGCCATTGTACCTCCGCCATCGTCGTTCGATCAACAAAAAAACGGCTCGTTGACAGTGCGGCGGGGAAATGGTAGCCTCCGGCCTGCATCCTGGCATTACCCCGGCTTTGTCTTTGATCTGTTTTCTCCCATGACTGCTGCGCCGTTCTCGTTCCGCCTGCTGCACGTCGATGCCCACAGTGCGGCGCGGCGGGGTATTTTTTCCACGCCGCACGGGGCGGTAAATCTGCCCGCCTTCATGCCCGTCGCCACGCAGGGAACCGTCAAAGGGCTGGAGATCGATCAGATCCGCCGGTGCGGGGCGGAGATGGTGTTGGGCAATACCTATCATCTCACCCTGCGGCCCGGCGAAGAGGTCGTTGCCGCGCTCGGCGGCCTGCACGGCTTCATGGGCTGGGACGGGCCCATCCTGACCGATAGCGGCGGCTTCCAGCTCTTCAGCCTCGCCCATCGCATCGAGGTGACCGAGCAGGAGGCCATCTTCCGCTCGCACATCGACGGCCGGTTGGTGGCCATCTCGCCGGAACGGGCGGTGGCCATTCAGGAGTCCTTGGGCAGCGACGTGGCGATGGTGCTCGACCACGTCGTGGGACTGCCCAACGAAGCGGCCGTGGTGCGCGACGCGGCCTTGCGCAGCATCCGCTGGGCCCGGCGCTGCCGCGACGCCGCCACGCGGTCCGATCAAACGCTGTTCGCCATCGTGCAAGGCGGCCTGGACGTCGAGCTCCGCGTGGACTGCGCGCGGCAACTGCGGGCGATGGATTTTACGGGCTACGCGGTCGGCGGGCTGAGCGTGGGCGAGGCGCCCGAGGACATGCTGAGGATTTTGGAGGCCACCGTGCCAGAACTGCCCGCCGATCGGCCGCGATACTTGATGGGGGTGGGCCGGCCGGAGGACCTGTTAGAGGCCATCCACCGCGGCATCGATCTGTTCGACTGTGTCATGCCCACGCGGAACGGCCGCAATTCGATGGCCTTTACCGATCGCGGAACCTTACGGTTGCGGAACGCGAAATACGAGCGCGATCCGCGGCCGCTTGAAGACGGCTGCCCCTGCGCGGCCTGCCGCCGCAGCCGCGGTTACATTCGTCACCTGTTCATGGCCGGCGAGATGCTCGGGCCGATCCTGCTATCGATCCACAATCTCACCTATTACCAGCGGCTGCTGGCCGACGCCCGGGCGGCCATCGAGGCCGACCGATTCGACGAGTTTCGGCGGGAGAAGTTGCGGGGCTGGGCAACCGGGGCCAAGGATGCAAGCGGTTAGAGACGAATTTCGGCGGTCGTCTTCAAATGCAAATCCCGATCAAGGCACGCTAGCCGTGAATCAGCCAAGAACGACGATAAGAAAAGCCTGTGCTGATGATGCCGCCGCGGCGTGGGAGATACGCAACGCCGCAATTCTTAGCCAGTGCACAGGGCACTACCCTCCAGAGTTGTTTGCGATCTGGACCAACGGCGTAATCACCGAAGAGTTCATTCAGTTCGTCGTGGAACAGTTTTTCGTTGCCACCGTCGACGGCGCCGTCGTTGGAACAGGGATGATCGATCGCAACACCGGACGCTTGGACGCAATCATGGTACGCCCCGACATGATGAGACGGGGCATCGGCAAGCAAATGGTGTCGTTTCTGGAAGATATTGGCCGCGCCGCAGGCCTGACGCAGTTGACGCTCGATTCGCCCCTGAACGCAGGCCCGTTCTATCGGCGCTGTGGCTTCGTTGGTGAAGCAAAAGGAGGTTATCAATCGCCTCGCGGCATCACCCTTGATTGCATTCCCATGACAAAAGTGCTTCGCCCTCCGTCCTAGCTGATGGCGATTTTTTGGCGCCTGCGCTTTGCCGCCGGAAAGACGAGCCATCGATAGCCCAAGAACGCCGATGCGATCGGCAGGGGAAAACGAGCCGCCGGCCGCCCTCACCCCGGCCCCTCTCCCGAAGGGCGATGGGAGACCGGGAGGCCTTTGTTTCCGGCTGTCACCTCTGTTTCGCCCTATGCTCCCGCGCGCTCAAGCCAGTCGGCATACACGGCGGCCAGGGTCTCGTCGAACGTGTGGCACTGCCGCCATCCCAGTTGGCGCAGCCGCGAATTATCGCCCAACAACAGCGGTTCATCCGTGGGGCGGAAGAGGGCCGGATCGCTCTCCACCTGAACTTCCAAACCGCTGGCAGAGATCAGCCGGTTCAAGGTGTCGCGGATGGAATGGACCGTGCCCGTGCAAATGTTTACCGGAACTCCCGGCGCGCCGTTTTCCAACAGGCACATCATGCCATGAACCCCGTCGCGGACGTCGATGAAGTCGCGCGCGGTTTCGAGGTTCCCGACGCGCATCACAGGCTCCAGTCTCCCCTTGGCAATCAAGGCCAACTGTCGAGCAAAGTTCTGAATCGCGGTCGCCGGCGGATGGCCCGCGCCGACGTGGATGAACATCCGCGGCAAGTAGACCTTCAGGCCGAAATTCTTGAAGTATTGATAGCCAGCCTGTTCCGTGGCCGCCTTGGTGACCGCGTAGGGAGTGATCGGCTTCAAGGGGCGGTCCTCCTGGAGCGGGCAATCTTCCGGGCGGATATCGCCGTACTGGGCCGAGCTGCAGGCAAGCAACACTTTGGCTTCCGGCGCGTAGTCCACCGAGCATTGAAGGACGTTCAGCGTGCCCAGCACGTTGGCCTGGTAGGTGTAGTTCTCCATGCTCCACGACGATCCGTTGAAGGCCTGGGCAGCCATGTGGATGACGACGTCGGGGCGGACCTTCTGGAAAACGTTGGCCAAGCTCCTCGCGTCGGTGATGTCGCAACGGATGACTGCCGGATCGTCGATGGCCGCTTGCCGGCTTGCGGCGCTGAAGCGGGCAACGCCCAGAGTCTTCCACCCCTTCGCGCGACACGCCTGGGCAAAGTGGGAGCCAACCATTCCTGTGATGCCAGTGATCAAGACGTTCATTGTTTCGATGACTCCCCTTGAAAAATGGATCATTTGATTGCCAAGCTGGTCTTCAGCCTTGTACGGGAGACTGTACACAACTTTGTGTCGGTTGGCAATTCCGAAAGAGACAGTCCCATTTTGGCGGCCTCCTGCCACAAAAATCGGGACAGTCCCTTGTTCGGAAGGAAGGCGGGCCAGCGGAGGTTTAGCAGGCCTCGTCGAGCGTCACGCTTTCCCGATACTCGGGCACGTGGACGTTCCAGCCCATCTGCTGCCGAATCTTCTCGGCCAGCGCCTGCGACGCTTGCGGTTCGCCGTGGGTAATGAACAAACGGCAGGGCGGCCGCTGAAAATGGCTTAGCCATTCGAGCAGGCCCGCCCGATCGGCGTGGCCCGATATGCCTTGAATCTGCTCCACCCGGGCGCGGACCCAGCGCGAGATGCCGTGGATGCGGACCTCGCGGTTGCCGTCGAGAATCTGCCGGCCCAGCGTGCCTTGCGATTGGTAGCCGACAAAGAGGATCGTGCAGGCGGGGTTACCGACGTGCTGGGCCAGGTGGTGCTTGATGCGGCCGGCCGTGCACATGCCCGAGGTGGCCATGATCACCGCCGGGCCCTTCAGGTTGTTGATCGACTTCGATTCCTCGACGCCGCGGACGACGCGCAGCGAAGGGAACTTCAGCAGCGACTGGCCGGCGGCCACGATCTCTTCGGCCTCGGCGTCGAAACACTCGCGGTGGTGGTGGAATACCTCGGTCACGTCGGCCGCCATCGGGCTATCGAGAAACACGGGCACTTCGGGGATGTGCCGGGCTTCGAGCAGCCGGTTCAGATAATAGATCAGCTCCTGCGCCCGCTCGATGGCGAAGATCGGGATGATCAGCTTGCCGCCGGCGGCCACCGTCTCGACCACTACCTTCTCCAGTTGCGACTCGACCGACTCGTGATTCACGTGGTCGCGGTCGCCGTAGGTCGACTCCATCACCACGTAGTCGGCCTCGGTGACGACGGCCGGGTTGCGGACGATCGGCTTGTTCCACTGGCCCAGGTCGCCGGTGAAGACGATCCGCCGCGGGCGGCCGTGGTCGGTCACGCGGACCTCGATGATGGCCGAGCCGAGGATGTGGCCGGCGTCGTGAAACAGGGCGTCTACGTGGTCGGCCAGCCTGACCGGCTGGTCGTAGGGCACCGATTCCAAGAGCGGCAGCGTGCGGTCCACGTCCCGCATCGTATAGAGCGGCTTGACCGGATACTTGCTCTTGCGTCCTTCCTTCCGGTGCCGTTTTTCCTTGAAGGCCGCGTCTTCGGCTTGAATCTGGGCCGCGTCGCGGAGCACCAATTCGACCAGGTCGGCCGAGGCGAAGGTGGTGATGATGGGGCTGCGAAAGCCGTCCTGCACCAGCTTCGGCGCCAGGCCGCAGTGGTCGACGTGGGCGTGGGTGAGCAACACCGCGTCCAGCCCCCGCAGCCGCAGCGGGCTGGGGGCCCAATTTCGATCCAGATAGGCCCGCTCCTGGTGCATGCCGCAATCGACCAGGAACCGTGCCCCGTCGGCCTCGACATAGTATTGCGAACCGGTGACCTGGCCGGCGGCCCCCAAAAATTGCAGTTTCACGGTGCGGTCCTCAGAGGAATGGAAGTCATTCTGAGCGCAGCGAAGAAGCTCCGGCGGCTTCCGGGCGAGATCCTCCGCTGCGCTCAGGATGACTTGTAATCAGGATGACCATTGTTGGTGTGGCACTTGCCCTGCCACCGTTGCCTTGTTAGGGTGGCAGTTACACTGCCACCCTTTTTGCCGCGATTCCAGGGGCGGCAGTACAACTGCCGCCCCAACGATTGCTTCGCTCGTCGCCCTCACCCCGCCCTCTCCCGGAGGGAGAGGGGACGCGCGGTCTGCTACTCGAACCAATTCTCCCAGTCGGGAGTATTCTGTTGGTCCAGGTGGGCATCGTTCCTCGCTTCGGCGGCGTCGACCAGTTTTTGCAACGGCTCGTTGCTCAGTTTATCGCGTTTGGGCAAGAGTTGGGCAAAGGCCTCGGCCGACTCGCGATAGCGGCCGCGGCGGCTGAGGACGACGCACTGCCCGGCCAGCCCGAACGCCTGCAATTCTACGGCATCGCCCCCCAGCCTGGCCAGCTTGTCGAAAATCGCCATCGCCCGGTCAAACTCGCCTTCGTGCAAGTAAAGCATGGCGAGCTGCTGTTCGGCGCGGAGCGTGAACTCTTCCCTCTTGGGGAAATACTTGATCACGCTCTTCCAAGCGGCTTCGGTGCCGATCTGGCTGGCCACATACCACTGCCGCAGCACCGTGGCCTGTTGGGGGATGTCCGAGGCTGCCTGCTTCGCATTGGCCAAGAGCGGCGAGGGAACGGCGCAGCACCAGGCCGCGAAGCCCCCGAAGGCAAAGGCCGCCAGCAAGGCCGCCGCCAGCCATGCCCAGCTTCGCCGCCGCGGCCGCGCCATGGTCATGGTTTTCATCAACCCGTCCAGTTGTTCGGTCAGCGCCAGGCGGGGATCGCTGGGCGCTTCGCCGGCCAGCGAATCCCAGCCGGGAAGGTCTTCCGGCCAATCGCCGCCAAAATGCTCAATCTGCACGCGGCGCAGCTCGCGCAGCAGATCGCGGGCCGTGGCAAAACGCCGCGCCGGGTCTTTGGCCAGCATCTGTCCGACGATGCGGCACAAGGCGGGCGGCAGATCGCCGCGCAGCGACTCCAGCGGCCGGGGCTGCGTCTTCAGATGTTGCACGGCCACGGCCAGGGCCGTCTCGCCGCGAAAGGGCGGCTCGCCGCCCAGCATCTGGTAACAGGTCACGCCGAACGAATAGATGTCGCTCCGCGGGTCGAGCGGCTTTCCCTCGACCTGCTCCGGGCTCATGTACAGCGGCGTGCCCAAGGTGATGCCCACCTGGGTCAACTCGTTGCCGCCTTCACCGGCCAGGCGGGCCAGGCCGAAGTCGGCCACTTTCACCTCGCCGCCGGCCGTGAGCATGATGTTCTCCGGCTTGATGTCGCGGTGCACCACGCCCTGCTCGGCCGCCTTCGCCAGCGCGGCCGCCACCTGCCGCATGATCGACAGCGCGTGGGGCAGGTCGGGCGGACCGTGGCGGGCGAGGTGCTCCCGCAGGTTCAGACCGTCGACGTACTCCTGCGCGATGTAGTGCAGCAGATCGACGCAGCCGACCTCGTAAATCTGCACGATGTTGGCGTGCACCAGCGACGCCGCGGCCTGGGCCTCGAGCTGGAAGCGCTGCAAATACGTGCGGTCGGCGGCCAGTTCCGGCTTGAGGATCTTCATCGCCACGCGCCGCTTCAGCCGGCTCTGCTCGGCCAGGTAGACCTCGGCCATGGCCCCGCGTCCCAGCCGCCGCAGCAGGTGGAAATCGCCCAACTGCCGCCCCGAGAGATCCGTCTCCGTAAGCGGCGAGGGGCGAGAGACGAGGGGCGAGGGCATAGGGTTCCTCACTCGTAGCGCAGCGCTTCGATGGGGTCGAGCCGCGATGCCTTCCACGCCGGATAGAAGCCGAAAACCACCCCTACCGTCGCCGAAACGACCACGGCCCCGATGATCGCCGGCAGCGAGGCCTCGGTAGGCCAGTGTTTGACTCTTTGCACGAGGATCGAGACGCCGCGGCCGGCCAGGATGCCCAGCGCCCCGCCGCACAGGCACAACACGACGGCCTCGACCAGGAATTGGCGGAGGATGTGATACGATCGGGCGCCGACGGCCATCCGCAGGCCGATCTCCCGCGTCCGCTCGGTCACCGAGACGAGCATGATGTTCATGATGCCCACGCCGCCCACGACCAGCGAGATCAAGGCCACGAACAACAGCAGCGTTCCCATCGTTTGCGAGGCGGAAGCCAGGGTCCGCGTCAGTTCGGTCATGTCGCGGATGTTGAAATCATCGGCGTCGCCGACATGAACGCGGTGCCGCTCCCGCAGCAGTTCCGTGATTTGGCCTATCGCCTGCTCGGTCTCATTCTCGGAGGTGGCCTTGGCCAAGATCTGGTCGACGTTGGTGAAGCGGACCGGCTGCGGCGTATCGGCGGTTTGGGTCGAAGTGGGCGTGGAATAGAGCGACGTAGTCGAGGCCGGATAGATATTGCTCAGGGTATTGACCGTGGTACTGGTGCCGGAAGTATCGGTGCTGCTGGCGCTGCTGCTCTGGTTGCCGTTGGAGAGCATGGTGCCGGCCACGCGGAACTTGATCGTGGTCCAGGGCGCCAGCACGATGTCGTCCTGATCCATGCCCATCATGTTGGCCCCCTTGCGGCTCAGTACGCCGAGTACCCGGAAGGAGACGTTGTTGATGCGGATTTCCTTGCCCACCGGCGACTCGCGCTGGAACAGCTCGCGTCGGAGGGTCTCGCCGATGACGCATACCTTGTTCCAGTTGCGGACGTCGCGATCGGAGAACATGCCGCCTTCGGAGAAATCCTCCCAATCGCGGACGGCCAGAAAGGCCGGCGTGGTGCCGCTGATCTGCAACGGCACCCAGTTGCGGTTGCCGTAGACGATCTGCGAGCGGGCGCGGACGATGGGTGCCACGTCGGTGATGGCGGGGCACTGGCGGCCGATCTCGTCCGAGTCTTTTGGCGTCAACGTCAAGATGGTGCCGGCGCCGAAGGTGACGCCGCCGCTGGATGCCGCGCCCGACTGGACCATCAGCGTATTGGCCCCCATGCTGGCGATGGTTTTCTGCAAGGCCGCCTTGGAACCCTGGCCGATTTCGACCATGGCGATCACGGCGGCCACGGCAATAATGACGCCCAGGGCCGAGAGTGCGGAACGCATCTTGTTGCGTCTTAGCGCGCCCAGTGCGCTGCGGAACGTGGGCGGCACGAGCGACGGCAGGCCAAACTTGCGCGGCGTCGACGGGGCGTCGAAAAGCGAGGCTGCTTTGCCGCCCGCCACGGCCGGATTTGCTTGAGAGAAAGCGTCGGCCGGATCAAACTGGACGGCGGAGGTGGGCGGCCCGTCGCTGTCGATCCGGCCGTCCACGATCCGCACCACCCGGTGCGCATAGGCGGCCACCTTCGGATCGTGCGTCACCAGCAGAACCGTGATCCCTTCGGCGTTGAGCTGCTGGAACATCTGCAGGATTTCCACGCTGGTGTGCGAATCCAGGTTACCAGTCGGCTCGTCGGCCAACACCAGCGCCGGCCGATTCACCAGCGCCCGGCCAATCGCCACCCGTTGCTGCTGGCCGCCCGACATTTGCGAAGGCTCGTGATCGATCCGATCGGCCAGTCCCACGCGCGTCAAAAGGGTCTCGGCAAAGGCCAGCGACTCGGCCGCGGAAGGGCGTTGTACCGCGTAGTCCAGCGGCATGACCACGTTTTGCAGGGCCGTGGTGCGGGCGAGCAGATTGAAGCTCTGGAAAACGAAGCCGAGCTTCGTCGTCCGCACCACCGCCCGCTGATTCGGCGTGCAGCGGCTCATCTCCTCGCCGTCCAACCAATACTTGCCCGAGCTGGGGCGGTCCAGGCAGCCGAGGATGTTCATCAGCGTCGTCTTGCCCGATCCCGACGCGCCCATCAGGGCCACCATCTCGCCGCGGGCAATCGTCAGCGAGATGCCGCGGAGCACGGGCACGTCGACCTCGCCCAGATGGTAGGTCTTGTAGACGTCTTCCAGTCGAATGAGGTCCATGGCTGGCAACTCCGCCCCGCTTATTGCTTGGGTTTTTGGCTCGGGCCCTTGAGCTGGGGCATAAACGGATTGGTCGTGTCGCTCTCCTCATCGTCCTTGTGTCCTTCGCCGATCACGACCTGCATCCCCTCGCGCACGTTCTCCCCGCTAATCTCGGTCATCGATCCGTCGCTCGGGCCAACCACCACCTCGACCGGCCGGACGAATCCCTCGGTGGGCACCCACACGCGGTTGGGCTCGTCCTTCTCTTTACCCGGTTTGGCCGAAGCCGGCTGCGACGAGGACGACGCGGACTGCTTGCCCCCTGGGCCCGCCTTCGTCACCGCCACCGCCTTCTTGCGGAATTCGGGATCGATTTGCGACGGGCGGGGCTTCCAGCGCAATGCCATGTTGGGCACCATCAAGACGTTCGACCGCTGTTCCACCTCGAACTGCAAGTTCGCCGTCAAGTAGGGAAGCAGCCGGCCGTCCCGGTTGTCGGTCCTGACCACCACCGTGTAGGTCACCACATTCTGAGTCATCGTGGCGTTGAGCCGGATCTGGATCACCTTGCCGTGGAAGGTCTCGTTCGGGTAGGCGTCGACCGTGAAGCGCACCGGCAGCCCCACGTGGATGCGGCCAATGTCCGCCTCGTTCACCGACGCCCAAACCTGAATCTGCCGCAAGTCCTTGGCGATCAGGAACAGGCTGGGAGCGTTGAGGCTGGAAACCACCGTTTGGCCCACGTTCACCCGGCGATCGACGATCACGCCCTCCACCGGCGACTTGATTTTCGTGTAGTCGAGATTGGTAATGGCCAAGTCCAGCATCGCCTTATTTTGCTTGATGGTTGCCGCACCGACATCCACGTTGGCCTTGGCCGCCTTGTAATTGGCCACGTCCAGGTCGTAATCCGTGTCGGCAATGGCCTTCGTAGGCAGCAGTGTTACCGCGCGTTTCCATTCCTGTTCTGCCTGGTCGGCGTGCGCTTTCAGCTCGCCCAGATCGGCCTCCGAGCGAATCAGCGTCGCCTGGGCCTGATCCACCTGCGCCTTGTAGACGGCGTCGTCGATCAAGGCCAACAGGGTGTCCTTGTGAACGACCGAACCGTAATCAATGGTCTTTTTCGGATCGCTAGGATCAGGGCCCAGCGACTTGATGATTCCCACCACCTGGGCGCCCACGTCGACGACTTCCTCCGGCTCCACCGTTCCCGTCGAGCCAATGGTGGAGAGCAAGTTGTCCCGCTTGACCGCCACGGTGCGGAAGCTCGTCTTGGCATCGGCGGCCACGTGTTTCGTATAGTACACGGCGCCGCCGGCCGCCAAACCCACCACCACCAACGAAAAGAATACGGTCTTCATAAGAGTGCCTCGGAAACGGGGGAGGGAGAACTTGGTTCTTTCGGATGCCTATCTTGTTCCTTCGTCGCCAGACAGGCCTGGATCATCGTCTGCAGGGCCGCGGTCACCTGCGTTCTGGCGTTGGGTTGCAACTGTTCCAAAGCCACGGAAATGCGCCGCACGCGGACCTCCTCGTGGTAACGCATCATTTTCTCACCACGTTCGGTCAATTGCAAACACCGCACGCGGCGGTCGCCTCCCTGGGCCACGCGATTGACCAACTGGGCCCGCTCCAGCCGGTCGGCAAGCTGCGTCATCGCACTCAGCGAAACCCCCAGCTCTCGGCTGAGCGCCGACATCGGCCGCGGTCCCTGCGAAAGGACGCCGCAGACCCGCAGTTGCGCCAACGGCAGATCGACCACCGGATCGTCATCCGCCCCCGCCGCAAGCTGCCGCAACAGCTCGTGCAGCAGCCGAGCGGTTGTCCGGGCTTGTTCCATCGTGCTGGTTGGGTCCATAAGTCACAGTCCGCAAGAGATATCCCACCGCCGGGGCCCCACGCCGGCAACGGGCGAAACTTGGCTAGCTCATTAACTCCCCTGTATCATTAATATACCTTAAGTATCTGCCCTTGTCAATGCCCGCCGCGCGGCGATACTTTGGCGGCCGGAAGACAAGGCGTCGGCCTGTTACTGCGCCGCAGTTAACAACGTGTACCCACCAATATGGGTGATTTCTATCCGCCTCCCTCGCCAGATGAGGAGCATATCCCTTGAGCGAGTTTACCGAGCTGGCCGCCAACGAAACCCTGCGGTCGATTCATCGACGACACAGCGTCCGCCATTTCACCGAGCAGGAAGTGCGCGAGGAGGACCTGGACGCGATTCTCGACGCGGCCAACCACGCCCCCTCGGCCCACAACCAGCAATCGTGGCGGTTCATCGTTCTCCGCGGCCGGAAGAAACACGATCTGGCCGCTTTGGTCACCGAGCGGGCGGCCGATTTTCCCCGCCCCTCCTCGATCTTGCTGCGGATGGCCTCGCGGAGCATCAGCAGTGCGCCCCTGGTGGTGGCCGTGGCCAACACGGGCGAGCTGATCCGGCACGGCGCCGACTTGTTCCAGGTCGACAAAGATGCCGCCCGCGATTTCTTCCGCACCATGGAGATCCAAAGCTCGGCCGCCGCCGTAGAAAATCTGCTTCTGGCCGCCACTGCGCTGGGCATCGGTTCGGTGTGGCTGGGCATCCTGTTTCTCTTGAAGCAGGACGTGCTCAACTTCCTCGGCGAACCGGCCGGCGAGTTCATGGCCGTCGTGCCGCTGGGCTATCCGGCCAAGACGACCGAAGGCCCCAAGAAAAGACCGCTGGCAGCGATTGTCCGGCGTGTCGATTGACCGGCACAGCGCTCGGCTCGGCATGGCGCGAACGAAGCAACCGTCTCATCCGGCCCGTCGCCCCGGGGGGCCGCCGGTAAGGATCGTTCCGTCGCGGCCAGTTATGACCATCGTGCCGATTGGCCGGCGCCCCAGTCTGGTCCCCTCTTGCTTCCCCCTTTTTCGCGTGCTATGGTTTTTTCAGTTTCCGCAGACTGTTCTAAGTTTCCGCACACTGTTCTTTAAGGAGCTTTCTCCATGGCCAAGAAATCACCCGCACCCAAACAGCCGGCCACCGGCGGTTGCCAGCAACTGATCGATGCCATTGCCACCGTCAAGCAGCTTCAAGACTTCATCAAGGAACACGGCGACGTGGAGCGGGCCCTGGCGGCGGCCGCGCGCGTACACGGCCTGATCCAAATGACCGGCGGCTTCGACTCGCTCAAGCAAGCCTTGGAAATCGTGGGCATGGAACCGGCCGCGCAAGGGTAGGCCGCCCGGGCCGAAAGCTACGGCTTTTGCCCGCCGAACAGCGCCAGTTCGAGAATTCGGAAGAAGCAGTCCACCTCGACGAAGCCGATCTCGCTGAGCCAGGTGCATTGGGCTTCCACCGGGGCGAGGATGTTTTCCGACTTGTCGGGGCGGTGATACCACTGCTCGGCGCTCATCGGCAGAGGAGCACCGCCAGGTAGACGAACAATGCCGTGCCGGCGATCAGGCACAGGCCGCCCCGCCAGCGGCCCGGCCGGCGGGCCCACAGGTAAACGCCGGAGATCACCCAGATCACCGTCGAGACGGCCGTCAGGTCGACAATGACTGCCCAGACTTGATGGGCGAAATACGGCTGGTCGTAGCGATGCTGGAAGTGCAGGGTATTGATGAACGTATGGACGGAGAACGGCAACTGCCGTTCCACCGTCAGGTGGGCGGTTTGCCGCTGCCACGTGATGCGGTAATTGCCCGTCGCGCATAAACGGTAGATCACCATTTGCCCCGCATCGTCTTGCGTGATGCGGCGCGGTCCGCTGAGCCCTAAGTGCTCCAAGATCGTGTCGGCCTGCTCGTCCGAGACGCGAGGGAAGGCCTTGCCGACCTTGAAGTTCGTCTCGCTCGTCGCCTTCCATTGCGGCGGATTGCGGAGCAAGTCGCTGTGGTTGAGGCAGAGGGCGCTGATGGCATACAGGGTCATCCACGGCGCCAGGAAGAGGCCCGTATAGAGGTGCGAAACCCGCATCAGGCGGTCCCAGCGGACCCACGAGAAACTGGCCATGCCCAAGACTCCTTCCGACTGCAATTCTTCCGCGCCGCGTCGAAGAGTTGGATTGTCGCAGTGCGGGGCGCGGTTTGTCAACTGGGAAACCGTTCGTGGATGGCACGTGCCCGATGGCGCGCTGCGACGGCCAAAGACCGTGACTAGAATGATAAAGTCATCCTGAGCGTAGCGCCAGAGTCATCCTGAGCGCAGCGAAGGATCTCCTGGGGCGAACTCCGACGCGAGATCCTTCGCTGCGCTCAGGATGACGGTTGGCCGGCGCCCATCGGTCAAGAGCCGCCGCAACGTGCCCACCCGTTGTTTTCGCCCACCCTTCTTCCGCAATCCTACGATGACTGCAAAAGATGCTGTCCATTTCTTGTCGCCCGTGGTTTCTTGTTTTGCCCTGCCTGCCATTGTCGTGACGCTCCTCGGGTTGTCTGGGTTCCCTGGAAGATGTAAGATCGGGCATGGTTGCCCCCCCTTGCTCACCACAGTCGGATAAAAGGGAGGTAGGTTCATGAGTCGAGTAATTTGGTTAGCTTTTGCGGGGCTGATGGCCGCTTCTCCGCTGTCGGCCCAGGAACCTAAATTGCGGGACACGCTCAAGGGGCATACCAATCATGTATGGTCCGTTGCGTTCAGCCCAGACGGCAAGACCCTGGCTTCGGGCAGTGGAGACGCGAAGATCAAGTTATGGAATATGGCCAGCGGCAAGAACACCGCCACGCTCAATACGTATACTGACTATCTCCATTCCGTGGCGTTTAGTCCAGACGGCAAGACCCTGGCCTCGGGCAGTGCAGACCAGGTCAAGTTGTGGAGCGTGGCCAGCGGCAAGAACACCGCCACGCTCGGGCATAGGGACGGTGTAATCTCCGTAGCGTTCAGCCCTGACGGCAAGACCCTGGCCTCGGGGAGTTTGGACAAGACGATCAAGCTGTGGGATGTAAGGTCAGGCAAGAAGGCGGATAAGTGAGGGAGGAAAAGGGGGACATTCGACTTTTTCGATCCCGTGCGTAGCCTCATAACGAGCCTTCGGCCGCCCAGCGTCTCCCGCAGTTGGGGAATCCTGAAGAACTCTCCCTTGGCCTGATTTCTCCTCTGGAAATCGTCCGATCCGGGGTGCTACACTGACGGCGGAATATGGCCCCGCTTTTTTCATCCCCTAGTCACTTCACGCCCATGCCCTGCGCACGCAAAGCCAAATCGCGCGCTTCTGGCGCGCCACGCTCCCGAAAGACGACCATCGAGCGCGGGCCCGCCACCGATCCGGCCCGCGCTGCCCGCGCCTGCAACCCTGCTGCCCCCATTGTTCGACCCTGCGCATCCTGAACCCTGACCCCGGTCCAAAATTGGAAAATCGCCAACCTGCTGACCAACTGTCCCACCCGGCCTTGGAACCGATCGCCTCCCGCCCCGATCTGTTCT
>Ga0181517_10001836_pt1 | contig 22787 bp, 15 predicted proteins | sample PEATcosm2014_Bin_31_FD_119748 | JGI IMG/M metagenome (GOLD analysis project Ga0181517, IMG submission 119748) | Peatland microbial communities from MTU Mesocosm Facility, Houghton, MI, USA - PEATcosm2014_Bin01_30_metaG | ecosystem: Environmental > Terrestrial > Soil > Wetlands > Peat | place... | reverse complement strand
TTTCCCCGGTCCCTGGCAGTTATCAAGGCCGGTCTTTCTCACTATGCGGCTACGCGGCTTGGCGAGAGGCCCAGGCGGGAGATGAGCTGCTCAAACGCGGGCATACCCTGCAAAGCCGCGAAGCGTGGATCGACGTTCACCCACACCAGTTGCCGGATTCGCTTTTCATAGGATTCTTCGAGGCAGCCGATCGCCGCATCGTGATCTCCGAGGCCAACGTGGATCAATGCTGCGTTGAGCGGTGAAACCCACCCCTGCTTCCCGAGTTCCTGCAAAGTATGGAGCGTTGCCAGGGCCAGATCGCGGTGGCCCATCCGTGCATGGCAGTAAGCGAGTTCAGCCAGCCCGGCGGGAATCTGCCCCATCACCTGCAATGCGTGCTGGAAGCAGGCAAGGGCTTCGTCTGAACGGTCCTGCTCCAGCAGTACGCGCCCCAGCGACCAGTATGCGTGTCCGAACTCGGGGTTTGCGTGGAGGGTTGCGCGCAGAGTCTCCGCGGCCTCGTCCCATCGCCGCATTCTGTAGAGGCAGCCGCCCACCGCGGTATGCACAATCGGAGACAGCGGATCGAGCCGCAAAGCCTGGCGGAGTTCGCGCAAAGCTTCTTCGAGGCGACCGCACGGGGTAAGGAAGTCCAACCCGTAGTGGAAGTGTACGGATGCAAGGCCGGCTCCAGCCGCAATGGCGCGATGGAAGGTATTGCCGGCGGCGGCCCAGTCCCAATCCCAGCCGGCCTGCGTGATGGCGAGATCGCAAAGGCCGGCGACGGAGTCCGGTTGCAGCCGCAGTGCGGTGGTCAGTGCCGCTCGCACGGCCGGAATTGCTTCGGAACCCGACTCAAGCCCGTACCAGTCAAGCCGCATGTGGGTCTCGGCGATTCCGATCCAGGCCAGCTCGAATGCGGCATCGGCGGTCGCTGCGCGGCGGAACAGATCCAGAGCCCGTTTGAATTCCCCTGGCGTCTCCTGGTTGAAGGCGAATCTGCCTTGCAGGTAGAGATCGTAGGCTTCCGAAGAGGGCATTCTGCGCGCAGCTTCGAGTCCGGGAAATCTTGCGCTCAATTGCGCGCGCAGCTTTTCAAGCACCGCGGCGGTCAATTCATCTTGCAGCGCGAACAGGTCGGTTACCTGCGCATCGAAGCGCTGCGACCAGACTTGATATCCATCGCCGGTCTGGCTCAATTGCATGGTCAGCCGCAGGCTGCTGCCGGAGCGGCGCAGGCTGCCATGGACCAGCAGGCTGGCCCCCAGTCGGCGGCCGACCTCGCGCACGTCCGGGGTGGTTCCCTTGCATTGGAATGAAGAACTCCGCGAGACAACGCGCAGCCCGGCAATCTGCGTGAGGCCGTTGATCAGTTCCTCGGCCAGCCCGTCACAGATATATTCGTTCTCCGGGTCGGGGCTGATATTGATCAAGGGCAATACTGCAATCGTATGCGCATCCGCGGCTTCAACCGGCGCATTGCCAATCCCGGACTTGCCCGATGCAGCGTTCAGATCTTTCAGCATCTCCAGGATCGTCTGGTACCGGTCGGCCGGATTCTTGGCCAGAGCGCGGCGCATCACCAGTTCGAGCGGCGCGGGAATCTCCGGCCTGCCACTGCGCATGGAGTCGGGATCGACCATCTGCATGGCGTGCAGCAGGGCCACTGCGTTCGTGCCTTGGAAGGGCAATCTGCCGGTGAGCAATTGATAAAGGATCACCGCAAACGAGAAGATATCCGCGCGTTCGTCCACCTGTTCGCCGCGGGCCTGCTCCGGCGCCATGTAACCCACGGTGCCCACGGTGAGCCCTCCGAACAGGCTCATGGCCTGCGTCTCGGCCTCGGGCGAAAATGGACGGGAAATCTTGGCCAGGCCAAAGTCGAGAATTCTGATCTGTCCGTCTTCGCGGACAAGAATATTGGCGGGCTTCAAATCCCGGTGGACAACACCTGCCTGATGGGCGGCGGCGATGGCGTTGCCAATCAGATTCGCCATTGCAAGCGCGCGGGAAAGCTCAAGACCACTTTCCGGAATCATCTGCTGCAGCGGCCGTCCCTGCACAAATTCCATCACGATGCAGGTGGTCCCGCCGTGGAAAAGAATGTCGTAGATGGTGACGATGCCGGGATGACTGAGCGAAGAGGTCAACTGCGCCTCGCGCAGCAGCGCCGCCTCCAGCACGGGGCTGGAATTTCTCGAAGGGATCACCTTGATGGCCACATTCCGTTCCAGCCGTGTGTCGTGCGCCTTGTAAACGACGCCCATGCCGCCGGAGCCAAGCTGGTCGTCGATCCGGTAAGGCCCCACCATTGTCCCGACGGAGAGCAGCGGCTCCGGATGCTCGGTGGCAGCGGCAGAAAAATGCTCATTCCTGTTCTGGGGTTCGGACGGCATGAATCCAGCATACAACCGCAAAACTGCGCTCTTGTATCTATCCACAATCGAACCGCGCACGGCTCCTGCGTTCCAAGGAATGGAGATGCAAAAAGCTGCACTCCGCCGGACTTTGGAAATCTGTTAGCTTAAACTGAATCTCTCCATGTTCCAGCCGCGCAATGTTCAAAATTCGCGCCAGGGACCATCGTGAAGACGATGGAAACCGATGTCTGCGTTATCGGCGGCGGACCCGCGGGCAGCACGCTTGCCGCGCGGCTTGCCGCCTTGGGGCATCGCGTCGTGCTTGTCGAGCGGGCGGTGTTTCCCCGAAAACATCTTGGTGAATCCCTCACGCCGGGCGTGCGTCCGCTGCTGGAGTCAATCGGCGCGGGCGATGTCTTCAAGAAGGCCGGTGCGCAGGCGGTCGGGTCTGTCCTGGTGAATTGGGAAGATGGGCCGCGCGAACGCCTCGATCCGGAGAGCCGCGGCATGTTGGTCGATCGGGGCAGATTCGACGCTCTGCTGCTCGATCACGCGCGGGCGGCCGGAGTGGAATTGCTGCATCCAGCCACCTTCAAGGATTGCCGGGAACTGGCCGATGGATGGCAGATCCACGTGCAGCGCGGCGACGAAACCGTCTGCATCCAGGCTCGGTTTCTGGCCGATGCAAGCGGCCGGGCATTTGCCACCCGCGGCCGGAAGCGCCGCACCGGAGCGCGAACCACTGCGTTCTACGCTTACTGGCAAGGCTCCGGTCTGCCCATGCGACCGCGCATCGAGGCCGGCTCCGATGCCTGGTACTGGGGCGTTCCGATACCGGACGGCACCTACAACACATTGGTCTTCGTCGATCCTCGCAGCTATGCGCTCGACCGGCTTGAAGAATTGCTGTCCCGCTCCGGATTGTTCGAGGGCTGTCGGAACGTCCGTTTGGCAGCGCCGATCCAGGCTGCCGATGCAACGTCCTATATGGATGAGGAAAGCGTCACCCGGCGCAGCATCAAGGTTGGCGATGCGGCGCTCGCTGTCGATCCGCTTTCGTCCAGCGGGGTGCAGAAGGCCATCCAAAGCGCGCTCTCCGGCGCGGTGGTCGTGAACACTCTGCTGCGCAAACCGGAGTCCGGTGAGGCAGCCATTGAGTTCTATCGGTCAAGCCTCGCGGATGCGGCGCAGCATCATTGCAACTGGGCGGGCGAATACTATAGCGCCGCGGCCGCGACCCGCAACGCGGAGTTCTGGCGGCAGCGCTCTGCATCCAGCGCCCCCGCCCCGGCCGCGCCGTCCTTCGCCGCGAGTGCCTTCGCGGATGAGCCTTTGAACCCGTCCCCTGACTTGAGATTCGTGGAATTGCCTTGCCTCGATGGCGAGTTTGTTTCCGTAAAACTGGCCTTGCAGCATCCATATTTGGACAGGCCGGTGACCTATGTCGGCGGCTGCGAGATGCCGCCGCTTATTCGCAAGCTCCGCCCCGGCATGAAGCCCATGGAGATCGCGTTGCTCTGGTCCGGCCGGGTTCCCATCCGCACCGGGCTCGCCCTGGCGGGATGGCTCATAAGCAAGGGCCTGCTGGTTTCGGCTCGCAATGAAAATGCGCAAAAAATTACGCGCTAAGTTACGGCATTTCGTGTATAGTTTGCGCTAACTCCCTGTGACGCCCGTCACATGTAAATACCGAACACACGTTACTCCTCAAGTCCGAACCACACATGGCAGAAGTTTCAGGAGGGGATCGAATGACACCTCAAGACAAGCGGGGCTCAAGTCACCCCACTTCGTCGTTGGCCGACCATTTCCTCAAGCGGCCCGAAATGACCTGGCACGACCAGTTGGTATGGCTCCTGCACCTCGGGGCCACCATGGAGCATGCGCTCATGGTGCAGTATCTCTACGCCGCCTATTCGATCGGTGGCAAGCAGGTGCCTGCGCATCATCACAAAAAGGTCAAGGAATGGCAGGAATCGATTCTGGCCGTGGCTCGCGAAGAAATGGGCCACCTCCTCACGGTCCAGAACGTACTCACCTTTCTGGGAGCCGGCTTCAACGTTTCTCGCGGTCAGTTCCCTTGGGGCATCGAATGGTTCAACATTGAGCCGTTCTGCATGGGGTCGCTCGCCTGCTACGTCAATGCGGAAATGCCCGAATCAGAGGATTTTCCCGAACGGGAAGAGATCGAGGCGCTGGTAAAACATCACCTGAAGAAGGATGCCTTGCCGGTGCACCCGGTCGCCGAGATCTATCGCGAGATCATGACTCTCCTGGCAGACAAGAAGCGGATCCCGGAGAGCGCGTTCCAGCCCGATACTTATCCGTTGCAGGCTTCCTGGGATGAGTGGGGCCGCGGCTACAAGCCGGCTCCGCGGCCGCTGGATGCGTCGGGAAATCTCGTCAAAGCCGAACCTGAAGTAGTTAAGCAAGCGCAGTTCGATTCGAATATGCTGATTTTTCAGGTTGGCACCCGCACCGATGCTCTGGCGGCGTTAAAGGCGGTCAGCATACAGGGCGAAGGAATCGAGAATTCCAAAAAAGAGGACGAGTGGACGCACTTCCACCGCTTTATCAAGATTTTTCGGGAATTCAAAGAGATTCAAAGCAGCGACTGGAGCCCGGCGGCGCAGGCGGCGATCAATCCCACCACCAACCCAAATCTGCAAGTGCCCGATCCCGATGGCTACATCTCCTGCGAGCGTACCCGCAATTGGGCCGTGCTGCTGAATGTGCGCTACTGGATGCTCTTCCGTTATCTCTCGCATACTTTCCAGATCGTGCCCGCCGGCGGACCCGGCCAGCCCAACGTGCGCGCCATGCTCATGCACCGCATCTTCGGTGAGATGTACCAGCTGAAAGCATTGTCAGGCAAACTGTTTCAGATGCCGTTGCGCGATGTCGATGCAGATCCTGAAACTCCCCGTGAAATGAGAATCGCCGCCGGGCCGCCGTTTGAGTTGCCGTCGAATCCGCGCATTCCCGTGAGCGATGTCGATTGCTGGTGCATGCATCGCGATTCGCTCATCGCCTCGCGAGATGCCTGCAACGCAATCCTTGCCAGCAACCCCACTCCGGACGAGACGGAATACATCAAAACGCTGCTCGCCCTCGATGAAAATACGGATCTATGGATCGGCCAGATTCTTGCCGGAATGAACTCCACTGCGAGGTATTAAGCATGAAGATCCGCGCGTTGCGCATCCTGCCGCCATTTGCGATTGCACGGCTGGGATCGGCAAATAAACCTCAGGATAACTACACCATCGTAGACAACCCCGACGAGCCGCTGGGGTACCGCAAGATCGTCCCGGCGACGACGTTGCAGGTGAGCGAGGCGACCGGAGAGATTACGGGCGCGGAGACTCCCAAGACGATCTCATTCAAGATCGACGACAAGATTCGCCCCGTCGCGCCATTCCTTGAAGTCTTCGCCGTGCTGGAAGACACGCAGCAGGGCGAGGGCGTCTCCGGGGAGTTGGTGCCTCTCGATGACGGCCTGCTGACGAAGCTTGGGCTGAATCGATCCAGTATCGAGTGGAAAGTTTCTGTAGCCAACCGCAAGGTAATGCGGCGAACCGGTAATCTCGCCGACACGGTGTCGGCGGATACCGGCTGGTTTTCAGATCACGACAGTCATGAGCTCCAGGGCCACAGCGATAACTTCGTGCCTGGCGGCGTCATCAGCTTTGGCCAGGTCCGCTTTATCCTTCCCAACCAGGAATTCGGGCAGATCCGGCTCCGCTTTACCCCGGCACAGGGCCTGATCTACGGGCCTCATCGCGAACTCGATCCAACCACCGGCGAAACCGATCCGGCCATCGATCCGAAGCGCGCCATCTACGATACCTCCAAAGGCTGGGTCGGTTTCGGCAAGGATCCGGATACGGTCGTGAACCAGACCTTGCCTCCCTCGCTGTATGCCATCGAGCCGCCCGCTCCGTCGTGGCTGAACAACAATATTGCGGCTAGCCGCGGATATCTCGACGACGCCTGCGATGGCTTCGTTGAAGTTCGACTAACGTTGCCTGAAGCAGAACCTTTGGCCGCGACGGCGCGAATCTGCGCCGCGCCTCCTGCCGTAGTCCCCGACTCCTTGTTCATTCGCAGTCTGGCAGACGATCTGGAGCAGGCGATCCACGGTCCTCAGGTGCCCAAGGAACCCTACGAAGCAACCCGCAACCGCGCTCTCGACATTGTCCGCAGAGCCTACGAGACCGTCCGGTTCATGAACGTAGCGGTCATGAACGGCAACAATTTCAAGGGCCGCCCCGCGCTTTCGCTCGATTCGATGCCGGAAGAGGAAGCCGCGGATACGGAGCGCGCCATTCGCCCCGTGATGGCGTCTGGTTCTGTGGATACCTTCGGAATCATGACCCTCCACGAGCAGGTGTTTGCCGCGTTGCGCGGCGGAGCAGCGCCGTGGTTTCTGAAACTCCTGCGCCGTCCCGACGAAGTTGCCGACTTCACCGACCGCGGCCGCAGAAAAATGCCGGCGCTGATGTGCGGTGCAGACAATAATTACCTTGCACTCACTTATCGCCAAATCGACACCATCCGCAGGGTCGCGCAGGAAGCGCCCTTTCACATCGGAGTCTCCGAGCCGGAACTCGCGCCCGCTCAGCTTACGGCGCTCAATCTGACCGCTCAGCTGCACTATGAGGCAATGGGAAATCCCATCAGTTCGCGCCCGGTGACTTCCGTAGCCAACTGCTGTCCCGGCCTGGAAGTGGACTTTCGCGCGGTGTGGCGGCGCATGTTCAAGGGGATCGTGCTGCGCGAGTACGACAACCTGGTGATGGATGTCGATCCCGACGTAACCGACCCGGCAATAAAAGCGCTTGTCGGCCAGCAACTGCTGCGCGTCAGGTTCTTCGGGGGCGAGGAGGGTCCGGCATTCCTGATGACGACTCCGATCAAGGGACCGGCCTCGTCGGATCCAGACGGGGAGATCCGTTTGACGACCGACCTCAATCCGCACGGCATGGCCGCTGTGGAATGGTCCAATGCGCTGGCCGCCGTTTTGCGAAGTCACCAAGGGAAAACGGTTTGGTGCGATTTCACCAAAGACTTGCCAGACGACCGGAAAGAGATGCCGCAGCCGCTGATCCACGAGCCCAGGAACTACATAACCATGCAATTGGAAGTTCGCAAATTCTTTGACGACGGAACGGTGGTTATCTCAAAGGATCTCGCCAGCGAAGGAGAGCTGACCCAGGGGCTATGCTCTCCGTGGCAGAACGACTATCGCGAATGCTCGTGTTACTACTGGGCCTCGTCCCGCCCGGATTACATCAATGTGGAACCGGCAGGCAATGGCCTGAGCAAAGGCGATAACTGGTTCCAGATGGAGCGTACCGGCGACTACGTTCCCGACGATTACGTTGATTCGCGGTTGGTGCTTTACGATGAGCTCTTTTTACAGTGGGAACACTGGCTCAGATTCCAGGTGGGCGGCAAAGACTTTATGGAAGAGGCCTCCGGAAATCCAGAAGGCGCGTCCACCGAAAAGGTGACCGGTGAGTAACGCCGAGGCCAGGCGATACATGCTGGCGGCCGCGCCGCGCGTACCGCAGGTCCATCTGATCGAGACCATGCAAGGCGGGAACCTGTTCGTCGCCGACGGCAGCCGTCTGTTCGCGGCGGGCGCCGAGTTGTACGGGCGGTTTGAAGCAGCTGTTATGAATGGCGGCGGGCAAGAGTTAGCCTCGCTCTTGGATAAAGTCGGGCTCGGCGGAACTCCGCTTATCGACGATGCGCCGCTGCCGCAGCCCGCGCTTCACGCCCTCTCGCTTGCGGTCGCGCAGACGTGCAATTTGGGTTGCACTTACTGTTATGCGCAGCAGGGAGAATTTGGTGGCGCTGGAAAAAACATGCCTCTTGAAGAGGCAACGCGAGCGGTAGAGCTGCTGGTGAACGGCGCGGCGGATGGCGCGAAGTTGAACCTCGCTTTCCTTGGCGGAGAGCCGTTGGTCAACCGCTCTGTTCTTCAGGCTGCCACACTGTATGCAGAGCAGTTGGCCGAGCGTCGCGGCAATCCAATTACATTCTCGATCACGACGAATGGCACCCTGCTTACGCCGGCCGACGCGGAATTTTTTGAAACTCACGCCTTCGCGGTAACCATCAGCCTCGACGGTCCACGGGAATCGCACAACCTTCTGCGCCCGTTCAAGAGCGGCAGTGGCAGCTTCGACGCGATTCTTCAGCGCGTCCGGCCCTTGCTTGCGCTGCAGCGTCGCATGCAGGTATCGGCGCGGGTGACGGTAACGCCCGCCAACCTCGAGTTACGCCGAGCGCTCGACGAGTTCATCGAGCTTGGCTTTCATAGCGTTGGGTTTTCGCCCATGCTCAGTTCGCCGACCGGCCTCGGCGAGATGCAGAGCAACGATCTGGAAATCATGCTCGGCGGGATGATTGACTGCGGCAGAGAGTTCGAGCGCCGCACCCGGAACGGAGAACGTTATCCGTTCGCCAACATGGTCAACGCCATGCGCGAACTCGGGCGCGGAACGCATCGCCCCTACCCATGCGGTGCGGGCGCTGGATACCTGGGTGTCTCGGCTGATGGAGAGTTGTCCGCCTGCCATCGTTTTGTGGGTGACGAAGCCGGCGCAATGGGGTCGTTGACCGATGGAGTCGACCGGGAGCGCCAGGCCGAGTGGCTCAGCCAGCGTCACGTTCATCGCCAGGAGCCGTGCCGCAGTTGCTGGGCGCGCTATCTATGTGGCGGGGGCTGTCATCATGAAGTAATTCACCGCGGCCGGCCCGCCTGCGACTACATACGCGGGTGGTTGCACTACTGTATCGAGGCGTGGCTCAGGATGCCGCGAAATGTCGCTGACGGGCTTTCCGGCAACTCCGTCGCGGCCCCTTCAGTCCACGCCTGAAGAGGATTCCCGCGTCGTCGCTGCATTCGCAAATCTGCCAACTATTTCAAGCGTCGTTGCCCGTCTCGTGCATATGTCCTGAAAGATAGGAATCGTATGCGGCGAGATCGAGCAGTCCGTTTCCGCTCAGGTTGAAAACGATCACCTGTTTGCGGTTTTCTTCGCGGCACCGGATCGCCTCGTCGATTGCGACTGCGATGGCATGAGCAGATTCAGGGGCGGGTACAATGCCTTCGGTTCGCGCAAACTGGATTCCTGCTTTGAACACCTTCATCTGCGGCGCCGCAACTGCATCGATCAGGCCGAGCTTCCGGCAATGGCTCACCATCGGCGACATGCCGTGGTAGCGCAGCCCGCCGGCATGGATCACCGGCGGCATGAACTCATGGCCGAGCGTGTGCATCATCATCAGCGGAGTCATCTGCGCCGTGTCGCCGAAGTCGTAGCGCAACTCGCCTTCGGTGAGAGAAGGGCAGGAAGCAGGTTCGGCGGCGATGATGCGGTAGTTATTCCCCGACTTGATCTTTCCTGCGATAAACGGGAAGGCAAGGCCGGCAAAATTACTGCCCCCGCCCGCGCAGCCGATCACGATGTCCGGGCCTTCGCCGGCCATCTCCATTTGCTTGATGGTCTCCTGCCCGATGATCGACTGGTGCAGGCACACATGGTTCAGCACGCTGCCAAGCGAGTACTTTGTGCCTGGAGTCGTTACCGTGTGTTCGATGGCCTCTGAGATGGCGATGCCCAGGCTGCCGGGGCTACTTGGGTCATCGGCCAGCACCTTGCGGCCAAACTCGGTTTGCGTGCTCGGACTGCCATGCACGGTTGCGCCGTAAGTCTGGATCAGCAGCTTCCGGTAGGGCTTCTGGTCAAAGCTCACCTTCACCATGAAGATGGTGCATTCCAGGTTAAAAACAGAGCAGGCAAATGCCAGCGAAGAACCCCACTGTCCCGCTCCCGTTTCCGAAGCCAGCCGCTTTGTGCCAGCCACCTTGTTGTAGAAAGCCTGCGGAATCGCGGTGTTGGGCTTGTGGCTGCCCGCCGGACTTACTCCCTCGTATTTGTAGTAAATGTGCGCGGGAGTTTGCAGCGCTTTCTCAAGCCGCACAGCGCGCAGCAATGGCGTCGGACGATAGAGCGAGTAGACGTCCCGAACTTCCTGCGGAATATCGATGGTTCGCTCGGAACTCATCTCCTGCGCGACCAGCGACTCGGGAAAAAGCGGCAGCATCAAGTCCGGAGTAACGGGCTCACGGGTTCCCGGATGCAGCGGCGGCGGCATTTGTTCCGGGAAATCAGCCTGCAGGTTATACCAGGACTTCGGCATTTCATCAGCCGAGAGGGTGAAGTGAATCTTATTGCTCACGGATCGACCACCTGATAGGGAATTGGGAATGCCCGATGCTGTTCTAACTACTACTGTGACCACATGATTTCGTAATCTCGCCTCGAAGCCTGGGTGCCCCAGGTGCCTCGCTTTTGGGCGCCTGGGAAAGCACAAATCTATTCGGTCGCGGTACTAAACGTTACTGTTCCAGATATCGCGGAAGATCAGCCATTCGCCGTTCTTCTGTTTCTTGTAAATGAGAATTCCCTTGCACTTCGAGCGCGTCACCGTTCCATCTTTGCGCGAAATGTCCACCGATGTGTCTAGGCCCTCGTCAAAGCCATACTCGCCCATGACAAAATTCTTCAGCGCCACTTTCTTCCAGCGCGTCGTGTACGCCTTGAAGTAGTCATTCACCCACTTGCGAATGCTGCGCCGGCCGGATACGATGCCAATGCCCGGCTGAAATATCTCGGCATCCTTGTCGTACATGGCCATGACGCGATTTGTTTCATTGGAATTGATCGCGGCTTCATAGGCCTTGTGTGCTCGCAACAAGCCAGGATCCATTTTCGCCTTTGCCGTCGGCTTCGCCGGGGACGCTTTCTTGGTGGCCATTTACTCCTCCTTGTGGGTTGGACATGAAGATAACACAGTCCTGTTCTCAGTGGTCAACGGATTTCCTGTATTTGCGGAACTGAAGCCACAAGAGTTTCCAGCAGCTCCCTTGCCTCGATCAGATCGCGCGTCTCCGCGCCTTCGCTGAACCACTGATAGATCGGTGCGAGAAGATCGCGTGCGGCTTCGTGTTGGCCTCGCCTCGCCAGCAACTCGGCAAGAGTTGTGGAACTGCGCAGCTCCCATGCCCTTGCCTGCTGTTCACGCGCGCAGTCGATGGAAGCTCGCAAATACCTCTCAGCTTCGAGGGCGCGGCCGGCGCGCATCAATATCCATCCTTTGCAGCGCAGCACTTCTGCAAGCCAGAGGCGCTCCTGTCCGGAAGTACGCTCAATCTGCGCGATGCTCTCATCAATCATCGTCAAAGCAGTCTTCGTATCGCCTTCCAACTCAAGTGCCATTCCCAATGCCGACTTGAGAAGTGGGATACGCACGTTGCCACCATTTCTTGTCCATCGCTCGATCCCTTGGCGGAGCAGGGCAATGGCTTCTGCCGGGCGATGCTTCTGCAATGCCGCAATGCCTCTGGCTTGCGGCACAGAGACCTCATGAATAAAGGTCAGACCCTGCTCCTGCGCAAGGTTGTCGGCGTCGGTCAATCGTTCGAGCAAGCGGTCGGGCTCGCGCCGGTATGCGAAGACATAGCCGCTGAATGTCAATGCCGATGCAAGGTTGAAGCCATGGCCTTGGCCGCGAGCGCGCCGCACGCATTCGTTACTCATTCTCACTGCTTGATCTGGAAATCCCATAATCCAAATCAACTGGCACGCATACTCTTCCACGAAGGTTCGCAGATCCTGGCCAATCATCTTGATCCATTCGTCCTCGCTCGCCGGATCGTACAGCGCCAGGGCCAAATCAGCCTGCTGTCGAGACGCGGCGAGTTTTCCGTCCAGCAGATATTGGACCATTGCCGTGAGATGGCCGAAGCATCTCAGGTCGCTTTCACCTGCTTCGCTACCTTCGGCAAGAAGGCGGCCGGCCCACAACTCCGAATCGGCAATACGGCCCTGGGTGATTGTGTTGGTCCATACCCACCACAGCGCCAGCAGCAGGTTCCTCTTGTTTCCACGGCTCTCCGCCAGGCGCAAAATCGCCATCGCATTTACGCCCACCTCGGGCGCGGCCCATCCTCGCAATCCTGTCCACGCAGCGTTGAGGGGTTCGCGGATCGTCAACTCGAGGCTGTCTCGCGCGGAAGACGGTGGCAGCTGATCGATCAGGCTCAACCCCTTCGTGAAGTGCGCAACGGCTTCCTTCAGTGCGACGCGCCCAACGGCCAACGTTCCCGCCCGCTGCCATAAAGGAATCGCCTGCGTGAAATGCCCGGCCTGCGTGTGATGGTGAGCAAGCCATTCCGGTCTCTGGGCCGCGCGGTCCGCGAATTCGCTCTCGATCACAAGCGCGATCTTCGAATGAAGCTCGCCGCGCCGGCTCTTGAGCAACGATTCGTAAGCCGCATCCTGAACCAATGCATGCTTGAACACATACACCGCGGCCGGTGGCGTGCCGTTCCTGGATACGAGCCCCGCATCGGCAAGCTTTTCCAATGCTGTGGCAAGAGCGTCCGCAGCCAGCGCCGTGATCGGTTGCAGCAATTCAAAAGAAAACTCTCGACCGATGCACGCGCCAATCTGTGCCAGTTCCTTCACTTTGCCCAGACGGTCGAGGCGTGCCATCAGAGAATCGCGCAGCGATACAGGAATTGCGAGCGCCGCCAGCGGTCCCTTCAGTACAAACTGGTCGCCCTCTTCGCGCAACAGTCCCGACTCCAGAACCGACCGTGTCAATTCCTCCACGAACAGCGGAATGCCATCGGTGCGAGCGAGCACTTCATCCAGCACTTCAGGCGGCAATGCCTTGCCCCGCGTTACGCTTTCGACCAACTCCGCGCCCTGCTCGCGACTGAGGCGATTCAGCGTGACCGTATTTACATGCGCCCCATGCCAGTTCGGCTGGTATTCGGGCCGGTAGGTCATCACCAGCAGCACGGGCAGTTTGCTCACCACTGGAATCAGCAGATCGAGCAGATCCAGGCTGGTCGGGTCGATCCAGTGAACATCTTCGAGAACGATCAGCACAGGCCCGCGGCGCGTAAGCGCTCGAACTCGATTCAGAAGGGCTTCCAGCGTCTTTTCTTTTTGCTTCTGAGGAGAAAGTTGAAGCGGTGGAAATGCTGCGGATGGAATCGAGAGCAACGCCGCAAAAAGTGGTAGCGCCTCTTCTGCATCCGAGAGCAAATCGGCGAGCGCCGCCTCCAGTTTCGCGAATCGCTGCTCGGGATCGTCGTCGCGAGCAAAACCTGCCGACAGCTCAAGCTCCTCCATGAAAGGATGCAATGGCGAATTGAGATGAAAGGGCGAACACTGGTAATGCAAAGCCGTATGCGGATCCCTGATGCGTTCCCGCAGCCCCTGCGTCAAGCGGGATTTTCCAATGCCTGCTTGCCCGCTAATCTGCACAACCTGGCCCGATCCGCCGTGGGACTTCAGCCAGTATTCTTCCAGGAGGGCAGCCTCTTCTTCGCGTCCCACCAAGGGTGCAATGTCAATCCCTGCCTGAGCGGCCCTGAAGCGGCCTTCCACACGTCGAACTTCTTCCAGGCGCCATGCCTGCACAGGCTGTGCAATGCCCTTGAGTTCATGTCGCCCCAGATCCGTAAAAGAGAAAGCATTGCCCAGAAGGCGTCGCGTCGCTGCAGCGATTACAATCTCACCGGGGTTGGCTAGCGCAAGCAACCGGGCCGCCAGATTCGGTGTCTCTCCCACCGCAAGACCGGGCTCACCGTCGCTGTTTTGAGAATCTTCACCCACAACCACCGGCCCGGTCGCGAGTCCAATCCGAACCGCAAGCGGCCTTGCCGAAGGCATGACCTTGACTGCCTCCAGAATTTCAAGCGCGGTGCGAACAGCGCGTTCGGCGGAATCCTCGTACGCAAGCGGCCAGCCGAAGTAGGCCAGAATCCCGTCGCCCAGGTACTGGGCCACATGCCCCGCATAGCGTGAGACTACCGCGCCGCAGGCCCCGCGATAACTCTTAACCAGCTCATTCAGTTCTTCCGGATCCAGAATGGCGGAGAGCGCCGTGGACCCCACCAGATCGCAGAACATAACTGTCAGTTGTCTTCGCTCGCCGTGCGAAATAATCTTTGCCGATGTTTCTCCGTTGGGCCGTCGGCCATTTTGATTCTTCAACTCCGCGACTGCATTGAGTATCCGCTTGCGCGGGCCAAAAAGCAGGCCAAGCTCCTTGAGATCGTCCTCTGTCAGGACCAGCAGCGTCTTCAGGTCCACCTGATTTGCGGCAAAGATTTCCTCAAACTCTGAGAGGCCATTCGCAGTCAGCCACTCGCCGAGGGACTCGGCCATCGCTGCTCCTTTCGGTTTGCTTTTATTGGTTTAGGCGCTTGCAAAAACAGAATTTCACAACAGATGAACGCGGCATCGCGCGCGGCCTCCACAATCGAACGGATCCATAATATTGCGCGCTTGGCCACATCTTTACACAGAAACATGCCGGAAGCGAGTACAACTTTCAACGCAATGCGGTTTGGGCTGGAACTCCTCTGTTTCTGCTGTCCAATTTCCCTTCGCGTGTCCGCGGAATCAGTGCTTGATGTTTGGCCGCGAGGAGTTATAAACTCATCACCACCCACTCAGTCGTTCGCCTCGGTCCCATGAGGAGTTATGTATGAGCATTGTCGCGGTCAGCCCCATGCATGAGGAAGCTCGCGCCTTGATGCGCGAACTGGATGCGGAGATTGCGTCGCTCTACCCCGGCTCCGTGATCAATGGGATCGACGAAGCCGAGTTTGAAAAATCGGGCGGATATTTTGTCATCGCATGGCGGGGTAACAGGGCCATTGGGTGCGGTGGTTTCAGGCCGGTCAACGGGAAGCATGCGGAGATCAAGCGCATGTTTGTGCGGCCTGAAGTAAGGCGACGCGGCTGGGCGCGTCAAATCCTCCGGCATCTGGAACAGGAAGCCCATCGCCGCGAGTTTTCTTCGACAGTGCTGGAGACTGGCTGTGACAACGCCGGCGCGATCGCCCTGTACGAAGCAGAGGGCTATTTGCAAATTTCGGAATATCCCGGCGCCCAGGGAATTCCGGTCAGCCGCTGTTATATGAAGCAATGCTGAATCGGCTCTCGATTCGTGCTCAAGGCGTCCATGTCCCAGAGAACCCGTTATTGAACGTGCAGTGGCTTTTTTCTGCGGGCCAGAACGCCGGCTGCGGCCAGGGCTGCGGTGAAGCCCGCCGCGGCGCCGGTGCCGAGCGCCCAGCGCGGGCCGAAGTGGTTCGCGACCCAACCGGCGATCGGAGCGCCAACCGTGATTCCTCCCAGCGAAACGCCGACCCGCAGGGCCATCACGCGGCCGCGCATGGTTGGGTCCGTAGAAAGCTGCATGATGCTGTTGGTGCCGTTAACAAAGATCAGTATAGCCGCGCCGCTGAATGCGAGAGCGCCGGCAAACCACCAATATCCAGGCGCCAGTGCGGCCAGAGTGCAGCCGATCCCGAAGACGGCAGCGCCCGCCACCAGAGACCCCAAACTTGGCTTATGGCGGCTGGCGGCGAACAAGGATCCTGAGAGAGTTCCCAAGGCCATCATGGAAGAAAGCAGGCCGAAGCCGCGTGCATCGGAGTGGAAAACATTCACCGCCATCGTCGAGATAAAGATGGGAAAGTTGAAACCAAAGGTGCCGATCAGAAACAGCATGATCAGGATCACCCTCAGGTCCGGTCTTCTCCACACGTAGTGAAGCCCCTCCATGAATCCGGATGCAGTGCGATGCGCCCTGGCGCTTGTGCGCAGCTCCGAGGGTCGGAAGAAAGACATCGACACCAGAACCGCCGCGAACGAGAGCCCGTTCAGAAGAAAGGTCCAGCCGATGCCAACCGTTGAAATCACCACGCCGGCCACCGCGGGACCGATCATCTGCGCCGCATTGAACGACGATGAGTTCAGTGCCACGGCATTCGGCAGATCCGCATCGCCCACCATCTCAGCTACGAAGGTCTGTCTCACCGGAGCATCCAGCGCAGCATCGGAACCGGACAGAAATGCGAATACATACACGTGCCAGAGCTGAACCAAGCCTGAAACTGTGAGAACTCCCAGCGCCAGCGCCAGCACGCCCATGGTTGCTTGGGTAAGCATCAGAAGCTTGCGCTGATTGAGGCGATCCGCAGCCAATCCCGTCCAGGGCAGCAGCAGAAGTTGCGGGGCAAACTGCAAGCCCATCACGATGCCCAGCGCGGCCGCATTGCGATGCGTAAGTTGCGTCAGCACCAGCCAGTCCTGAGCAATGCGCTGCATCCAGGTTCCGGTGTTTGAAACCAGGGCGCCCGCCGTCCACAAGCGGAAGTTGAAGCTCCTCAGGGAGCGAAAGGTCCCGGACACTGTGTTCTTCATATGCGCGTCGGCGCGTTGCCCCCATGGAACTGGCCGAAGTGACGCGCCGAAAAGATGCTGATAACCAGCGCGCCCAGGCCGAACGCAAGAATGTGGCTTGTCGCCACTGGATTGAAGGCGCCAACGTGCGCGAGGAGTAGATATGCAACCAGTGCGTTGAAGAATCCCCACACAACGTTGACCGTTGAAGAGGAAAGCCCTTTGCCGGAAGGTTTGGCGAAGGGGCTCTGGAAGGGATGCCCCATCGTGCCGGCGACAAAATGAGGAACGGCGTTTGCCGCAGCCAAGCCGGCAAAGAAGTACGACACAAGCCAAAGCCAATTCATGATATGGATCTCCTGTCTTTCGACGACAAAATCGACATCGGCAAAAAGCGCGACAAAGTGGGTTTAGTCCTCAACCAGCCGCGCGAGCAGTTCAAGTGCGGCCTGAAGCTTCTCCTGCTCTTGAACAGAAAGCTTCTGCGAGATGGTCGTGGTGAGCCAGTCCTGTCGCGCGGCCCTGCCCTCCTGAATCCACTTCAGGCACTTGGGCGTCAGTGACATCAGCGTCTGCCGCCCGTCGCTCGGATCGGGAACTCCATTGATCAGGCCGGACTCCTGCAAAGGCGCAACGATAGCGCTCATGGATTGCGGGCGCATGACTTCTGTGCGCGCCAGGCTTGAAACCGTGGCGGCGCCATCCTTTTCGAGTCGAAGAAGAACGGAAGCCTGCGAAGGCGTCAGATCGTTGCCGCCCCCATGCTCGCGATAACGCAGCTTGATCTTGCGGTAGAGCGCACGGATTTCGGCAGCCAGCGTCCGAGCGAGTTCGGTTTGGGTAGAAGACTTTCGACTGCTCACAAAATCAATATCTCATATATACAGGCAAACTGTAAAGTCTGGCTGTATACATGTCCAGCCGCTGAATTGATGATCTGGCAACTAAATAAAGGGTGGGGCACAGTGACACTCATTTCTTGCCGGACAAAAAAGTGGCATTTTCATCATCGGCCCCTCGCTGACGGGGCTTCGTCTGCGCGATGAAAGATCGGGGTGAGAGTAACATTCACCTTTCGAAGATCTACAAATTGCAAGTGAATTTTCGAGCCACGCTACCGGAAGATCCCAATAGAGTGTTCCTCTTCGGCAGCCTCGCCAGGGCAATCGGAAACGACCGGCTTGCGCCGCGGGGAAGACCCATCCGGGCCGCAGCTCTCCATTACCAGCGCCCCGGAACCCCGGCAGAGAGCGAGTGCTTTTTGCAGAGCCTCCTCCGCCAACGACCTCAGCACGTATACAAGACCATCGTTTCCGGTGCGCTTTGAGAGGAGCCGCTCAGCTGCTCCGGCCAGCGAGTGCCAGTCGTGCCATTCACCAATCGTGTCATGAATCTTTCCGAAAGCCGCAGCTAGCCGTTCGGCCCGCGCATCGGATGTTGAAGAGAATTTGACCAGGTAAAGCGCTCCTTTGAGCCGCTTGCGATACGCATGAAGGTTGCTGCAATCGAGGGAAGGGAATTCGCTCGCCAGCCCGGCGAATATCGTCAAAGCCTCCTGAACGGGGGAGCATGTCTTTGCCCTCCCTCCAGCCGCCAGCGCAACTTCCAGCTCCCTGGTAATTCTGGTCAGCCGTTTCATCCGGGCAGCCAGGACCTCTGCCAGTTCATCTGCCCGCTCTTGGCGCTGTTGCCTGAAGTGCTTTTCGACTGTGTCGATCTCCCCGGCGCAGCCAAGGCTGAGCTTCGGTTCGCTGTCTCGTGCCCGTCCGCTCTTCTCGTTGAGGCCGTTCAGTCTTGCCAGATAAACGTCTGCGTCGCGAAGAGGCTCGAGCGCCCGCCGCAGTTTCTTCCCCTCTTTGCTCCAGCGTTGGCAGGCTCGCCGAACGCTTGCATCGTCCATTTTCTCCGATAGTTGATAGTCCAGCAGTGTCCGCACGCGCAAGGTCTGGCTGCGAAGGGCATGGGTCCGTTTCCGGCTGGGTTTCCGCGAGCATTGGCCGAGCAGATCGAGCCAGCAGTCAACCTGTCGCTTCCATTCCCGCTGCAGAGGCGCATCGGGGGGCCGGTCAGAAGGGATTGCATTGAAGTTCATCGAACGTCAACCTTGCTCCAATTATTTTGCACCTTTCGCAACCTTTTGTTTCATTTTTTGCACGCCGCAATCTTCGTCTTCTCTGCATTCTCAGAAGTTGAATTTCAGGGCTCCCTGCAGAATCCGCGCAGGCGCGGCGCTGACAGCATCGCCGAATGTCGAACTGGCGATATTGCCATCGACTGACCCAGGCCCGTTGAACTGTGCGTGGTTGAAGGCGTTGAATGCTTCTATGCGGAAAAGGAGCGACTTCGAATCGGTGAGCGATAAGTCTTTCGCAACCGCGATGTCATGGTTCCCCCCGCCCGGGCCGTAGAAGAACCGGCGCTTTGAGTTGCCCGCTGTGCCCAGTGCATTCATGCTGAAGGCGGCGGCATCGAAGTATCTGTTCCCATGCACGCGCGGATTGTGGCTCAGACGCAGTGGAGCGCCGTTGTAATCCGGTTCGTCGATGCTGCTGTTGTTGACCCCGTTCGGATTGGTCCCGATCAGCGAATTGTCTCCGTTATTGATCATGGTGATGGGGAACCCGCTTGCGAACCGGGTAATTCCCGAGAACGACCATCCGCGCGTCACACGATTCGGGTGCAGATAGCGGTCCAGCGGCAGCTGGTATTCGTAGCTCAGAACGAAGTTCTGCCGCACGTCGAACGAAGAGACGGCATAGCTCAGCGCGGGATGGAAGGGATTGACTTCCTCGCCGATGTTCGAAGACTCATCCAGCGATTTGCCATACGTATAGGCAGCCGAAAACTCCAGCCTCGCACTGGTATGGCGGGCGCTCAACTCAAGCGCGTTGTAATGGGCGCGGCCGATGTTCGACTGCAGCGCATTGCTTCCAAAGTTCGGCCCCAGCGGTCCGCGCGTGCCGTTCACCTGCCCGCCGCCAACCGGAGAATAGACCGTATCCTCGCCGTATGCGCCGCACGTGAGTGTTCCCGCCGTAACCTCGCCCGGTTGGCTCAGGCTCAAACAAAGCGCCGGGTTGCCGGGATTCGCCTCCACCAGCACGCGCTGCCGGTGACTCGCAGTTCCAACGTAGCTGGCGCTCAGCACGGTGTTTGGCCCGGCCTGCCGCTCGATGGAGAGCATCCACTCTTCCGTATAAGGCGCGCGGTTGCGCATGTCGTATCCCGGAATGCCGCTGATCGGCTCGAAATTGCTCCAATCGAAATTTGCATCGGGATGGCTCCGCGAAGACTTCAGTCGCGCAAAGGTGTAGGGAAACGGCTGGCCATAGTTCTGGCCGCTTGCCGCCGAGACGAATGGGGTTGCAAACAGCGGCGGAGCCGGACTCGTGTACGTGGTTCCATAGGGAGCATTCGCCGCCAGCACGCCCACCGAAAGCGCGTCGATAGCTGTATAGAAATTGCCGAAGCTGGTGCGGATGCTGGTTGTTCCCTGTCTGCCCAGAATTCTTTCAGCAATCGTCCCCGGCGCCGCGTGCGGAGACCAGGCAAGACCCACGCGCGGAGCCAAGCTCAGATTACCGATCGAAGCCAGCGTATTGGCAACGCCCGGATCTCCCGGATAGAGAATGCCCGCCGGCGCGCCCGGAAACACTTCTGACTGCGCGCCCGCAACAAAGGTCGAAATCTGGTTGTACTTCTCCGACCAGGGCGCAACGCGATCCCAGCGCAGGCCATCATTCAGTGTCAAGTCAGGTCGAATGCGCCAGCTATCCTGCGCAAACGCGCCGATGTACTTGTTGCGGGCATAGTAGGGATTGAGCTGGCTCTGGTTGTACTGGCTGGGTACGCCGATCAGAAAGTCGGCAAAGTCCACGCCTGTCTCCGTTCCCGAAAAAACAAAGCTGCCATTGAACTGCGCAATCGCATGGGCGTTCACCTGGTCGGCATGAAACTCCGCACCGAATTTTACGGTGTGATTGCCCAGCACCTTCGAGAAAGTATCGGTCGCCTGATACGTGTTGTTGGTTTGGATGAGCTGGTTCGCCGCAGCTCCGGTCGAGTAGCCGTTGAAGTTGAGGTTCTCCACACTTTGTCCATGGGGGCTCAGCGCAACAATGCTCGGGCTGCCGTCCGGATTCGCAAAGCCCTGCGCAAGCAGGCTCACGTTCCGGCCTCCCCGGGGCTGGCCAAGATTTGTAAAGTCGCGCAGATAGCTGAGGTGCAGTTCGTTTACGGCGGTCGCATTCAATGTCTTTGTATCGCCAACGGCAAGCAGTTGCGCGCGGCCCGTGGTGAGCGCATCGAAGCCGGGAACGCTGGCCCCGCTTTGCGCCACTGGATACGGATTGTCCAGCGTGAACCCGTCGAAAAAGTAATACGCGGTGACCAATCCCAGTCGGGTGTCCGCATCCAGCCGCAGGGCTTCCTTGTCGTCCTGCACGGTCTGGTTAAAGGAAGAAGTGGCAAACCCATTGCCGGTATTCGGAGCCGGAATGTATGGAAGCAATCGCCGCGCCGGAACCGACCATGCGCTCATCGGGATCGCTCCGGTTGGGAAGACCGCGGCCCTTCCCGGCGTGCATCCCGTGGACTGCGGCGAATAAGGGTCGTTTGCCGCAACGCTGGAGCCCAATTCCTTTGCCAGCAGCCCTGCCAGGTAGGGTCCGCTCACGCAGCCCGTAAGCCGGTTTGCGCCGGTCAAGGGATCGAGAAAATTGCCTCCCCGCTCGGCAACACTGGGAACAGGGATTTCCCCCGTATCGATCCCCTGTGTCTGTCGCGTTCCCTGATAATCCGCGAAGAAGAAAACTTCGTTGCGTCGCATCGGCCCGCCAAGAGTGCCGCCAAACTGGTTCTGAAGAAACTCCCCGCGCGTGGGCGAAAAATAATTCCGCGCATCCAGATCCGTGTTGCGCACAAAGCCGAACGCGCTGCCGTGCAAGCTGTTGCTGCCCGATTTGGTGATCACGCTGATCTGACCGCCGGAGAATTCTCCATACTCGGCGTCGAAGTTGCTCGTGACAATGCGGAACTCGGCAATCGCGTCCAGGTTGGGAATGATCGCGGTGCCCGCGTTCATGTCTTCCTCCACGTCGCTGCCGTTCACGCCGAAGTAGTTGGCAAACTCCCGCTGCCCGTTGACCGAGACGGTGCCCGGATTCAGCGTGCCCGACGGAGAAAGCGTGGTTGCGCCCACATCCTGCACGGTGCTGGAGGTGAGGGTCGTGGCCGGTGCCACACCTGCCTGCAGCGACAGCAGGTCGGTAAAGCTGCGGCCATCCAGAGGAACAGCCGTCATCTGCCTGCCGGTGATCACCTCTCCCATCTGCGTCTCCACGGTCTCGACATGAAGCGCATTGTCGTTCACGTTTACCGTCTCGCTCTCGCTTCCCACTTCAAGCCGGGCCGCCAGGGTGAGCGCCGCATTCGTATCCAGCACAATCCCGTGCAACTCGAATGCGCGAAAGCCCGGCGCTTCAGCTTTCAGTTCATAGCGGCCCACCGGCAGAACCGGCAGCATGTAATAGCCCTTGCCGTCTGAATGCGTTCGATAAACGAGCCCGGTATTGACCTCCCGAACGGTCACGCTGGCGTTCGGAATCACGCTTCCGGTCGTGTCCTGTACTGTGCCGGAGATGCTGCCGGACACGGCTCCCCAAGCGGCGACGGCAAAAAACAGCAGAATGCAGCTCAGCTGTATGGCGAACTTGAAAGTGTTGTTTTCGCGGGACATTGCGGTTCTTCTTTGCTCTCTCATGCTCTTGGAGCGGCCATGTTCGGGATTTCCTCGATGCGGGGAGGATATGCGACCGTTTTAGTCTTCATTTAATATACGACAAATTAAGTCCGTGATTTGTGCGGTGATTTAAATCACACCAGATAGCGGGAAAACCTCCGTTTGGAGTTCGATCGAGTCGACCACCGCCTTCGCCAACCCCAAGGAGGGATGAAGCAGCGGGTGCCCCACCCTCGGCGCGCTTTTGTCGTTGCGCCTAGGGTGGGCCTTCGCGGAACTTCGCGCTGCCTATCTGAGACCGCGAACTCGCCAACTTGCCATCGCGGCGAAGCCGCAGCTAACTTGCTGATTTTATTAAGTATGTTTTTTGTTCAACGGGAGTGTGGTTTGGCGACAGGTCTTCATCCCAGGGGC
>Ga0181517_10001834_pt1 | contig 22792 bp, 16 predicted proteins | sample PEATcosm2014_Bin_31_FD_119748 | JGI IMG/M metagenome (GOLD analysis project Ga0181517, IMG submission 119748) | Peatland microbial communities from MTU Mesocosm Facility, Houghton, MI, USA - PEATcosm2014_Bin01_30_metaG | ecosystem: Environmental > Terrestrial > Soil > Wetlands > Peat | place... | reverse complement strand
GCGCCTGCGGCGTCGATGCGTTCGATCCTGAGTTTGCGCGAGAACATAAGGACAGTTGTGAGTTACAGGTTGTTAGCTATACAACTCTATGCGCAGATCAGTGCGTGGGACGCTGGGGGCCCAAGTCATTAATTCGCAGCACCAATCCAAGGGCCAAAGGCCCGTTCTAAATCAGCCTAGGCCGTAGGCCTAGGTAAGTTTTGCAACAAATCCAAGGGTTGATGGCCCGGCCTATAGTTCAAAGTACTTCTGACTCATAACCCTAGCGAATCGCGGCCATTGCCGCGCGAAAGAGAACTTCAAAATCCTCAGCCGCCTCGGGCTGTTTTGCGATGGCCGCCTCAATGGCCCGCTGCGCGATGGGCCGCGCATAGCCCAGATTCATCAGCGCGGAGAGTGCGTCGTCGCCCGCGGGACCCATCGTGGAAGCGGCAGCCGACGGCTCAACCGCCATGTCGTCCAGCTTGTCCTTAAGTTCCAGCACCACGCGCTCCGCCGTCTTCTTCCCAATCCCCGGAATCCTCGTCAGCGTGGCGTGGTCACTCCCCCGGATGGCTGTCACCAGCCGAGTGGCATCGATCCCACTGAGTACCGTGATCGCCAGCTTCGGCCCGATGCCGGTAATAGTCAACAGCTTCTCAAACAGCCGCTTCTCCGCCGGCTCCGCGAAGCCGAACAGCGCAATCTGGTCCTCGCGCACATGGGTGTAGATGTGCAGCCGCGCCTCAGCCCCCTCCGGCGGCAGCGTGGTAAAGGTCGCTACGCTGATCGTCGCCTCATAGCCTACGCCGCCGCACTCGACGATGGCACGGTTCGGCGACTTGGAGAGAAGACGGCCACGCAGGAAAGCAATCATTCCGCTGATTGTACTCGGCTCTGCGCCGCCCAAGAAATAGCACCCAAATCAGCAATGTTATCCACGAATTTCGCAATTTGTAACCGCGATGAAACTTATTGTTAATTTTCCTTTTACATCCACTCCGCACACTTGCAGCAGGCCTACCCCACAATCGAATACGCCTCACCACGAAGGGAATCCTCACTGATGAATTCACCTCTTTGCCGTTTTGTACGCATCGCTCTCTGCGCTATGCTGCTTCTATCTGCCGTCGCAACCGTCGTTCCTACACATCTTTACGCTCAATCCAGCGCTTCGCTCACGGGCACGGTCCTCGATCCCAATGGCATCCCGCTACCCGGCGCTGCCGTCTCCGTCAGGAACGAAGGCACTGGCGCGGTGCAGAAGATGACCTCCGATGGCCAGGGCAAGTACGCATTTGCCAACCTGCCCTTGGGCAGCTATACCATCCAGGTGGATGCCTCCGGCTTCAACAGCAGCAAACGCTCCGGCGTTCAGATCGCTTCCGGTCAGCCGACCGAGCTTCCCATCACGCTCGATCTTGGCAACGCATCGGAGGAGATCACGGTGGAAGCCAGCGAAGCCAACTCCGTCGCCGCCGCCATGGCGCCCATGGACGCATTGCTGGAGGAGCACTCCGCGCGCACGGAGATCACCCAGGCCTTCATTAACAACTACACCTCGCCTCTGGCCGACTATGGCGAAGCGGTCGAAATGGCCCCCGGCACCTATACCACCAACGGCAACGGCCCCGGCCTCGGCCAATCCAAGACCTACTTCCGCGGATTCCCCGACGGCGACTACGACATCGACTTCGACGGCATTCCCTTTTACGACACCAACACTCCTACACACCACTCCTGGGCCTTCTTCCCAACCCAGTGGATCGGCGGTATCGACTTCGACCGCTCTCCAGGCACCGCGTCCACCATCGGACCCACGCCCTTCGGCGGCTCCATCCACATGCTCTCGCGCGACATCTCGCCAGTGATGAACGTTCGTGGCGGCATCTCCTATGGATCGTGGGGCACTCTGCTGGCGGACGGCCAGCTCGATTCCGGCAACCTCTTTCATAACAACAAGGCCAGCTTCGAGCTCGACATCCAGCACATGGATTCCAAGGGCTATCAGTCCAACAACTTCCAGAACCGCAATGCCGGTTCCATCAAGGCCCAGTACAAGTTCTCCGATAACACGGTCCTCAGCGGCTTCTCCGGCGTGGTCTATCTGCACGCCAACACGCCCAACTTTAGCGCCACGCGTTGCCAGATGTACGGCGTTTCGGCCACCAACGCATATACCTGCACAGCGTCCTCCAGCGACCCGACTCTACTTCCCTATACTGGCGCGGGCATCCGCTTTTACCTGGCAGACAACACCGATCCCATCGACTACCTGGACTACCAGTACAACCGATACCAAGTCCCCACCGACTTCGAGTACGTCGACTTCAAAACCGTTCTTCCACACAAAATCAGCGTGGACTTCAAGCCCTATACCTACAACTACGACAACTCCGAGGTCTACTCCAACGCTACTCCGATGACCGAGTCCAGCACGGTCAACTACAACGGCAACCCCGCCTCCAAAACCTGGTACGGCATCACGGTCAACCCGTGCAATGTACCCGTCACCAAGAAGGGCGTCACCGCCATCCCCTGCGGCGTGGACAAGTACAACAGCTACCGCAAGTACGGCGAGACCTTCAACCTCAGCCAGGTGTCCAAGCTGGGCATTCTGCGCGCCGGCATGTGGTACGAATGGGCCGATACCAACCGCCACCAGTACCCCTCCGACCCGCTCAACGGCTGGGCCGATCAAGCGTTACCCAACTTTGCCGAGATGTTCTGGACTAACTCCTACCAGCCCTTCGTCGAGTATGAGTTCCATCCAACAAAGAAGCTGGAGATCACCCCTGGGGTCAAGTTCGCTTACTACACCATCGCCACCAAACAGTTTGCCGACGACGGCAAGACCATCGGCTGTCTTTGTGCCGCGGGCACAACCGGCAACCCCGCCAGTTTCATCTCCAACCACGGCAGCTACTACTCCACCCTGCCCTCCATCGACGTCAACTACCGCATCCAGTCCAACTGGTCGGCCTATGCGCAGGTCTCCACCGGCAGCATCGTCCCGCCCAGCTCCACCTTCGACTTCAACCAGGGGACCACTGGCAGCGCCATCAACGTAGGCGTCTTGCCCAAGCAGCAGCACAACACCACCTACCAGGCCGGAACGGTCTTCAAGCTGAAGAACGTCACGCTCGATTTGGACGCCTTCCATATCCGCTTCCAGAGCGGCTTCTCCTCCCAGACCGATGCCACCACCGGCGAGCCGGACTGGTACGCACAGCCCAGCTCCATCAGCAAGGGCTTTGAAGGCCAGACCAACCTCTACATGGGTTACGGCCTCAGTGCTTATCTGAACGCCACCTGGGAGACGGCTATGTACACCGGTTTCCAGATCATCTATCCGAGCGGCGCCACCAACAACGCCAATCCCTACTACATCGCCACCCCCTCCGGCCTCTGGGTTCAGCAGACGCCGTCCGATACCTATGCGGAAGGCGTCACCTACCTCCATGGCGGTTGGGATGCCGGCATCTTCGATAAGCACGTCGGCCAGTTCTACCAGGATCTCAGCGGCTACCATAACGAAGTCACCGTCAATCCCTTCGACATCACCAACACCTACCTCAACTACACCATCCGCAGCGGATCGCGCTTCGACCAGACCAAGATCCGGTTGAGCGTCAATAACCTCTTCAATTTCCACGATGCCACCGGCATCACCTCCGCCGGATCGGTAACCGGGACCACCTTCACGGGCACCTCCGCTACTGGAACTACCAACCTCACCTACACCAACCCGTTCGTCCCCACTGTCGCACAGGCGCCGCTCAGCGGGGCGGACAACATCAGTATCTTCGCCGGTCGCAGTATCGTCCTCTCCATCACCTTCGGACTATCGCCCAGGCGGTAGATCGGAACGCAAACTCGCAACAAATATTCATGTTGGATGAGGGGCAGACCGTCTGCCCCTCTTTCCTTATCGGATGCCCAGGAACTTGTGTGTCTGTAGGCTCAAGCGCCACTGTGGATGGTCGAGGCAGTACCGTATTGCATGCTCTGTGTTGGCCTGCCGCAGCGGTCCATCCATCGGTTGTAGGAAGAAGTGCCGGAATGCCAGCTCCGTATAGCTCACCGGCGGCGCACCCGCTTGCGGAAACACCAGCTTCAGTTCGTCGCCTGAGCGTTGCACCAACTCCGCGCCCGCCTTGGGACTGACGCAAAGCCAGTCGATTCCTTTTGGTGCCGCAATCGTTCCATTGCTCTCCACCGCAACTTCAAACTCCCGTTCATGCAGCGCATCGATCAGTGGCTGGTCCAGTTGCAGCAGCGGTTCTCCCCCGGTACAGACGACAAATTTCCTTCCCGCCGAAGGGCCTGCCTGCCATGTCCCGTCGATCCGCTCCGCCAGATACTTCGCGGAATCGAACCTTCCGCCATCCGGCCCATCCACACCGGCGAAATCTGTATCGCAAAATTTGCACACCGCGGCAGCTCGATCTTCCTCGCGTCCCGACCACAGATTGCATCCCGCGAACCGGCAGAAGACGGCCGCGCGACCGGTCTGCGCACCCTCGCCTTGCAGTGTGGCGAATATCTCTTTGACCGCGTAGCTCATGGTAGTTTCTCGTCGCTGCTCATGGCTGCACGTCCGCGTACTGCAATGGATCCATCAGTCCATTCTCGCGAAATCCCTTCTGCCTCAGCACGCAGGAATCGCATCTTCCGCAGGGCAACCCATTCGGCAATGGGTCATAACAACTGCTGGTTAGCCCGTAGTCCACGCCAAGCTCCAGCCCCTTGCGTATGATCTCTGCCTTCGTCAGCGCGATCAGCGGCGTATGAATCCGCAGCGCCTGCCGGCCTTCCACGCCCGCCTTGGTCGCCAGATTCGCCAACCGCTCGAAGGCTGCGATGAACTCAGGACGGCAGTCGGGATATCCGCTATAGTCCAGCGCATTCACTCCAATAAAGATGTCGCTGCATTCCAGCACCTCTGCCCACGCAAGCGCAAACGAAAGAAAAATCGTGTTACGCGCAGGCACATAGGTGATGGGAATCTCGCCGCTCATCTGTTCAGGTGCGCGCCCCTTCGGCACGTCGATCTCCGCGGTCAGTGCAGAGCCTCCAAAGGCGCGCAAATCGATGGTGACAGTTTTATGTTCGTTCACTCCGCCTGCGCGTGCAACCGCTTGCGCGCATTCCAACTCCCGCGAGTGACGCTGTCCGTACGCAAACGAGAGCGTGTAGACCTCATACCCGTCCGCCTTCGCAATCGCCAGAACGGTCGCGGAATCCAGCCCGCCGCTCAGCAACACCACCGCCTTGGAGTTCCGATTGTCCATGCGCGACCTCTCCCGCTGGCCCCTCTTCAAGGGTACAACGGTCTGTCGCAACCCATCACTTGCATGAGATCGTAGACGCTGCTGTACTACTTGGCGGCGATTGGGGCCATCTTGTTCAGGTCCATGTTCAGTTCAAGAACATTCACCCTCGGCTCGCCCAGCAGCCCGAACTGGCGTGGCGTTATGTGCGACGCAACCATGCTCTTCAGTGCATCTTCGCTCATATGCCGCTCGGTGGCCACGCGCGCCACCTGATAGTACGCCGCGGCGGGTGAGATGTCCGGGTCCAGCCCCGACCCCGATGCCGTCGCCAGATCGATGGGGACTGGCCCGTTCGTGCCTTTGGGGTTCAGCGTCTGCACCGTCCCAGCCACACGCGTCACCAGAGCTGCATTGGTCGGCGCATAGTTCGATCCCCCCGAGTTTCCCGCATCGTAGCCATTCCCCGCAGCCGATGGGCGCGACCAGAAGTACCCCGGCCCGCTGAACGTCTGCCCGATCAGATGCGACCCCACCAGTACGCCGTTGCTCTCGATCAATGAGCCCGCGGCCTGCTTGGGAAAGAACACATGGGCCAGTCCCGTCACCGCCAGCGGATAGACGATACCCAGCAGTACAGCCGTTACCATCGTATAAAGCAACGACGTCACAATATGCTTCATCATCTCGTTTCCCTCGAACCATGAACCTAGAACCTATACAAGATGGATCGACGCAATAATCATGTCGATCAGCTTGATCCCGACGAACGGGGCAACAATACCGCCCATTCCATAGACCCACAAGTTGCGCCTGAGCAGTGCCGCCGCCGACATCGGCTTGTACTGCACGCCGCGCAGCGCCAGCGGAATCAACGCGACAATAATGAGCGCATTGAAGATCACCGCCGACAGAATCGCCGACTCCGGCGACTGTAGATGCATGATGTTGATCACCGCCAGTTGCGGAAACACCACCATGAACATCGCCGGAATAATCGCGAAGTACTTGGCCACATCGTTGGCGATAGAGAAGGTGGTCAACGCGCCGCGCGTCATCAGCAATTGCTTGCCGATGCCCACGATCTCGATCAGCTTGGTCGGATTGGAGTCGAGGTCTACCATGTTCCCCGCCTCCTTTGCAGCCTGCGTGCCCGAGTTCATCGCAACCCCCACGTCCGCCTGGGCCAGCGCCGGCGCGTCGTTCGTGCCATCGCCGGTCATCGCCACCAACTTACCCTCCCCCTGTTCGCGACGGATCAGGTCCATCTTGTCCTTGGGCTTGGCCTCGGCCAAAAAGTCGTCCACCCCCGCCTCGCGCGCAATCGCCGCCGCGGTCAGAGGATTGTCGCCGGTAATCATGATGGTCTTGATGCCCATGGCGCGTAGCTGCTCGAAGCGCTCCTTCATCCCGCCCTTCACAATGTCCTTCAGATGAATCACGCCCAGCGCACGGCCATTCTCCGCAACTACCAGAGGAGTGCCTCCCTGGCGCGCCACCATGTCCACGGTCGTTCGCACCTCGTCCGGCAGCACCGAGCCATTCTCCTTCAGATAATTCGCGATCGCATCCGCCGCTCCCTTGCGAATGCTGCGCCCCTCCATGTCGATCCCGCTCATGCGCGTCAGTGCGCTGAACGGTATGTACTCCACATTCAGGTTGGCCAGTTCGCGTCCACGCAGGCCGTACTGCTCCTTGGCCAGCACCACAATCGACCGGCCCTCCGGGGTCTCATCGGGCAGCGATGACAGCTGCGCCGCGTCCGCCAGTTCCTCACTGGTCACTCCCGCCGCGGTCAGGAACTCCGAAGCCTGCCGGTTGCCCAGCGTAATGGTCCCTGTCTTGTCCAGCAGCAGCGTATTCACATCGCCCGCTGCCTCCACAGCCCGCCCCGACACGGCCAGCACGTTGTGCTGCACCAGGCGGTCCATTCCCGCAATCCCAATCGCCGAAAGCAGTCCGCCGATGGTCGTCGGAATCAGGCACACCAACAGCGAGATCAGAACAAACGCAGTCTGCGGAGCGCCCGAGTACACCGCGAACGGCTCCAGCGTCACCACCGCCAGAAGAAAGATAATCGTCAACCCGGCAAGCAGAATGTTCAGCGCGATCTCATTGGGCGTCTTCTGCCGTTCGGCTCCTTCGACAAGCGCGATCATGCGGTCCAGAAATGTCTCGCCGGGGTTCGCCGTGATCAGTACCACAATCCTGTCGCTCAGCACGCGCGTTCCGCCGGTCACCGCCGACCGGTCGCCTCCAGCCTCGCGAATTACCGGGGCGCTCTCGCCCGTTATCGCCGACTCGTCCACCGAAGCGACGCCCTCGATCACCTCTCCATCGCCGGGAATCATCTGCCCCGCCACCACCTGGACCTTGTCGTTCACCCGCAAATGCGAGCTTGCAACCTCTTCCACATCCCCATTTGCTTTCAGCTTGTACGCTGTTGTCTCACTCTTCGCCTTGCGAAGCGCGTCTGCCTGCGCCTTGCCCCGGCCCTCCGCCATCGCCTCGGCGAAGTTCGCAAACAGCACGGTGAACCACAGCCACAGAGTGATCTGCAGGTTGAACCCAAAGTGCCCGCCGCGCACGAACAGCAGCACCGTGGTGACAACTGATCCCACCTCCACCACAAACATCACCGGGTTCTTCGCTTGCACTCTGGGATCCAGCTTCTTCAGCGAATCCACCGCCGCGCGGCGAACGATGGACGATTCAAACATCGCCCGCTTCTTCGACGTTTCTGTATGTGCAGCACTCATCTCTTAGCCTCTTCTAACTCGCAGACTCGCTAACTAAAGCTGACTCCCGATCGCAGCAACAAATGTTCGAGGATCGGCCCCAGGCTCAGTGCCGGGAAGAACGTCAGTGCGCCGACGATAACAATCACACCGACCAACAGCAGCGCAAACAGCGTGCTATCCACGGGGAAGGTCCCCAGCGACGGCGGCGCGATCTTCTTGGTGGCTAGATTTCCCGCCACCGCCAGCATCGGAACGATCATCAGGAAGCGACCCGACAGCATGGTGATCCCCAGCGTCGAGTTGTACCAGTGCGTATTCGCATTCAATCCCGCGAACGCCGACCCGTTATTGCCCGCCGCCGACGTGTAGGCGTACAGTATTTGCGACAATCCATGCGGACCATGGTTGGAGAGACTCGATAGACCGAACGGCGCCAGCACTGAAATCGCCGCAAAGCCGAGTATCACCACAGGGAAAATCAGAAAATACAGCATCGACATCTGCACGTCGAACGCCTGCACCTTCTTGCCCAGGTACTCCGGGGTGCGTCCAACCATCAGTCCCGCGATGAACACAGTAAGGATGATGAAGATCAGCATTCCATACATCCCCGCGCCCACGCCGCCAAAAATGAGTTCGCCGAGATGGATATTCACCAGCGGCACCATCCCGCCCAGAGGCATGAACGAGTCGTGCATCGAGTTGACCGCGCCGCAGCTTGCGTCTGTCGTCACCGTGGCAAACAGCGCGGAGTTGGCAATCCCGAAACGCACTTCCTTGCCCTCCATGTTGCCGCCGGAACTCAAGGAATGTCCCGGTCCCGCCGTCGCCACTCGCTGGTCCACGCCATGCAGCAGCGGGTTCGGTTGCGACTCCGCCCAATAGCAGGTAACCACGCCGGCGAACCACAGAATCGACATCGCCCAGAAGACCGCCCATCCATGTTTCGCAGACCCAGTCATCTTGCCTAGCGTGACGCATAACCCCGCGGGGATCAGAAATATCGAGAGCATCTGTAGTAGATTGCTCAGCGGGGTCGGGTTCTCGAACGGATGCGCGGAATTCGCATTCATGAACCCGCCGCCGTTCGTCCCCAGCATCTTGATCGCCTCCTGCGAAGCTAGCGGCCCCTGCGCGATCGTCTGCGTCGTCACCGTCGTCGTTACCGGTTTTCCATCTGTGCCCGTGGTCGTTACAGATTGCGGCTCCACCAACGTCGCCGTGTCGTACGGCTTCAAGTTCTGGATCGCGCCCTGCGACACCAGTGCCAGTGCATACACAATGCAGATCGGCAGCAGCACCCAAAGCGTGCCGCGTGTCAGGTCCACCCAGAAGTTCCCCAGCTTCTTGCTCTCGCGCCGCGCGATGCCGCGAATAAACGCAATCGCCAGCGCCATGCCGGTTGCCGCCGACCAGAAGTTGTGGGTCGCCAGCCCAGCCATCTGGGTCAGATAGCTCATCGTCTGTTCCGGCACGTACGATTGCCAGTTTGTGTTGGTGGTAAACGAAACAGCCGTGTTCCACGCAAGATACGGTTCCACAGCGGCAAGATGCTGCGGGTTCCACAATGGAATTGCGTGCTGAAGCCGTTCGATCACATAGGTCAGCAGCAGGGTGGCCAAGCTGAAGATCAGCATCGCCGCGCCATACTCAACCCAGCCCATCTCGGCGTCGGCATTCACGCCGGTTAGGCGGTAGAGCAGACGTTCCACCGGGACCAGCACCGGGTCCAGCCACGTCTTCTTGCGCTCGTACACCCGGGCCATATACAGCCCCATCGGCTTTGCCGTAAACAGCAACAGGGCGAAGAACACCGCAATCTGCAACCATCCATTGGGGGTCATCTCAGAATTTCTCCGGACGCAAGAGAGCAAACACCAGGTACACCAGCAACCCGGCGGTCAAAGCAAGAAGAAGAACATTTTCAAGCATCTTCGCGCCCGCCTTTCAGTCTCTGGCAGCCGTAGACATACAACACGGCGACGAAGAAGAATGCTAACGAAACGGCTAAGAAGGCGATATCGTTCAATTCTCAACTCCTGCGCATGCCGCGCCGATTGCTTCCAGCACAGCAGATTCACAGAGCCAGTCTCGCAGCGGCCCGCATAGAATTGCTGTAGAAATCGCGTTAAGATTTTGTAAAGATCGCGCTGTCCGGATCGGCCTCGTCCTGGCGGGCCTCATCCGGGCTGGCGGGACGTGGGCTCAGCCGATAGCCAACCCACGGTTCGCTCAGGATATACTGCGGCTCGCCGCCCTTGCCCGCATCCGGTTCGATCTTCTTGCGCAGTTGCGCCACCAGCACGCGCAGGTAGTCCGGCTGATCGGCCCCCGCCGCCCCCCACACCGAGCGCAGCAGCGTCTTGTGCGTCAGCACTCTGTCTGCATTGCGCACAAAATACAGCATCAAATCGAACTCCTTCGGCGTCAGGTGTACCTCCGTGTCGCGCACCAGCACCTGGCGCCGCTCCACATCGATGCGGAAATCTCCCAGTTCGACCAAACTCGCCTGTACTTCGCTCGCAACCATGCGCCGCGACTGCACGCGTACCCGCGCCAGCAACTCCTGGATGCTGAATGGCTTGGTAATGTAGTCGTCCGCGCCCTCGTCCAGGGCCGCCACCTTGGACGCATCCTGGCTGCGTACAGAGAGCACGATGATTGGCGTCTGCGACCGGGCGCGTATCTCCTTGGTCAGCTCAATGCCATCCATCCCCGGCATCGCCAGGTCCGTAATCACCAGCTCCGGCTGCGCCTTCATGAAAATCTCCAGCGCGTCCACGCCGTTCTGCGCTACCGTTACCTCATGCCCGTTGCTCTGCAGCGAAGCCCGCAGCACTCGCGTAATCTGCGGCTCGTCATCGACGATCAATATTCTCATGGCCCCAACCCTTCAGCCCACGGTTCTTATCTTTGTCCCCGGCACCTAACAATTACTTCGCCTGCTGCGTCACGATGTGTACGTCCACGTGCGGTGCGTCGTTCATGAACTGTTGCAGCGCCAGATAGTACGCATACTTCTTCCATCCCTTCACCGCCGACCGCCCGAAGATGACTTGCGTAATTCTGTTTCTTGAAATGTACTCACTGGTGACCGTCGGAACGCTGCTGCCCTTTAGCCGGACCACCCGCGCGCCCACGTTCTCGGCAAACTGAATATTGGCCTCCAGAGACCGCCGTTGGTTTTCCGGGATCTCCTGCGCGTTCTCCACATGCAGCACGAAGAACTCGCCATTCATCGCCTCCGCCATGCGCGCCCCGCGCGCGATCAGGTCGCGCGATTCCGGATTGGAGCTGATGCACACGGCCACCCGCTCGGCAATCTGCCAGTGTCCGCTCAACTGCTTGCGCGTTACATAGTCGTCCAGCGTGCGGTCTACAGCGCGGGTCACCCTTTGCAGCGCCATCTCGCGTAGCGCAATCAGGTTTCCGCGTCGAAAGAAGTTCTGCAGGGCACGCTCCACCCGCTCCTGAGGATAGATGTCGCCGCGGCTCATGCGGTGTACCAGAGCCTCGGGCGTCAGGTCGCTCATCACGATCTCGTCGGCCCGGTCCAACACCCAGTCGGGCACCGTCTCGCGCACCGTGACCCCGGTCAGGCTCTGCACCCGCGGAGTAATGCTCTCCACATGCTGGATGTTCAGCGTCGTCAGTACGTCGATCTCCGCCTCCAGTATCTGCAGTACGTCCTGGAAACGTTTGGGGTGTGCGCAGCCCTCCACGTTGGTGTGTGCCAGCTCGTCGATCAGCACTACCTGGGGACGCCGCGCCAGCACCGCATCCACGTCCATCTCTTCAAACAGGGCGCCTTTGTACTCCATCTGCCGGCGCGGCACCTGCTCCAGTTGCGCCGCCAGCTCGGCCGTGCGCGACCTGCCATGCGTCTCCACGATCCCGATCACAACGTCTTCGCCGCGGCTCTTCCGGCGGATCGCCTCGCTCAACATGCTGAAGGTCTTGCCCACCCCCGGCGCGTACCCCAGGAACACCTTGAACCGCCCGCGCTTCTGGCCCTCCGCCGCGGCAAGCCATTCTTCTGGAGTTTTAATATGGGGTTGTTCTGGATTCATTTGGTTTATCTTTCTATACAATTCTTCTAGTGTCCATCAAACGCATTGTCGAGGCGGCCCGCTGGATTCTCATTGCATGTGGTCTTGCCGGTATTGTAGCTCTCTATCATTTTTTAAATAGAGCAAACAATACCACCGTATCACTCAGCCTGCTTCTACTGGTGCTCATCCTCGCCGGAAGCTGGGGTCTGCGCTATGCCATCGTAGCTTCGCTCGCCGCAACCATCGTTTTCAACTACTACTTCCTTCCCCCGATCGGCACCTTTACCATCAACGATACCCAGAACTGGGTCGCTCTCTTCGCCTTTCTCGGCACTGCGCTCTATGCCAGCCACCTGGCCTCCAGAATACGCGAGGAGTCGCACGAGGCCGACTCCCGCCGCCTCGAATCCGAGATGCTCTACCGCCTCGGACGTCAACTGCTGCAACCGGAAAATGTCGCCCAACTGCTCAACTTCATTCCCTCCAGCGTGGCCAACGCCTTCAACAGCCCCGCCGTCACCCTCTTCCTGGCCGACGGCGACCGCATCTATCTCTCAGACCCCAAACGCATCTCCAGTCCGCAGGTGGCGTGGCATTCGGGCGACACCGCAAACAGCACGGAAATCGTCGAACGTACTCGCGCGGAGATCATCCGCGATCTGCGCGAAGCCATGCTGCATCCCGTCACCAACTCCACCGCCGACGGTTTTCCCGCCGTCATTCCCCTGCGCGTAGGCGTGCGTCCCACCGGGGCCGTGCTGCTGGAAGCCACGACCCTCTCCCGCGAAACCATGGAAGGCCTCAGCGGGCTGGTCTCCATGTCCATCGAGCGCGCCGAAGCCCTCGAAGACAGCGCCCGCTCCAAGGCAGCCAAGGAGACCGAGCGCCTGCGTACCGCCCTGCTCGATTCCGTTACCCACGAGCTGCGCACTCCGCTCACCTCCATCAAGGCCTCCATCACCGCTCTGCTCTCCCAGCAGGCCCTCGACGACACATCGCGGAAGGAGCTGCTTACCGTCATCGACGAGGAGTCCGACCGCCTCAACCGCCTCATCGAGCAAGCGGTCGAGATGTCGCAACTCGACGCCAACAAGGTCCAACTGGAGTTGAAACCGCAGTCCATCGCGGGTCTCATCTATGTCGCCGTCGAGCAATGCCGTTCAGACCACCCCTCCCGCGACTTCCGCGTCTCGCTCTCCAGTTTCCTGCCCAATGTACTCGCAGACAAGGCTTGGATCGAAAAAGTGCTGGCCAACCTGCTGGGAAACGCCGCCAAATACTCCCCGCCGGACCAACCCATCTTCGTCGCAGCCGACCCCCAGAAAAATATGCTCGCCGTCAGCGTCGCAGATCGAGGGGCTGGCATCGACCCCATGGAGCAAGGCTTGATCTTCGACAAGTTCTATCGCGGCCAGGGACAACGCAGCCGGGTCAGCGGGACAGGAATGGGCCTGGCCATCTGCCGCGCCATCATCGCCGCGCACGGCGGCACCATCGGAGTCACCAGCCAGCTCGGCCACGGCTCCGTCTTCACCTTCACGCTGCCCATCGCCGCCCCCGTAGTATAAGGGTGTAGAGGTATGGTCGCGGAGAGGTTCATGAATAAAACAGCCCTGTGCATCATTGCAGCACTCGTGTGTTCGGCATCGGCGATGCACGCACAAAAGCTTGCCGGAACCTGGCAGGGAACCATCAACGATGGAAAAGACGCGCTTCGCGTCGTAGTCAAAATCACAGACGACGATCAGCGGCTCAAAGGAGCTCTCTACAGCATCGATCAGGGCGGGGATCCGATGGCGCTTTCGTCCATCAGCCTCCAGGGCGGCAAACTGAACTTTGCCATCGCGTTAATCAAAGGCAGCTACTTCGGGACCGTGAGTGCTGATGCGAACTCCATCGCCGGCCAATGGATACAGGGCAGCAAACCACTGCCACTGACTTTGGTTCGGACCAGCAAGGATGCTGCATGGGATATCCCCAAACCCAACGCGCCCATGGCCCGGGACGCTGATCCGTCCTTTGAAGTCGCCACCATTAAACCCAGCAAGCCCGGCGAGGATGGCAGTGACTATGGACTCGATGGGCGCCATGTCACCACCGAAAACACCTCGCTCGACAACCTCATCGGTTACGCATATGACATCCACCGCAAGCAGATCGTCGGTTCGCCGGACTGGGCCGAATCCGACAAGTACGACATCGCCGGTGTCCCCGACCTGCCCGGCGAGCCCAACGATATACAGTCGAAGCTGATGTTCCAGAAGCTGCTGGCCGACCGCTTCCAGTTGAAGTTCCATCGCGAAAAGAGAGAACTTGCCGTGTACGTTCTCTCAGTCGCCAAGAACGGCCCGAAGAACCTGACCCGGAGCGCTGCCTCAGGCGAGGGCTTTTCCATCCCTATCGGCGGAGCCAAGGGCGGCGTCAATATGACGGTCTATAACGGCACCATGACCAACTTCGCCATCTTCGGACTGCAGGGCGCCGTCGTCGATCGCCCCGTCGTCGACCGCACCGGCCTCACCGATCGCTACGACTTCGCGCTCAAATGGATGCCTGACGACTCGCAGTTTGGAGGGCACATGCAATTCCCCGAGGTCAAAGACTCACTGCCGAGTCTCTTCACTGCCATCCAAGAACAATTGGGACTGAAGCTGGAACCGATGAAGGCACCCGTCGACGTGCTGGTGATCGACCACGTCGAAAAGCCCTCTGCCAACTAGCCTCAATCTTCGTGCGGCTCGTCTTCAGCAGCGCAGCCATCCGGCGGCTCATCACAGATGCATGAAATACACCGGAGCGCAGCCCGCCAGCCACGCCGCGGCCTGTAGCCCCAACACCCCCAGCGTCTCTCGTGGTGCGCGCCGCAGCCACTTCACAGCGAAGAACAGAGTAATCGGCCACTGCACCGTCATCAGCAACTGGAAAAGATGCGCAACGGACCCTTCATCCGGATCGCGCGCGATGTGGCCTCCTCGCGCAAGACCCACAGCAACCGCGCCCAGAACCATCGCCAGTGCAGCTAGCGACATCGCCACCGGAATATATGCGCTTGGCCGCCTCATCATTGCGCCAAATGTATTCGTGTCCTGTTCCATCTTGCCTCCTCGTGTTGGGTTGACGTGCTCGTGTAGCGCCGACCACACACTGTCGGCAACCGTGCCAAGATCGCCCGGGCCCATCTCTAGCATTGCTTCGAACTCCTCGCCATAACGATCTCGCCAGGCAGGTGGATAAAGGCGTGTAAGCATACGGGCGAGCCTTGGCGTCATAAGGGTTCCAGCCTGCCCAGTCCCGTTTTCGCAAACTGATGTAGGGTAGTCAGTCTTGCTCGGAGAACGCGTAGGCCCTCTGCGGTAATGCGATACGGCCGGCGCCGCTCCTCCGGCGGAAGCGGCGCGATCCATCCCTGCTGCTCCAGCCGAGCGATCGCCCCATACAGTGTCCCCGGTCCCAGTCGTGTTCCACACAGGCGCACAATGTCGTCGATCATGGCGTGTCCATGCTTTGGCCCGTTGGCCAGGCTGGCAAGTACAAGCAGCGGAGGGTCGGAGTAGTGCCCCAATCCTGGACCGTCTTCACTCTCTACTACGTTTCGAGTACTACGCATGACGTAGTTATCGCACACTCCCAAGCATCCTGCAAACGTTTTTTTACCGGCCATGTAATCCATGCGGCGGGTTCCCCGTCTATGGCTGCTGAACGGGTTGGCATCAGCAGACCCTCCAGGGAGAGTCCCATGAATCTTCGCAGCCTTATTTGCATCACTAAATCGACACGTATTCTTGGCGTTACCGGCAGCTTATGCCTTGCCGCTGCTATGGTGACGGGATGCTCCAGTTCGGTTACGCCGGGCACGGTCAGCAACATCGGTACGTCCTCGTCCACTGTCCCGGTGTTGATTACCGATGCGCCCAGCGACCAGCTCGTGGCCTTCACCCTGACCCTGAACAGCATCACTTTGACTGACTCCGCCAACCAGACGGCCAGTATCCTCCCATCAGCCACCACCATTGAGGTCTGCCATCTCAACGGTATTCAGGCTCCGTTGGTCACTGCCAGCATTCCACAGGACACCTATACTTCGGCCACCATCACATTCTCCAGCCCGCAGATCACCTATATCAACAGCTCGGGCCAGCCGGTCTCCGTGACGCCCACTCTTGCCACTACCTCCTTCACCTTCACCTTCCCCACGCCGTTCACGGTCAACAACACCTCCACCTCGCTTCTGGTCGATCTGCTGGCCGGGAGGTCGGTCGCCATCTCCGGCACCACGGTGACGGTCACCCCGGTCTTCAGCATCAAGCCCGTGCCGCCAGCCGCTGCCGCGCCTCCTCCCAGCCAGAACGGCACAGGAATGCAGCAAATGGCCACTGTCGTATCTGTCAGCGGCACCAGCGTCACGCTCCAACCAGGCTCCGGCCCCAACTTCACCGTCAGCACCAACAGCTCCACCATCCTCCAGGGCCCGAACTTTACCTCGCTCTCAGCGCTCACGGTCGGCGAGATCGTACAGGTCGACTTCATCGTCCAGTCCGGCGGAACCTATCTCGCTACCCGTATTCAGATACCGCCGCCGCCATCCAACGGTCAGCAGCCCAACATGATCTCCGGCCCCGTTACCTCAGTCGGCTCTGGCAGCTTCAAGATGGTCCTGATGCAGGGTGCTGGACCGGCGGTCAGCCCAGTCGCCGCCTCCGCAGTCTCTGTTCTCACTGTCACCACCACCGGCTCTACTACCTTCGCCATTGCGCCGCAGTTCGTTACCCTCACCGGCCTGCCGTTTACGCCGTCATTCACTTCGTCCAATCTCGTCGCAGGCCAGACCGTCGGCGTTGTAACCTCTGCTTTCTCCGCATCCGCGGGTACAGCAACGGCAACCACCGTCTACCTAGCTCCCCAGACAGTGAACGGAACGGTGACCGCTATCGCAACCAGCGGAGCCTACACCGCCTACACATTCTCCCTGGCAAGCGGCTCGGCCTTCAGCTCTCTCAGCGGAGCCACTACCATCACTGTCTACACCGGCGCGGCAACAGCGCCTCCGCCTGCATCTACCGCGACGGGAGCCACCGCGCCACCGGCCATCGCTGTCGGAAGCACAGTTCGCTTCAACGGCCTCATCTTCAACCTCGGTTCCGGCAGTTTCGCCATGGTCGCCGGATGCTCGCCCGACGGTCCGCCGGGAATCTAACGCCGTTTGTGGGTGGGCAAACAAACCTCCCAGGTCTCTAACCCCACCACAAATAAAACCGGGAGACTGCCAACCGCAGACTCCCGGTTTCCTTTAAGCAGTATCCCCAAGATGATCGTCATTCTGAGCTATGCTCAGAATCTCCGTCGTTGTCTTTTGGGTGCCTCACATCTCGCTTCTGAGATGTGGGATTTCGGCAACTAAATCTGCGAGCACGCCAGCGGACTCAGATAAAGATTGCTGATGTTGCTCACAATCTCCGCGTCCGTATTGCCCGGCTTGCGCGATAGCTCCTTCCACGCCGCATCCGCCCCGAACGCCGTCCACTTCGTCGTCAGTTCCGCCGTGTCCGCAAAGGTCAGCATATAGGTCAGGCTAGGCATCCGTGTCCCCACCAGCGTCTCCGCAAAGAACACCGGCGTCAGCCCTGTGCGCACAAAGATCGCAATCTCCGCCTCGTTGAACATCGCCACTTTCCGCGCATGTGCCGCCTGGCTCGGACTCTCATACGTCCTTAGCTGAAAGATGCGCTTCGGCAGTCTCCCATCTACCAGCTTCGGCGCCACCAGCTTCGGCCATCCCGTAAACGCACCCAGCAGCGTCCGCTCTGCCCGCTCAAACGCCGGGGCCGTTGCCGGCGCATCGCGAAACCCAGCCGCCGCCTTAACATACTCCGCATCCGCCCCGAGCCGCGCATCCAGCTCCACCAGCGCAGCCGCATCCGTCGCCGGGATCAGCACATAGTACGTCGGCGTCTCCGGCCCAATGTCCAGCTTGAACGCCCCCACCGGCCCCATTCCCATCCGATCCAGGGCCGGAATTAGCGCCTGCTCAAAGTATCCCTGGGTCAGCGCAGTCTGCGGCCCATTGCGCAGCGCATACTTCCGCAACTGATAAAGTTCATGACCACCCCTGCCGTTGTCATCCTGAGCGGAGCGCAGCGCAGTCGAAGGACCTGCGGTTATCGTTTGTCCCGCCAACGCCTTCTCCTCAGCGCCAAGCGCTCCTGCACCCATCCCCGCCACCACCGCCGCCCTGACAAACTCTCGTCTCTCCACCGTATCCACTCCTACTGGCGTGCCCCATGAACACCGCGAACCGGTTATCGTGGGGTTGGTCTCTACCCGCCATCCTACCCGATTCACCTCGTCGCCGGGTGCCCCATCCTTTCACGGTTCCACGTGAAAGGGTGGGATTTCAGCTTTAGCGCCTGCCAAATCTTGCGAGCAAACAAAAAGCGAATATAATGGTTGGCGACGGAGGCCGCATGGCCGATACCCTCCAACCCGACCGCTCCGGGGTCCCCGGCCAGCTTGCTGGCTGGGGTGGTGACCGCTTCGCCTTCATTCACGTCGATCTCAACAGCTTCTTCGCCTCGGTGGAGCAGCAGTTGCATCCGGAGTATCGCAACCGTCCGCTCGCCGTTGTTCCCACCAAGGCCGATACCACCTGCTGCATTGCCGCCAGCTACGAGGCCAAGGCGCTCGGCATCAAGACCGGGACCCAGGTCGGCGAGGCCAAGCGCATCTGCCCGGAGATCATCCTCGTCATGGGCGAACACGGCGTCTACGCAGAGTACTCGCGCCGCATTGCGCAGGCTGTGGAACGCTGCTGTCCCGTCGCCCACACGCCCTCCATCGACGAGATGGTCTGCCAGCTCATGGGCCGCGAGCAGGAACCCCCTCGCGCGCGCCAGATCGCCCTCGCCATCAAGCAGGCCATCCGCGACGACGTCGGAGAATCGCTGCGCTGCTCCATCGGCATGGCGCCCAACCGTTTGCTGGCCAAGATCGCCAGCGACATGCAGAAACCCGACGGCCTCATCGGCCTGCTCCCGTCACAGCTCCCCCGCGCCATCGCACACCTCGAACTGCGCGACCTTCCCGGCGTCGGCGCGCGCACCGAGGTGCGCCTCAACGCCAAGGGCATCCATACGATGGAGCAACTCCTCGCACTCGACCGCAAAGGAATGCACGCGCTGTGGAACTCGGTCTGGGGCGACCGCCTCTACCATTGGCTGCGCGGCGCTGAAACCGGCGACGACGGCGCTCCCGTCGACTCCGGCGTGCAGAAGTCCCTCGGGCATTCGCATGTGATGGCCCCGCGCTACCGCACTCCCGATGGTGCCTGGGCTGTGGCCCATAAGCTGCTGCACAAGGCCGCGATGCGCCTGCGCATGGAGCGCCTCACCGCTAGCGCCATGCAGGTAACCGTTCGCTACGCCCTCACCCAGGAGCAAGTGGCGCGCAGGCAAGCTTCCGGTAAAAATGCGAAGCGCCACTTCAGCGGCCTGCGCCACGCCGGCTGGGGGATGGAGGCGCGCTTCCCGCCCTGCCAGGACACACTCACCTTGCTGCAGGCGTTGCGCGGCATGTGGGACATGCACCCCCAGGGGGCCGAGTTTGCGCGGCCCTTCCAAGTCGCCGTCACCATGCACAACCTCATCGCCGAGAGCGATCTCCAGGCCTCGCTCTTTGCCGATCCGGACCACCGCGCAGATTTGGCCGCGGCCATGGACAAGCTCAATCTGAAGTATGGCAACACAACCCTGCACTTTGCCGGAATGCTGCCGGCAAGGGAGTCCGCGCCAACCCGCATCTCCTTCACCCAGATCCCCGTGAAGTACGGCGTGGATTACATGTAGAACAGCTTCACAGGTTCGTTAATAACCCTACTGCGGCGGTGATGCGGGTTGAGGTGGGGCGGGCTGAGATTGCTTGCTGTCGCCGCCGCCGCCAAAAATCTTCTCCAGGATGTTTTTCTTCTTCGGCTCGGTTGTGTCGGGGGCGGTTGTGGACTGCGGTGCGGTCTGTGGCTGGGACTTGTCGCCGCCAATACCGAAGAAATCCTTGATGGCGGTCAGGGGTGATTCGCCAGCCACGTGGCTGCATGAGTTGGCCGGAACTGTGCCATCCAGAAAGGCGAGACTGTAGTCATCGGGGCAACTGGCGTCGGCAGGCAGCCAGGTGTTCTTGTCGATGGAAACGATCTGCACTCCATCGGGCGAGCTGAACGGCTTCATGTCGGAGTACTGTGGTAGCTTGATGGCGCGGTTCATGAACTCCGCCCAGATCGGCGCCGCAGTGTCCGCGCCCTGTAGTGAATGGGTCAGTCCAGTCGAGATGTCCGTGTAGTCGTCGTTGCCTACCCAGATGATGCACAGCAGATTGGAGGTGTAGCCCGCGAACCATGCATCGTGACTGGTGCCTGTCTTGCCCGCGCCCGGAGCGGAGAATCCATGGCCGCGCACAGCGGACGCTGTTCCATAGCTCATGGTGAATTGCAGCAGGCCCTGCGTCAGGAAGGCGGCGCGAGGATCCAGCACCTGGTGGGCCTCCGGGGCGAAGTCGGCCACGATATCGCCATTGGCGTTGCGCACGCTGGCCAGCATCCACGGCTTCAGATGCACGCCGTTGTTGGCGAAGACGGTGTACGCGCCCGCCATGTCGATGGGCGTCGCGTTGTAGGTGCCGATTGCCACCGAAGGCGTGCCCCGCGCATTGACGATGCCTGCCGTGCGCGCCAGCGCCGCCACGTTCTCATAGCCCACCTGCTCGGCCAGATCGATGGTGGCAATGTTCAGTGAGTGGGCGATCGCTTGCGCAGCCGTCACCATGCCCGGATATTCGCCTTTTTCAAAGTTGCCGGGATCATACGGCTTGCCATCGAACATGAACGTATGGGGATCGTCGTTCAGCTTGGTGAGCGCGGTAAAGATGCCGTTGCCACCCAGGTCCATCCCATTGAGGCTGGTGTTGTAGGCCGTGGCGTAGACAAAGGGCTTGAAGATGGAGCCGGTGGGTCGTTCGGCGGTGGCGTGGTTCAGCTGCGAGATACCGTAGTTGCGCCCTCCCACAAGCGCCAGGATCTGCCCGGTGTGCGGGTTCAGTGCCACCAGAGCCACCTGCGGGTAGTTGATATTAGCGGCATTCTTCTTGTGCAGCTTGCGCACCAGGTCGTCCACGTTCTTCATTCCCGCATCCACAGCTTCGGAGGCGGCGCGCTGCAGTTCAGGGTCCAGCGAGGTGTAGATGCGTAGCGCATCGTGGCCCAACTCCTGGTCGCCGATGCGCTGGGATAGCTGGTCGTGTACCAGATCGACGAAGTAGGGCGCTTCCGCCGCATCGATGTTGGGCGTTGCAAGCCGCAGCGGCTCTGCCTTGGCGCGGTCGGCCTCGGTTTGCGTAATGGCCCCGGTCTCCACCATGGAGTCCAGCACCAGGTTGCGCCGCTCCATGGCCCGGTCGGGATGGCGGTAGGGATTGCGCCAACTGGGGTTCTGGATCAGCCCCGCCAGCAGAGCGCACTCCGCCAGATCGAGCTGTCGCATGTCCTTGCCGAAGAACGACTCCGCGGCTTCGCCGAAGCCGTTGATCTCGAACGATCCGCGCCGCCCAATGTTCACCTGGTTGGCGTACATCTCGAAGATCTGTTGCTTGTTGAAGCGCGCCTCGAGCTGGAACGTGATCATCAGTTCGGCAAGCTTGCGCGTGATGGTCTTGTCCGGCGTGAGGAAGAATCCGCGGGCCAGTTGCTGGGTCAGAGTGGAACCGCCGCAATCCTTGCGCCCGACCAGGACGTCATGCACCACGCATTCGATGGTGCGGCCGTAGTTGATGCCGCCGTGCTCAAAGAAGCGGCGATCCTCGATGGCCAACACCGCCTGCACCATGTTGGGCGGAATCTCCTGGTAAGTCACCAGGCGGCGCTTGGTGCGGTTCTCCCCGGAGAGTGCCGTGATCAGCTCCGGTTCCAGCTGGTAGGCGGCCAACGGCGCGCCGTTCTCTGCTGTGATGGACTGCACCACCGGGCCGGAGCTGGTATTTGTGCCGATATCGTAGCTCGGCACGGTGGCAATGGTGGCCCCGTCCGTGGAGTGGTAGCTCTGCGGGCCGGGCTTAATCTGGATGCTGTTGCCGCTGAGCGTGTAGGTTCCCAGTTGCGGATTGCTGTTGTAGCCCGCGCGGCGCAACTCCTGCGCGATGAACGATACAGTGAGCCGCTGACCCAGGCGCACCTCGCGCGGCGCGGCGTAGATCTGCGCCACGTTGGCAAAGATCGGCCCCGAGGCCAGCCGTTCGTCCACAATGGACTGGTACTTGAAGTAGAAGATGCCAAGCACGCATGAGCCCAGAAGCAGGCAGGCCAGGCCGCCGATCAGCAGCACACGCAGCAGGCGATGCTTCAGGCCGGAAGGATGTCCGTCCTTGTTGCCCTTGCCGCCGAGTTTGAGTTTGATGGCCATGAAGAACAGTTGCGTGTTGTTCGTTGCCGAAAAATCTCTGAAGAAGTATCCCTTTTGATAGTCCGTAAGCTGAATGAATCCTCGGCTTTGATAGGGACTGGCTTTAGCCCGTCCGTAAAAGTCGCAAAATCAACCTGGCTTTAGCCCCCGAGGAAAGTTCTGTCAATTATTCAGGTCTCCTTGGAAAGTGCCAGTGCGGCCTGCATGTGTTGGACGGCCTCGCCAGTGGGAATGTCGTCGGTCCGGTTGGTCAGCCGGTTCAGCAGTTCCACCTTGCCCTCGGCCAGCTTCTTGCCCACGGCGATGCG
>Ga0181517_10001832_pt1 | contig 22800 bp, 21 predicted proteins | sample PEATcosm2014_Bin_31_FD_119748 | JGI IMG/M metagenome (GOLD analysis project Ga0181517, IMG submission 119748) | Peatland microbial communities from MTU Mesocosm Facility, Houghton, MI, USA - PEATcosm2014_Bin01_30_metaG | ecosystem: Environmental > Terrestrial > Soil > Wetlands > Peat | place... | reverse complement strand
GGCCTGTACGAGTCCACCCGCAAGGTGTACGAAGCGGCCAGCGCCAAGGGGCTGGAGACCAACTCGCCCGAGTGGCAGGCGGAAGTCGCATCGACACTGCAGCGCCAGGCCACAGCCATGGCCCCGCGCCTGCTGCCGTCGATCCCGGAAGCCAAGTACAACTGCTTCTATCCCATGGACCGCAAGCGCGGCGAAGACGTCAACTGGTACACGGTGCCCTTTGCCGAGCGCCAGCGCTTGATGCACGAACATGGAATGATCGGCCGCCGCTACGGCGATGTGGTGAAACAGATCATCACCGGCTCCATCGGCATGGACGACTGGGAGTGGGGCGTGGATCTCTTCGCCAACGACCCGGTGGTCTTCAAGAAGCTGATTTACGAGATGCGCTTCGACCCGGTGAGCGCGGTATATGCACTCTTCGGACAGTTCTTCATCAGCGTGCGGCTGCCAATCGAGAACCTGGGCGGTTGGCTGGAAGGAAAGCTCTAACTGACCATGGAAGACGAAGATGAGGTAGTCAGTCTTCAACTTGGAATCGATGAGGCGCTGGTCCTTTTCGAGATGCTGGCTGGTTTTTACGACCAGCCGGCGCTGGAAATTCCTTCACCTGCTGAGCGCCTGACCCTGCTTCGTCTGCATGAATCCCTGGAGAACGAGCTGATCGAGCCGTTCCAGCCCGACTACAAGGAAAAAGTCGACGCCGCCCGCAAGAAACTACTTGAACAATTCGGCGGCAAGTCGTAGATACGTAGATCGTTAGCTTTGCATGAAGGGCGCGCGGCGCTTGCCGTCCATTTACCCGCGACAAGAAGACAATGCCAACCTCCAAGCCAATTCGCAAAGCCACTAGCCCCGCAAAGCCTGTGCGCGGTCCGCTTGCACCCGAGCGCATCGCCGGCATTCTGAAGGGACTCGACGAAGCTTACCCGGCCGTCGAATGCGCCCTCGCGCACAATTCGCCGTGGGAGTTGCTGGTGGCAACCATCCTCAGCGCGCAATGCACCGACGTGCGCGTGAATATGGTGACCCCGGAGCTTTTTCGCCGCTTCCCGACCCCGGAAGCAATGGCCGCCGCCTCGTTGGAAGAGCTTGAGCAACTCATCCGCACCACCGGCTTCTTTCACAACAAGGCCAAATCGATTCAGGGAGCGGCGCGCAAGCTGATTGCGGAGTTTGGCGGGCAGGTTCCGCAGACGCTGGCCGAGCTGATCACCATTCCCGGCGCGGCGCGCAAGACGGCCAACGTGGTTCTGGGAGTCTGCTTCGGCAAGGCCGAGGGCGTGGTGGTCGATACCCACGTGCTGCGTATCAGCCGCCGCCTGGGCCTGGCAAAAACAGATACTCCGCAAAAAGTCGAGCTGGAGCTGATGCGCATTCTGCCGCAGCAGCGCTGGATCGGCTTCTCGCACCAAATCATCCATCACGGCCGGGCGGTGTGCGAAGCGCGCAAACCCAAATGCGAGCGCTGCAACCTGGAACAGCTGTGCACGTCGAAAGACAAGACCTGGACCAGCTAGCTCCATAGTTGTTCTTGCCCCGGCAGGTAATCCTCCGGGCCTGAAGGCTCCGCTTTTTGAGGCATGTATTCAGGGGGTTGCCCCCCCTGCTCCCTCCGGGATTTCCGATTTACGCCTGTCAGGATTTTGCGCGCGCCGCAGCAACGCGCATCGGCCACAGTTCGAAGCGGTTCAATCCTGAGCGGACCGAAGGGTCGTTTTCGCAGATGCTGCGGGCTTCCGCAACGTCCGCAGTCTCAAGGATGCCCACGCCGAACGCCCCATCCTGAGCCATCACCGGCCCATAAAGAAGAAACTTGCCGGCTGCAAAGAAATCGGCGAAATAGGCCGCGTGCTCTTGCATCACCGCGCGTTCTTCCTCGGTCATATCGCCGGGGAAAGTCGCCCGTGGCGGAATCAGTTTGAAGTAGAAATGCTGTTTTTCCATGAGGGAAACAGGATACGCCACAGAGTCAGAGAGTCGAAACCAATCCCGCCGCCCCACGCTGAAGCAAGGGGCTAACAGCCATTGCGCCTACGGCGCGGACGGCGGGCGGAGGGTAATCACTCCCTTGGTCCCTGAGTCCCTGAGTCCCTCAGTCCCTTAGTCCCTGCCTTTACCCTTGGTCTTTCCACAACACCACGCCGCCCAGAATCCCGTTCTCGTTGGGAACAATCTTTACCTTCGGTCCCGGATCGAAGTCGATCTTCTTGGTGTTTCCGCCGCCCAGGTAGAGGAAGTCCCAGTTGAACAGAGCCTCGGTGCAGGCGATCGCTTCTTTCAGCAGAAGATTCCAGCGTTCCTTGCCGTATTTATCCAGGCCGCGGCGGCCCAGGTAGTCCTCGTAGGTGCGATCTTTCTTGCGCCAGATGTGATGGGCCAGTTCCAGTCCGGGGCAAAGGTGTCCGTTGGTGAAGAGCGCCGCGCCCATGCCGGTGCCCAGCGTCAGCACCAATTCCACGCCAATGCCCTGGATCGCGCCGTACTCGGCCACGTCGGCATCGTTGCCCACGCGGACCGGCTTGCCCCAGCGCTGCTCCATCTCTGCTTGCAGCGGAAAGCCCGCCGCCCAGAGCGGATGCAGGTTGTGAGCGCCGTAGGTAGCCCCGTGCTTGACCACCCCTGGAAATCCCACCGACACGCGATCGAAGCCCGGCAACTGGGCGCTCAGCTCGTCCAGTCCGCACAGCACCGCTTCCGGCGCAGGCACGGCGGGAGTCGCGACGCGCATCCTGTCGCTTACCGGCACGCCGGCCGCATCCAGCAGCATGGCTTTCAGCCCCGAACCGCCGATGTCGATGGAAAGCGTAATGGGACCGGCAGAGTTGGCAGTTGCCGCAGCCAGATCGGCAGTTTGAGGAGCGGAGGAATTCGAGCCGTTGAGAGTCATCAGGACGAATTCTAACGCGCCCGGCTGCAAGTGTGACGCTCTGGAAAACGCGATTTTCCAATTAGGCCCGTTCCCCGGCCGCATCCCCTACACTGAATCTTGCCCGCCATGCCAATATATTGCGAAATCGCACTACCCATCCCCATCGACCGGGCGTTCACCTACGCGGTCCCGGAGGGGATTTCGCCGCAGCGCGGTGCGCGGGTTGTCGCGCCCTTTCGCAACGAAAAGCTCATCGGCGTGGTGACCAGGGTGGATGTCAAAGCTCCCGCGGACTTCGAGGTGCGGGCCTTCGAGGCGCTGCTCGACGACGAGCCGCTGCTGAGCGATCCACTGCTGGATCTGGCCGAATGGATGGCGCAATACTATCTGGCCCCGCTGGGCGAAGTGTTGCGCGGGATGCTGCCGCTGATGGCCGAAGTGCGCCGCACCGTCTACTACCGCATTACCGACCTGGGCCGCGACATGCTGGCCAACACGGTGGAAGACGAAGCGGAGCAGGGCGACCTGGCTAGCGCCTGGGCCAAAGGGGCATCGCAAAGCAATATGGGACTGCCCGGCAAACGGCCACGCGGCAAGCTTTCGCAGGAAGAACAGAATCTGGAGCGGCGGGTCCTGGCTCGCCTGGCGAGCGGAGAGCCGGTCAAAGTCTCGGCCCTGCGCACGGCGACCGCTGCCACTTTGCCTGTGCTGGCCGCGATGTTGCGCAAAAAGTGGATTGCCCGCGAAACCGCCGCCGTGGAACGCGACGCACGCCGCACCGAACGCTTCGCGGTGCTGGTGCCAGAGACCCGGTTGCCCGCGCTCACCGCGAATCAACAAGCGATTCTGGCCGAACTGGCAGCCTGCGGGGGCGAGCTTCCCCTGGCCGAGTTGCGCAAGAAGGAACTGCCCTCCTCCACGCTGCAAACGCTGGTGCGGCGCGGGCTGGTCCGCATCGACGAGCGTGCGGCGGCCTTTCGCCTCGGCGGCATCGTCAACACCGGCGGTCCCATCCGGCTCAACGAACCGCAGATCGAAGCCCTGGCCTCGCTCGCTGGCGCGCTGGGGGGCTTTCAGCCCTTCTTGCTGCACGGCGTGACCGGATCAGGAAAGACGGCCGTCTACATGGCCGCCATGCAGCGCGCGCTCGACCGCGGCCTCAGCTCGATCCTGCTGGTGCCAGAGATCGGGCTGACGCCGCAGATGGCCGGATTGCTGGACGCGGCATTCGGAACGCGCGTCGCCCTGCTGCACTCCGCGCTCACCCCGGAGGAGCGCAGCGAGCAGTGGCGGCGCATCAAGCGCGGCGAAGCGCCCATTGTGGTTGGAACCCGTTCGGCAGTTTTTGCTCCGGTGCCGAATCTGGGCCTGATCCTGGTGGACGAAGAGCACGACGGCAGCTACAAGCAGGAAGAAACGCCCCGCTACAACGCCCGCGACGTAGCCGTTTACCGCGCCAAGCTGGAAAACGCGGTGGTAGTGCTGGGCTCTGCCACTCCGGCGCTTGAAACCTGGCAGAACTCTGTCCTGGGCAGGTATACGCGCATCGAGATGACCGCCCGCGTCAAGGACCGGCCGCTCCCCGAAGTCGAGTTGGTGGATATGCGCAAGGAGTTCCAGGAGACCGGCCAGGAGCAGCTCTTTGCGCGCTCGCTGGTGGAGCAGACCCAGCAGGCTCTGGACCGGGGCGAGCAGGCGCTGATCCTGCTGAACCGCCGCGGATACTCCTTTGCGGTGATTTGCCGGTCCTGCGGCGAAAAGCTCGAATGCCAGAACTGCGCCATCTCGCTAACCCATCACAAGCCACCCGCGGACGACGCCGGGGAAGCCCGCGCCGGGCAGCGGCTGGAGTGCCACTACTGCGGATTCCAGCGGACCGTGCCGTCCAAGTGTCCCAAGTGCGCCAGCGAGCACCTCTACTATCTGGGCGCTGGCTCCGAACAGGGCGAGGAGCGCCTCGGCGAGATCTTTCCCAGCGCGCGCATCGGCCGCATGGACCGCGACACAGTGCGGGGACGCTTCGATATGGAGCGCCTGCTGGCACGCCTGCACTCCGGCGAGATCAACCTCCTGGTGGGCACGCAGATGATCGCCAAGGGCCACGACATTCACGGCATCACCCTGGTCGGTGTGGTTGGCTGCGATCATTCGCTTTCCATGCCGGATTTTCGCGCTGCCGAGCGGGTCTTTCAGTTGATGACCCAGGTCTCGGGACGAGCCGGCCGGGGCGAGCTGCCGGGCAGAGTCGTGGTGCAAACCTATTATCCCGATCACTATGCGATCCTTGCCGCCGCCAAACACGATTACGCGACGTTTGTGGAGCGGGAGCTGAAATACCGCCGCTGGATGCACTACCCGCCCTTCGGCGTGCTCGCCAACGTGCTGATTCAGTCGCAGAAGCTGGAAGAGGCCGTCGCCTGGTCGGCCGAGCTGGGCAAGTGGTTTCAGAAGGCCGCGCCGGAGGGGGTCCGCGTTCTGGGCCCCTGTACCGCACCCATCGCCCGCATCAAGGGAACCTATCGCTTCCACCTGATTCTCAAGGCCAGTTCGCGGCGGGCGCTGAATGGGACGCTGCGCGGAATGCTGGCGCACGCCGAGAGCGCCGCGATTCCCCGGCGCAACCTCACGGTGGACGTGGACGCCCTGAGGCTCATGTAAAACAGGGGCTTACGCAAAACAGGCCAACCCGCAGAGGTTTCTCTGCAAGATTGGCCTGTCTGGTTGCGAAAATAACCCGCAGTTCTCCGTAACGGGCGCGGCGAGTGAACGCCGGCAGCCTCGCGGCCCGTTCGGCAGCGGTCAGCTCTTCGGCTGGCTGGGGATCTCCAGGGAATGCAGTTCCTTGCCCGGCTTGAAGCGAACCGCCTTGCCGGGGGTGATGCTGACTTCGGTCCCGGTGCGCGGATTGCGCCCGATTCCGGTCTTGCGTGCGCGGACACTGAATACACCAAAGCCGCGCAGCTCAATACGCTCACCGGCAGCAAGAGCCTGTTTCAGGCCCTCGAAGACCGAATCAACCGCGGCCTCCGCCTTGGTGCGGGGAAGGCCGGCACGCTCGATCACATGATGGACGATGTCCTGCTTAATCAATGGGGTAACCTCGTTGGCCCGTCATAGGCAATTGTGCAACTGACTACGATGTTGATGCTACAGGTTTTGAGGCGATTGTGGAATACGCGAATCTGTTTTCCGCCCTCTTTTTCTTGAATAGAGAAATTCGCGTAGCCGCAAACATCTCGCCCCACTTGCCTGATTGATGCAATTTTATGTCATTTTTCGTTGTAAATCGCCGTTTTCTACCTTAAGATGGTGAGTCCTGACGACGGACAGTTAAAGAATCGTTCTCATAGATCCGCCGGCGGGGGATGTGCAGCAAACGCTGACCGATACCGCGCAGCCGCTGAAATCGCGACAGGTTTTTCAATCATGTGTGCTTTCTTGCTGAATTGAATTCCGGATCCGCTGCCGATTTCCGCAACCAACCGTAAGTGCCCAGAAGCAAAGAGATGTCTTTCCCACATTGCTAGGGCGCGGTATTCCGAATTATTGCCCAGGCAGGAACTCTATCGATCCGGCCATTGAATAATGCGACCGCTTTCCCACCTTCGCGGCAAAGAACACGTCAAGGTCGGACGCGCTGCGCCAGTTTGTACAGCCCGGATCCATGGAGCGAAAACAGAATGGGTGTGCCAGGTTGGTTCTCTGCACGGTTGCCGCTGCGGTTTCGCGGTACAGTCGCTTTGGTTTCGCAATAGCCGTCAACCCGGGGTCCTGTCATGTGCTCAATGCGCAATTCGAAGCCGATTCGCGTAGGCTTGGTGGCCGACGAACCGATACGCCTTGCAGGTCTGGCCAGCATCTTCGATGAAAAGCCCTCGCCCGGACAGCCCCCGCTGCTCCCGGTTGCGGGCACCCTGGACGAATTGCTCAGCGGTTCATCGCTTGAATATCTGCTTGTCGACCTGAGTTCCTCCTCCGGGGGAACGGAGTTGCTCAAAAAGGTTCGGCGCATGAGGCCGGCCCTGCGGCTGATTGTGATTGGCCCGGAAGGCAACGACGAACTGGTCATGGAGTCCATCATCGTCGGCGCCAGGGCCTATCTGAACTGCTCTGACAGCCCGCAGTTGATTCGCCAGGCCATCGAAGTTGTCACCAGCGGTTCAATCTGGGCGCCCCGCAGACTACTCTCCAAGCTCATCGACAGATTGCTGGCAGTGCCCGACAGCAGCATTGCGAATAGCGCCCCCCACCTGACCCTGCGCGAGCATCAGGTGCTCGAGCTGATCCTGCTGGCGTTGCCGAATCGCGAGATTGCCCGTCAACTGGGAATCGAAGAAAGAACGGTTAAAGCGCATGTGGGCAGCCTGATGCGCAAGACCGGCGCAGACAATCGGATCGAGCTTTCGATGCGCGCGCTGAACCTGTCACTGGCAACCAAGGCCGAACCAAAAAGGAATCATTTTGTACCAGTAACCAAGCAATGATTACTCGGAAGTTTCGATAATGAATTACTTAAAGACATGCTCCTTCCGTACTCTTGTTAGACGGCCTACTTTCCCACAGACTTGTTTCCAGAAACAACGCAGATCTGGGGAAAGGAGTTCCCAGGCAGCATTTCAACGTGATGCCTGGGAACTCCTCTTTTTTTGTTTTTCCCATTTCGATACATTTTCGGTAATCTTCCTTCCTCTCTCTCCCCACCCGTCATCTTTGGTAATCGACACAGCGAGGGCACTCCCGCCGCCATCGAATCCGTGCCGGAACGGGGTGCGCGCCCGGCCTTCCATGCTGTAGCCTAATTGCTGGAAGTTCGAAGGTGCGCTTCCACGGGAGGAATCTAGCTATGAAGAAGACCCTTGCAGGGTTCTGCCTCTGTTTCCTGCTCACATGCAACGCTTTTGCCGGTCCGTCGCGTACGGATTTGCAGGAGCGCATCGACGCAGCCAAGCTGGTTCTGGACAAGGTGATGGCCGCGAACGACAGAACCATCCCCATGAACATTCTGGAGCAGGCCACCTGTGTCGGGGTGGTGCCCGGCCTGACCAAAGGAGCCTTTGTCTTTGGCGCGCAATACGGCCAGGGAGTGGTCACCTGCCGCACCGGGAAAGGCTGGAGCGCGCCGGTTTTCATCCGCATGGCAGGCGGGTCGTGGGGCCTCCAGATTGGCGTCCAATCGACTGACCTGGTGCTGGTCGCGGTCAATGAGCGCGGCTTCCAGGACCTGCTCAAGAACAAATTCAAGATTGGCGGCGACGCATCGGCCTCCGCTGGCCCGGTGGGACGCACCGGCCAGGCTGCAACCGACTGGAAGATGAATGCCGAACTGCTGACCTACTCGCGCAGCAAGGGCCTCTTCGCGGGCATCGACCTGGACGGGACCAGCGTCAGCCAGAACGACCTCGATACCGAACTCTATTTCGGCCGCGCCCTGAGCTTCGAGTCGATTTTGAAGGGCAGCGTTCCGGTTCCGGACGGAGCGGTCTCGTTTGTGCAGACCGTCGCCCACTACTTCGTTGAAAGCAAGAACCAGAAATAGTCCGGCTGTTGCTGAACCTGAGAGGCAGACAGGCTTGCACCGGTCTGCCTCTTTTCTGCTTTTGCAGCTACCATTTACGTCGAAAAGTTAAACTGGATTTTCAACTTGGACATGCGAGAAAAGATTGAATTCCGGCTGGTTTTGATGGTTGCCGGAATACTGGGCCGTCTGCCGCGCGGAATCGCCCGCTTGCTGGCTGCCTTGCTGGTAAGTACGGTTTATCCGCTGCTGGGCCGCCTGCGCGGGGTTGGAATGCGGAACCTGGAAATGGCGTTCCCCTCCCTCAGCCCCGAAGAACGCGAGAAGATTGTGCGCGGCGTCTTCCGCAGCCTGGGACGGCAACTGGTCGAGTTCTGCCGCATGACGCGCTACACGCCTGAAAATACGAGCGAATGGATTCGCTGCGAAGGGCTGGATCACTACCTCGCGGCGCGAGCGCACGGCAAGGGTGTCCTGGCGCTTACCGGCCACCTGGGCGCATGGGAGCTCTCCAGCTTCTACCACTCGATGATGGGCTACCCGATGGGCATGGTGATCCGGCGGCTCGACAATCGCCTGCTCGACGAATACGTCAACCGGGTCCGCTGCCTGCATGGCAATCACATACTGCACAAGGACGACTTCGGCCGCGGACTGATGAAGGCCATGCGCTCCGGCGACACCTTCGGCATCCTGATGGACACCAACATGACTCCGCCGCAAGGCGAGTTTGTCGAGTTCTTCGGCCACCCGGCCTGCACCGCGACCGGGCTGGCGCACATCGCGCGCAAGACCGGCGCGGCGGTTCTGCCTGGATTCATGGTCTGGGAAGAGGCCGAGCATCGCTACGTGCTACACTTCGGCCCACAATTGAAGTTGCCCCATACCGACGATGTGGCCGCCGACATTGTTGCCACGACGCAGATCTGCACCTCGACCATCGAAGACTGGATCCGCCGCTACCCGGACCAATGGCTGTGGATTCACCGCCGCTGGAAAACGCGCCCGGCCGGCGAGCCGGGGCTTTATTGATTTCCCCTGGAGGGACGAAGGCATGAAGCTCGCTGAACTGCTGGAACGACTGGGCGGCAATCTGCTGCACGGCAGTCCCGAGATCGATCTGGCCGGTGTGAATGCGCCGGATGCAGCCAATGCCTTGGACCTCGTTTTTGCCGAGGATACCGCCGCGGCGGAGCAGGCGCATCAGTGCGGGGCCGGCGCTATTGTTCTCAAGCCGGGCTGCGGCGTGTCTCTTACCCAGGAGGCGCGCATGTCGGTTGTGGAAGCGCCGAATCCGCGCCTCTGGTTCGCCCGCGCCGCAAAACTGCTGAAAGCGCCCGAACCGCACTCTGGAGTTCATCCAGCGGCGGTTGTCGGCCCGGACGTGGAGATCGGCGCGGATGTAACCATCGGCGCAGGAGCCGTTGTGGACTGCGGCGCACACATCGGCCGCGGCAGCCGGATCGAGGCCGGTGCGGTTATCGGCCGCGCAGTGCGGATCGGCGAGAATTGCCTCATCCATCCCCGCGCGGTTCTCTACCCCGGCGTCACCCTCGGCAACCGCGTTGTGCTCCACGCCGGAGCGGTGCTGGGAGCCGACGGTTTCGGCTACGTGCGCGACAACTCCACCGGCGCGTATACGCAGTTCCCGCAGCAGGGCACGCTGGTCGTCGAAGACGACGTGGAGATCGGCGCCAACTCCACCATCGACCGGGGAGCGCTGAAGGAAACCCGCATCCGGCGCGGCGTCAAGATCGACAATCTTGTCCACATCGGGCACAACTGCGAAATCGGCGAAGACGTGATCATCGTCGCCGGCACCGGCATCTCCGGCTCCTGCACGGTGGGCAAAGGTGCGGTGATTGCCGGCCAGGTGGGCATTGGCGATCACGCACATGTAGGCCCGGGAGTGATTCTCGGCGGTCAGGCCGGAGTTCTGAGCGGCAAGACCGTCAGCAACGATGGGCTCAAGCCTGGAACCGTGCATTGGGGCACTCCCGCGCGCCCGCTGATGCAGGTGCTGCGCGAAATGGCGGTGCTGTCGAAACTGACGAAGAAGAGGCCGGGCGGCAAAGGCTGACGCGGATGGCGAGCATCGTGGTGGGCGGAAGCGGACGGGGCGTGGGAAAGACCGCGCTGGTGTGCGGCCTGATCGCGGCGCTTCCGGAATACCGCTGGATCGCCGTCAAGATCACCAGCCACGCGCATGGCAAGGCTGAACCGGTGTGGGAAGAGCACGAGCCCGGTGCGGACTCCGATACCGCCCGCTACCTGGGCGCAGGGGCCATCCGCGCACTTTTGCTTATCGCCAACGACCTGGAGCTGCCCGCCCGTTGGCGGGATCTTCAGGCCGGGCTGGAACCGGGCGCGAATCTCATTGTCGAATCGAATCGCATTCTGGGGCGCCTGCGACCCGACCTCTGCCTGGCTGTGCTCGACGAGGAAGAAAGCGTGAGCGGCAAGCCATCGTTCCAGCTTGCCGCCCGCCACGCAGATGCGTGGGTAGAGTGCTCGCTGTTGATCCGGCCCTCAAATAGTGTCCTGCCCTCCCACCCTTTCCGCACAAAACGCGGAGAGGATGGGGCACCCACCAATCAATACTTACGGGCCGAATCAACAGGAGCGGAAGCACCCCTAACTTCGCTACGAGGAAAACCTATCTTCCGGCTTGCATCGCCGGGACAGTTACCGCCGGAGCTATTGGCCTGGACACGTCTTGCGTTGCGGCTGGCGCCGAGTTCCTGAGCAGAACCGCGAGGCCGCGCGCGCCGTCCATGCGGGTTTCCACCAGCAGCGCATATGCCTGCTTGAGAAACTCCGGATGATGCTCGAAGTGTTTCGACGAGGTCTGGAAGGTGTGCACCACGTGGGCCGTAGTGAGCGCCTCGCGATGGAAGCCCGCAACCCCGATCATCAAGCCCTTCATCAGAGCAAACTGCGCCGTCAACAGCGCGAACTGGTGCGTCATCGTCGACGTTGAGTCTGGCTGGGCGGCTTCACGCCCGAAGGGGAAAATGCAGCGGATGATGGTGTTGATCAGATAGTTCTCCATGATGTGCGGATGCGACGCCATGAAGGGGGCGTAGTACTGATCGTGGGCAATCGCGTACTGGGCTGCCAGGCTCTCGAGCGTTGCGCCGGGGCCGTTGCCGATGCCGGCCGTGAAGGCATTCACACATTCGACAAAGCGCGGCCGCACATTGGAGCGGTGCAGCAGCATTCCGGCCAGTTGCAGCACCAGGTCCAGTTGCGCCTCGCGGTCCACTGGCAGTGCATCCATCGCCACCGTCAGGCCGCCGGCTGCCACAGAAGCCTCGAAGTCGCCAAGGAACTCGGGAACCGTGCGATTCAATTCACCCTGTGCGATGGAGTCCATGCGGCGGGAAAAAACGCCGAGCATGAACATCCGCTGCCACAGCGGGTAGTTACGATTCCGGATCAGGGCCAGAACGGTCTCGCGGATCGGCCAGAAGTAGGCCAGCAGAAGCTGAACGCCTTTCGTCCCTTCCGGAACAACGATCTGCCAGGCGCCGGGCAAAGAGGTTCTGTGCGCGGCGGCGGCGTTGTGAAGGCGTGAAGCCTGCAACGCGTTTCCGCGCAAATCGGTGTCGGTGGCGTCGCGGCTCAACAGATCTGCCGGGCTTGCGGCGGGGGTCTGTAGATCCGGCTTGAAGAGGTTCGGATCGAGAAGAACCCTGCGCGCAGCCTCCGGGCAGGAGAGCGAGAGCGATTTCTCTTCGACTGGACCGACATAATGAAGGACCCGCGGATAGGTGGCGCACACATGCGACAGCAGGTCTTCTCCGCACTCGCTGTGAACGCGGCAGAGATTGGACTCGGAAAGCATGGGGCAGCGGTTGTCCGCATTCATGCGGATCTTGCCGTAGGCGGAAGGCTTGGGCGGTTCGGCCCCCTCTTCCGGACCGGAAACGCTCGCCTTGATCAGCGCACTCAGCGGGACATCCGGCAGATTCTGGTATTTCTCATAGGTCGCCTGGTCAATGGGAACATTCCATTCCTGGCAGCAGGTTTCCTCGCAGTCCGAGCCGATGCAACGGAACCTATCAGCAAATGTTGGGCGAAGCAGCCGTGTCTGTCGCAAAATACGCTCCCCGCAGCCGGGCAACTTCTTCCGGCCGCTCTCCGAGATCAGATACGTCCCAAAACGATGCAATCGGAAGACCGCTCTCGGGAATACAGGGTTGGAAAAGGCTCAGAATTCACACCCCAACGCAGAAATGCCCCGGCTCGTGTGAGCCGGGGCATTTCTGTTTTCAAAGTTCAGAGTTGCTTCTTCGCGCGGGGAAGCTTCAACTACTCCCTATTCTCTACTCCCTACTCCCTACTCCCTACTCCCTATTCCCTACTGCCTACTCCCTACTCCCTACTCCCTATTTCCCTATCCGCGCGCGGGTGGCTTCAAGCCCAGCTCGCGCATGGCAATTTGCAGGTCTGCCCAGGCTTCCTTTTTCTGGCGCGGATCGCGCAGCAGGAATGCCGGATGATAGGTCACGATCAGCTTGGTGCCGCGCACATTGTGAATGCGGCCGCGCAAGCCGGCCAGCGGCTGCCGCGCTCCCAGCAGCCAAGTGGCTGCCGTTGCGCCCAGCGCCACCAGCACCTCGGGGCGAACCACGTCGATCTGCCGAAACAGAAACGGCGTACAGGTCGCACCCTCTTCCTGCTCTGGCACGCGGTTGGCGGGCGGACGGCACTTGACCACGTTGGCGATGTAAACCTGATCGCGCTGCAGGCCCATGGCGGAGATCATGTTGTTGAGCAGTTGCCCGGCCTTGCCCACAAAGGGCAAGCCTTGCAAGTCCTCGTCCGCGCCGGGGCCTTCACCCACAAACATCAGGCGCGCGTTGGGATCGCCGTCGCCGAAGACCAGCATGTTCCGGCCTTGATGCAGCGCGCAGCGGGTGCAGTCGCCGATCTCGTCGCGGATCTGTTGAAGAGCTGCGGCTCGCTGCGCAGGCGCAATCGCAGCGGAGATTTCGGGCGGTGTGGGCAAAGGCTTGCGGGGCGGAATCGGCTGGTCCTCGTAATCATTGGAATGAGCTTCAGGTTGAGTTTGCGGCGCTGGCGCGGGAGGCGGGGAAACAAGTCCCTGCATTGCGCTGCCGGTAAGGGCGAACGGAGAAGCATTCGGAAATGGCTTCGCGGCAGCAGGCTGAGTTCCCTGCCCGGCCATTCTTTCCGCCGGGCGTTCGGCCGGGCGCTGGGCAGGCTGTGTCCGCTGCTGCGCGGCCGGTGGCGGCGCTGAGGCCGCTGCTGGCCGGAAGGTCGCTTCCAGCGCCGCCAGTTGCTCCGCCAGCGCCGGATCGACCGGGCGCCGATAGAACTCCGTCAGGCCCAGATCGCGATAAAAGCGCAGGCGGCCTTCCAGTGTCTCACGGGTTGCGGGATCGAGCGGCAGCGCCAAGGGAATCTTCTCCGGCTTCTTCGGTTCTCAGTTCTCAGTTATCAGTTGTCGGCGATCAGTTTTCGATGATCAGTTGTTTGCGCGAGGTTGAGACGGACTGGCTGAGTACCTCATCCTGCCGCTCTTTTTGCAACACTGACCGGTCCACCTTCGAGACCGGGACGCCGGCGGATTCGGCTTCGATCCCGTCCAGTTCCAAAACCATGTGCTGCGGACGCCGCAGCGTCATGATCTCGTCGAGAATGCGATCCGCCAATTCGCGCTTGGGCATCGCGGACATCTCGATCGAGGTCGTCGAAGTCAGGAAGGTTGCGGCATTCTGGTCGGAATCGAAGCCCAAACCCTCCACGCTGACGTCGTTCACCACAATCGCGTCCGCGCCTTTGCGCAGCAGCTTGGCGCGGCCGTTCTCCATGCGATTCTCGGTCTCGGCGGCAAAGCCCACAATCAACTGGCCGGGACGGCGACAGCGCGCCACTTCGGCCAGAATATCCTCGGTCGGCTGCAGTTCCAGGGTCAACGGACCGGTGCGTTTGAGTTTCTGGTCGGCAACAACCACCGGCCGGTAATCCGCCACGGCCGCTGCTTTCACAATCAACGTCGCTTCCGGCATACGCTCCAGCACCGCCGCGCGCATCTGGTCGGCAGTCGTAACAGGAAGCACTTCGCAATGCGCCGGGGGATGCAAGGAGGACGGCCCGCTGATCAAAATCACCCGGGCTCCGCGGCTCTGCGCGGCATCGGCCAGCGCGTAGCCCATCTTGCCGCTGGAGCGGTTGCCCAGAAAGCGCACCGGATCGAGCGCCTCGCGCGTGCCTCCGGCGGTCACCAGCACAACTTCCCCAGCCAGATCGCGACGACGCCCCAGGGCGCTCACCACGGCCAGTGCAATCTCTTCCGGCTCGGCCATGCGCCCTGCGCCCACTGTGCCACAGGCCAGTTCGCCGGTGCCGGGCTCAATCACGCGCACGCCGCGCCCGCGCAGAAGGTCGAGGTTAGCCTGCGTCGCCGGATGGTCCCACATGTTCGTATTCATTGCCGGAGCCACCATCACCTGCGCCTTGGTCGCCAGGTAAAGCGTGGTCAAAAAGTCGTCTGCTATGCCGTGCGCAAATTTGGCCAGGATGTTTGCCGTCGCCGGAGCCACCACCAGAACATCGGCCCATTGCGCTTCGCCAATGTGCTCGATCGAGGAGTCGTAAGCGTCCGCGCCCGCCTCGTCCCACAGGCTGGTAATCACCTTGTGGCCGGTGAGAGCCGCAAAGGTAAGCGGCTGAACGAACTTGGTGGCCCCTTCGGTCATCACCACGTGGACTTCCAGCGCTTTGCGTTGCAGCGCTCGCACCAGTTCCGCGGCCTTGTAGGCCGCAATTCCACCTGACACACCGACGGTTACTCTCATAAGTCGATTGTATCTGTTTTCGGAAACCCGGTTTCGGGAACAGGGAGCGCGGGCGCGGGAGTGCCCCGCTTGGACAATCCGGCACAATTTTCCGACAGAAATCCGCAAGGCGAAGTGGTCATTCGACAGTTAGCGCGGCGCACCACAGCCTTTCCCGCGTTCCCGCCTGATGCGGGAGCGGAGGAATGGACCTTCCGGTCAAGCCTGCACTGGGTCCGTGCAGGGCTGCGTCAAGTAATCCAGGTGCTTAGCTGGCCAGGATCGGAATCCCGGTTTCGCCGACCAACGGCTTCACCGTCGGCACATCCTTCTTCACATATGTGATCTTTCCGGCCGCTATTTCATCCTGAGCGATGCGGCAGGCTTTGGTCGAATGGCTGGGGATCAGGGAACGTGAGCCGCTCTGAATCTGGCGGGCCCGGCGCGCGGCCACCAGAACCTTGCGGTAATCCGAGTCGAAACCTGTTTCAATCGTCATTTGGATCCTCGTCGAAGTCGAACAGTTGCTGCCCGGAGTCTCCAAGAATTCCAAAGGCCTCCAGTACAGGTTTGAGTCGTTCTTGCGAGTTGTTCTGGCGGCATGCTGCGGCCACTTCCAAGACTCGGCCGGAACGATACGCGATGGCTTCGCCATTGCGATAGAAGCGTTCGGCCAGAACGATCGCCTCTAGTTGAGCCACCGCACGGTCCAGAATGTCGTTCACCAAAATATAGCCGTACTCGCGATAATTCTCAATCTCCTTGCTCGCCTTGCTCAGGCGGAGATAGAGTTCCGCCTCATTCATATGGCCTTCCGCACGGCTGCGGTTGCGCAGGCGGGTGCGCAGCACCTTGGGATTGGGCGGCATTACAAAGATGCTGACCGCCTCGGGCGTGCTGGCGCGCACCTGCATTCCGCCCTGCACATCGATGTCCAGCACCAGGTCGTGCCCCTGCAAACGGGCCTCTTCGAAAGAGCGGCGCGCCGTGCCGTAATAGTTGCCGAAGACCTCGGCGTGCTCCAGGAACTCCCCCTCCGCGATCATCTTTTCAAACTCTTCGCGGGTGGTGAAGTTGTACTCGCGCCCGTGCTGCTCGGAGCCACGCGGAGGCCGCGTCGTCCAGGAAACCGAGAAATCGATGCCCGTCAGTTGTTTGCGGACCTCGTTGACCAGCGTGCTTTTTCCCGAGCCCGATGGAGCCGAAATGATGAAGAGTATCCCTGCCATGACTATATGCCTCCAAAGCTTCCCAATGTTTGTATTCGCTGCGCGGGCCTTCCCAATCTGACGCCGGTTTGGCCCGTTTCGCCTATTCCAGGTTTTGAATCTGTTCGCGCGTCTTCTCGATCTCTGTTTTCATCGCCAGTCCCAGTTCGGTGATGCGCGTTCCCTTGCCGCCCACACCGCCGGTCTTCGAGAGCAGGGTGTTGGCTTCGCGATTCATCTCCTGCAACAGGAAGTCCAGCTTCTTGCCCACTTCTCCGCCCGCCGCGAGCAGTTCGCGGAAGTGTCCGATGTGGGTTCCCATCCGGTCCAGTTCCTCGCTCACATCGCTGCGCTCCACCAATACGGCCACTTCTTCCAGCACTCGCTGGCGGTTGAACTCCTGGCCGACCGCGGCAATGAGCCGTTGAGTCAGGCGCTCCTGCGCGCGCTGCTCCACTTCGGGACGAAGTTCGGCCACGCCCGCGGTGGCCTCGGCCAGGCGATCCAGGGTCGCGTTCAGAACCTCCGCCAGCGATTCGCCTTCGCGCGCGCGCATGGTCTTCAGATCTTCCAGAAGCGGGCCGATCTCGGTCCGTACGCTTGCCGCAAGCGCTTCCAGATCTTCGTCGCCATTGGAGCGGCTGTCGGACTGCAACGCGCCCGGCAAACGCAGCGCCGCATTCAGGTCGGGCACGCCGAAGAGGCCAAACTCCGCGCTGGCAGCCTTGAAGGCATCCACATAACCCGCAACCAGCGACCGGTTGTACCCCGCGGCCTGCTGGCTGCTGCGATCCACCGAGAGCGTCAGGTCAACGTGCCCGCGGACAAGGTTATCCTTGAGCGCCTTGCGCAGTTCCAACTCCAATGCATCGAGGCCCGAAGGCATGCGCATCTGCACATCGAGAAAGCGGTGGTTCACGCTCTTCAAGCTGAGCGTGTAGCTGAACTGATCGTTCACGCTGACCTGTGTACGGGCAAATCCGGTCATTGAATAAATCGGCATCTTTTTATCCTGCCTTGTCGTTTCCAATTTCCTAATGTCGCGTTTCTGAAGTCGGCAGCAAAAAAATGCTGTCATCCTGAGCGGAGTTGGGCGCGTATTTTGCGCCGAACGAAGTCGAAAGCCTGCCCTGAGCAAAGCCGAAGGGGACCTGCGGTTGCTTTTCCTCGTTATTCAACCAATTTCAGAGGCAGGACGCTAGTCCCTAAGCCCCTTAGTCCCAAGTCTCAAGTCCCTAAGTCCCTTAGTCCCTAAGTCCCTTAGTCCCAAGTCCCTTAGTCCCTATTCCCTTAGTCCCTATTCCCTTAGTCCCAAGTCCCTTAGTCCCTTAGTCCCTTAGTCCCTACTCCCTACTCCCTACTCCCTACTCCCTGCCTCATCCACATTCATGAACTGCAACTGGTACAGGCGCTGATAGGTCGGCGAAGTGGTGAGTAACTCCTCGTGCGGGCCGATGGCCGTTACGCGTCCGTCTTCCAGCACCGCAATGCGGTTGGCGCGGCGAATGGTGCCGAGCCGGTGCGCGATCACTACCACCGTGCGTCCCTGCATCAGGTTGGCCAGCGCGGCCTGGACAAGTTGTTCGCTTTCCGCATCCAGCGCCGAAGTGGCTTCGTCCAGAATCAGAATCGGCGAGTTCTTTAGAATGGCGCGCGCAATGGCCAGCCGCTGCCGTTCGCCGCCGCTCATGCGGAAGCCCTTTTCGCCGATCACAGTATCGTAGCCCTGTGGCATGCGCAAAATGAAGTCGTGCGCCAGTGCGTTGCGCGCGGCCTGTTCCACCAGGTCAAGATGCACTTCCGGCTGGCCGTAGGCTATGTTGTTGCGCACCGTGTCGTTGAAGAGGATGGTCTCTTGCGTCACCTGCGCCACCTGCCGGCGCAGCGAGCCAAGCGTCAGTTCACGCAGATCGTGGCCGTCGATCAGGATGCGCCCTTCGCTTACGTCGAAGAAGCGCGGAAGCAGATTCACCAGCGTTGACTTGCCCGCGCCGCTCGGCCCCACCAGCGCCAGCACTTCGCCGGCGTTCACTTCCAGATTTACATCATGCAGAATCTGCTTTTCGCCTTCTTCTGTGCTGTAGCAGAAGCCGACGCCCTCAAACTGCACAGCCCGCTTGAAGCCCTTCAGTTCGCGAGCATGCGCTTTCTCTTTCACATCGTCTTCCACATCGAGGAACGAGAAGATCGATACCGACGCGCCCATCGCCTGCTGGAAGTAGTTGTAGAACATGGCGAACTTGCGCACCGGATTGTAGAGGTTGAAGAGCGCCATGATGAAGGTGATGAAGACCGGAGCGGTCATGCGGCCGTGCAGAATCTCGTTGCGCCCGATCCACAGCAACAGGGCGATGGCTACCGCGCCGATGGTGTCCATAAGCGGCGAGCTGATCGACTGAATGCGCACGCTGCGCAGGTTCGCATTGAAAAGCTTGCGCGCCGCCTTCTTGAAGCGCAGGATCTCCCACAACTCGGTATTGAAAGCCTTCACGATGCGGTTGCCGGTCACCGTCTCATGGAGAATGTTCTGAATTTCGGCCAGCTTGTCCTGCCCGGTACGGGTGCGGGAGCGCACCGAGCGGCCGATGCGGCGCGCCGAAGTGATGACCACTGGAACAAAGAGCAGCAGCGCCCAGCTCAGCCGCCCACCCAGCACGACCACCAACGCCGTGGTCCACACAAAGTTGAAGAACTGCTGGAGGAAGTCGCCCAGGACCACGCTGACGCCGGTTTGTACACGGTCCACGTCGTTGATGAGCGTGGAGAGAATCGTTCCCGTCGGGTGCTTGTGGAAGAAGCTGGTGGAACGGCGCAGGATGGTTTCGTAAAGATGATTGCGCAGGTCGGTGATGGTGCCGAAACCGGCGTAATTCACCAGGTAGGTGCCGGTGTAATCGCACAGCCCCTTGATCACCGTGGCGGCGATCAGGGCAAAGGCCACTACCGTCCAGGCGTTGTGCAGCCAGTGCGGAACGAAGTTGTGAAGGTCGAAGCGGAACTGCGGCGGGGCAAAGGGAAACAGGACTAGGGGATTGTTCTGGCTTTTGGGATCCAGAACCACGCCCAGGATGGGGACAAAAAGCGCCATGCGCGAGGCTTCCAGCAATCCCACCAGAGCCAGAAGCACAACCCCGGGGATTACCTGCAGCCAGTAAGGCAGCGCGTAACGCATGAGACGAAGGAACTTCTTCATGCCGGCAGGCCCGCCAGAAGCACACGATTTCCCGTGGCGCGCCACGGCAACTGCTTACAGAACTTCATTCGCTTATTGTATCTGGCGGCCCTGTACCCGGCGGGCTTTTGCCCTTGAGCGGCTTACCGGCGCGGCCGTTGGCGGCCATCAACCTGCTCGTGCTACTTGCCTGCGCCCTTTTCAATCAGCAGAGTGGTGGAAAAGCCTTCGACGATGGGCACAATCTTGACCTCGCCGCCCCACGACTCCACTTCGCGCGCGCCCACCACTGTTTCCGGGTTGTAGTCGCCGCCCTTCACGATTACATCCGGACGCGTGGCGATGATCACTTCCAGCGGCGTCGGCTCGCCGAAGACGACCACCGCATCGACGGCCGCCAGCGCCGCCAGCACCCGCCCGCGTTCGCGCTCGCCGACGATGGGACGGGTGGGGCCTTTGAGCCCTTGCACCGATTCATCGCTGTTGATGGCCACAATCAGCCGGTCGCCGAAACGCCGCGCCTGTTCCAGCAGGGTAATGTGGCCGATGTGGAGCAGATCGAAGCAGCCGTTCGTGAAGACGACCCGCTCGCCGTGCCCCTTCCACAACGCCACCCGCGCGGCCAGTTCCTCGCGCGAAACAAGCTTGTCTTCGGCGTGCAGCGCGATATCCGGAGCCAGCGCCGCCAGCAACTCGTGCTTCTCCACCGGAACCGTGCCCACCTTGCCGACCACGATGCCTGCGGCGGTGTTGGCAAGCTGAATGGCCGACTCCGGGTTCAGCCCACTGGCCATGCACAGGGCCAGCACCGCAATCACGGTGTCGCCCGCGCCCGATACATCGAACACCTGACGCGCCACCGCCGGAGCCATGAAGCGATTCCCGGGCCGCACCAGCGCAATTCCCTTTTCGCTCAGTGTCGCGGTCAAAAAGTCGATTTCAAGTGCGGGAAGCATTTTCTCCGCGGCTTGCAGAACCGTATCCAGATCCCGCCCATTCATCCCGGCCGCCTCCGACAATTCACCGAAATTGGGGCAAATGGTCGTAGCGCCGCGGTAACGGCTGAAATCCGGATTCTTGGGATCCACGAGCACCGGAATCCCGCGACTGCGCGCCGCCTGGATCAATTCATGGCAGACCTCCGGCGTCATCACTCCCTTGGCGTAGTCGGAGAGCACCAGCGCGTCGCAGCCGTCCATCTGTTCCAGCGCGGCCTTGATCAGGTCTTCATAATCCCGCTGCGGACGTTCGCCCGAGCGTTCGCTGTCCAGACGCAACATCTGCTGCCTGCCGCCCAGGATCCGCAGCTTGGTAACGGTGGGGAATCCGCTCGAAACCACAAACTTCGAGGCAATTCCATTCAAGCGCAACCCGGCGGCCAGCAGCCGCTCGTTCTCGTCGCCGCCGGTAAAGCCCACCACCGTGGTCTGCGCGCCCAGCAAGGCCAGATTCATCGCAACATTGGCCGCGCCGCCCGGCCTCTCGCACTGGTGGGTCGCCCGCACCACCGGCACCGGGGCTTCGGGCGAAATCCGCCCCACCTCGCCCCAGATGTACTTGTCGAGCATCACGTCGCCCACCACCAGCAGGCGCTTGGACTCCCAAGTCTGTTCGATTTCCCGAATCACTTCGTGCAGTTGATCGATCAATTCGCCTCCACCGTCTGGGCTGGGCCTCGGTTTCCGCTCTTTTGGGCGGCATCTTCGCGCCCCGGCGCGGTTTCGAAGCAACTCAGTTCTACCCAGTCGCAAAGCATGTGCCCAGCCAGGATGTGCGCTTCCTGAATCCGCGCCGTGTCTCTTGATTCAACCGCGAACAGCTGGTCAACGAGCAGCGCCATCCGGCCTCCGCCTGCCCCGGAAAAGCCCACCGTCGCCATTCCCTGCGCACGCGCCGCGGTCAGGGCGGCAATCACGTTGGGGCTGTTGCCAGAGGTCGACAGGCCCACCAGCAGATCGCCGGGGCGGCCCAGCGCTTCAATCTGCCTGGAAAAGACCGTCTCAAAGCCAAAATCGTTGGCCACTGCGGTAAGGATCGACGTGTCGGTGGTCAGCGCCACGGAGGGCAATGCGCGCCGCTCGCGCCGGAACCTTCCCACCAGTTCGGCAGCCAGGTGCTGGGCGTCGGCCGCGCTGCCGCCGTTGCCGCACCACAGAATCTTGCCGCCCGCCTGCAGCGTTGCGACCATCCCGCGCGCAATCGACTCTAATACTTCCTTCTGGTTCTGCATCGCGCGCACCACGGACAAGTGCTCCGTGATGGCCTTTTCAAAGATCTCTGCCGCGTCCGGACTGCTGGACATGCCTTTTTCTCCTGGCGTTCTAAACGATATCGGCATGGGAGGGGATACTGATCAGCCTCCGGCCAACCGGCCACGGATATCGCTCTTGGTATCATAGCGGGGTGACTGACGCGAACGGCAATTCCACCCATACCGTCCTTAAAACTGTCTTCCTCGACCGCGACGGTGTTCTCAACGAAAAAATGCCCGAGGGCCACTATGTGACCCGGTGGGAAGAATTCCGGCCGCTGCCCGGCGTGCCCGAAGCCGTCCAGCGCTTGAATCGCGCCGGGGTGCTGGTGCTCGTCGTTTCGAATCAGCGCGGCGTGGCCTTGGGGCATTACACCGTCGCCGATGTGGAGTCGATCCACAGTGAGTTTCAGAAATTGCTGAACGCGGCGGGAGCGCGCGTGGACGCCTTCTTTTTCTGCCCTCACGACAAGCATTCCTGCACCTGCCGCAAGCCCGGGCCCGGCCTCTTCGAACAGGCGCGCGCGCGGTTCCCCGAGATCGCGCCTGAAACCAGCATCATGATCGGCGATTCGCTCTCCGACATCGAGTTCGGGCGACGGTTGGGTATGGGGACCGTCTTTATCGAAGGCAACGCCGAGCACCAGAAGCCCGGCGCTGCTTCGGCTAAGGAGCTTGCGCAGATGTGCTGCCGCTCCCTTCCCGAAGCCGTCGAGGCCTTATTGCAGGGTCGTGCTTAGTCCTGCAAAGGCTACGGTAGAACTCGGATTCGTAGGGCTTTGTAACAGGGCACGACTTCAGTCGTGCCGATAAGCTCCATAGGATGAGTGTGGGCTTCACAGGCTGAAGAAAGACTCGATTCAGGGTGGCTTTGTAACAGGGCATGGCTTTAGCCGTGCCGATAAAGCCAATCAAATGAGCCGGGCTTTAGCCCCTGCTAAAGCTCATTCCAGCTCTTAACTCGGATTCGGGCCTT
>Ga0181517_10001830_pt1 | contig 22835 bp, 17 predicted proteins | sample PEATcosm2014_Bin_31_FD_119748 | JGI IMG/M metagenome (GOLD analysis project Ga0181517, IMG submission 119748) | Peatland microbial communities from MTU Mesocosm Facility, Houghton, MI, USA - PEATcosm2014_Bin01_30_metaG | ecosystem: Environmental > Terrestrial > Soil > Wetlands > Peat | place... | reverse complement strand
GCCGAAGAAGAATCCGTGCGACTTTCTTTTTGACGACGACCTCACGGCCGCCGACCCGCTGATCGCCGACCTGATCGCCCGCGAGGACGAGCGGCAGGCGCGGCACATCATCCTCATCCCGTCGGAAAGCATTTGCGCGTGGCCGGTGCGCAAAGTTCTCGACAGTTCGTTCACCAACCTCTACGCGGAGGGCTACCCGCCCAGCGAAAACACGCTGATGAGCACGGCCGATCTGGCCGACTTGCCGCAGCGCCTGGCCGCGTATCGCCGTTACGGCGACCGCCGGTTTTACAAGGGTAACGCCTACGTCAACTTGATCGAGTCGCTGTGCCGCCGCCGCGCCGCGGAATGTTTCGCCACAGCGAAGACGCCGGCAGAGAAGATTTACGCGAACGTCCAGCCGCTCTCGGGCGCCGCCGCGAACATCGCCGTCTACGAGGCGTTCGTGCCGATGGGCGGCACGGTGATGGGGTTGTCGCTAATGGAAGGCGGCCACCTGTCGCACGGCAGCAAATTCCACATGACGGGCAAGCGCTACAACATCGTCGCCTACAGCGTCGATCCGAAAACCGAACTGCTCGACTACGACGCGATCATGAAGCTGGCGAAGGAAACCAAGCCGAAGATGATCATCGCCGGCTACACGTCGTATCCGTGGGCGCCCGACTTCGCGAAATTCCGCGCGATCGCCGATGAGGTCGGCGCGATTCTGATGGCCGACATCGCGCATCCGGCCGGCCTGGTGATCGCCGGCCTTTACCCGAACCCGATCGACTGGTGCGACGTTGTCACCTTCACCACGCACAAGACGCTAATGGGCCCGCGCAGCGCGGTGATCCTGACCCACGACGAGGAAAGGGCGAAGAAGATCGACGCGGCCGTCTTCCCCGGCGAGCAGGGCGGCCCGCACATGAATACGATCGCGGCGCTTGCCGTGGCGTTCAAGCTGGCGCAGACCGACGCGTTCAAACAAGTGCAGCGGCAGATCGCCGCCAACGCCAAGGCGATGGTCGACGAATTCCAGAAACTCGGCGTGCGGCTCGCGTACGGCGGCACCGATACGCACAAGTTGCTGATCGACCTCAAACCGTTCGCGAAGAAAAACGGCGCGATGCTGTACGGCGATCCGGCGGCGCAGATTCTCGAAATGGCCGGCATCATCCTCAACAAGAACACGATTCCCGGCGACAAAGAGACGCCGCTGGCGACCGGCCTGCGACTGGGCACGCCGTGGATCACGCAGCGCGGCGCCGGCGAGGCGGAAGCACGCGAGGTGGCGCGGCTGATCCAGCGCATCCTCGTCGCCGTCGAGCCGTTCGCGTACGACGGCGAGACGCGCCCGTTGCCGCGCGGCAAGATCGATCCGGCCGTACTGAACGCGGTCAGCGAAGACGTGGACGCGTTCTGCCGCAAGCTGGCGGTCACGGCGCCCAAGCTGTCGGGCTACCCGGATTACCCGTACCTCGACCGCGCCGAGGGCTCGCATTTGTTCAAGATCCTCGGCCCCAAAGCGCGCGCATTTCTGCAAGATGTCGTGGCCGCCGATCTCAGCGAGCTGGGCGAGGGCGACATGATCGAGACCGTCGCGCTCGATGGCGCCGGCAAGGTCATTTCGCCGCTGGTCGTCACCACGTTGCCGGTCAAGGGCGAATCGCGCCGCGACGGCTATCTGCTGAAGGCGCCGGTCGCGAATCTCAAGGCGCTGCTGCGGTGGCTGCGCGGTCTGGCTGATGGCTACACGCTGTTTGAGCCGAACGACGTCACCGCGAAAATCGAAGGCCCGGTGATTGTCGAGCAACTCAACGCCGACTGCGATTTCTGCCGCGAACAAGACGCCAAACTGCCAAACCCCGACCCGGCGCTGATCGGCCGCTCGGGCGCCGAACTGCTCGACCGCATCGACTTGGCGCGGCCGTATTTCATCGGCCAGGCGGCGCTGTGCAAAAAGGCGCCGGCGCCGAAAAAGACGCCTTTTGTTTGGGAGGAAAAGGAAGAGCCGCTCAAGCGGACGACGCTATTCGCGGAACATCAGAAGCTCGGCGCGAAAATCGTCCCCTTCGCCGGCCACGAGATGCCCGTGCGGTATACATCGACGATCGAAGAGCACAACGCCGTGCGCAAAGCGGCGGGCATTTTCGACGTGACGCACATGGGCTGCTTTGACGTTTGCGGTCCGCAGGCGCGAAACTTCGTCGATCTCGTGTGCGGCAATTACGTCGGCGATTTGACGGTCGGCGAATCCCAGTACAACCACTTCTTCGACCACGCCGCCAATCTGCTCGACGACCTGCTCGTCTATCGTTTCGAAGCGCAGCGGTACCTGATCGTCGTCAACGCCGCCAACGAGGCCAAGGATTGGGCGTGGCTGTGCGCGGTGAACGAAGGACGCGCGCTGCTCGACGAGGCGGCCCCGCAGCGCGGTCTCGCCAAGCCGGCGATATTGCGCAACTTGAAGGACGCGCGCTGGGGCGACGAGCGGCGCGTCGACGTGGCGCTGCAGGGCCCGCAGTCGCGCCCGACGTTGCTCAAGCTGGTCGACGAACGCGACCGCGCGAAGCTGCAAGCGCTCAAACGGTTCCACTGCATGTACGCGCGGATCGCCGGCCTCGACGTCGGCCTTTCGCGCACGGGCTACACGGGCGAGCCGCTTAGCTTCGAAATCTTCGTCCACCCCGACCAAGCGCCGGACCTTTGGCGCGCGATCCTCGCCGCCGGCGCCGACCTCGGCGTGAAACCAATCGGCTTGGGCGCGCGCGATTCGCTGCGTCTGGAGGCCGGGCTGCCGCTCTACGGCCACGAACTCGCCGGGCCGCACGACATCATGCCGACGAGCGCCGGCTTCGCGACGTTCGTCAAGATGCACAAGCCGTTCTTCGTCGGCAAAGCGGCGTATCGCGCCAAGACCGCCAAACGCGAGATGAAGGTCGTGCGCTTCAAGGTCCCGACAAAGGGCGCCCGGCCGCTGAAGGCCGGCGACCCGATCATCGACGCCACCGGCGCGTGCTTCGGTTGGGTGACCAGTTGCGCGACCGACGGCGAAGGCCTGTTGATCGGTCAGGCCTACGTGCAGATCAAGAAGGGCAAGCTCGGGCCGATCCTGATCGTGCCGTCGGCCGCCGGCAAGAAGGCGGCGGATGAAATGAAAGCCGGCGATCGCCTGCCGCTGCCGGTGGCGGCGGAAATCATCAAACGTTGGCCGGGCCGATAACGAATATTGCCGATTTCGGATTGTGGATTGCGGATTGTGCTGCATGTCTGCGCCGAAAAAATCCGCGATCCGCAATCGGCAATTGGCAATCGTTACCTTGACACTCCACGTAGGCGATGCTAACAGTTCCGACCGGCATTAGCCGGGGTCAATTTTGATGCGTTTGTTCCGCCTGTCCGTGATTTTTCTGCTCGCCGTCGGCCTGTTCGCGACCGCATGCTCGAAGAACAAGGTGAGCGATGACGACCAGAAGAAAGCCACCGGCTACTTCGAAATGGCCGTGGCGTACATGAACGGCGGCGACGCCACCGGCGCGCTCGACCAATTGCTGAAGGCGACCGCTCTCAATCCGTTCGACCCGGAAATCGAAAACGCGCTGGGCCTCGTTTATTATTCCAAGGAAAAATTCGACAAGGCCATTACGCATTTTCAAAAGGCGATCGAACTGGATCCCCACCACTCCGATGCGCATCACAATCTGGGTCATCTTTTTCTGACGCAAGGCCGGTTCGACCCGGCGATCGAGGAATTCAAGAAGGCCCTCGACAACGATCTGTATCGCAATCGCGCGCAAACGCTGAACGCCCTCGGCTACTGCTATTACAAGAAACGCGACTACCTGAAGGCCGAACAGACGTTGCGCATGTGCATCGACTATGACCGCCTGTATTTCATGGCCTACGGCAACCTCGGCAAGGTCTACCTCGCGCTCGAACGTTTCGAGGACGCGCGCGGCGTGCTCGAACGGGCGCTGGAACTGAAGCCGCTTTTCCCCGACGCGATGCTCGACCTCGGGCTGGTCTACTTCAAGATCGGCAAGAAATCGCAGGCGGCGGAATTGTGGAAGCACGTCAAGCAGCTCGACCCGCACGGCGAATTCGGCGCCCGCGCGGACGACTTGCTCGGCCTCTTTCAATGAACGCCGCGCCGGCGACGCGATGACCCCGGCGGCCCCCCGTTTGACACTGCACCACCCCGACCGCGAGCGGATTCTGGCGAGCCTCGCCCGCCACGGCGTCGACGCGATCGACGCGGCGGTGCTCGCGGGCAGCGGCCTGGCCGGCGTCGCCGCGCAGTTGGAGGTCGAACGCGAACTGCCGTACGCCGCGATCGACGGTTTCCCGCCGACGATCATTCCGGGCCATCCGGGCAAGCTGGTCGTCGGCCGCATGGGCGGCAAACGCACGGCGGTGTTCGCAGGCCGGTTTCATTTGTATGAAGGCGCGTCGGGCGCGCAGGTCACGCTGCCGGTGCAGCTTGCGGCGGGCCTTGGCGCGCGGCTGATGGCGCTGACCAGTTCGGTGGGCGCCATCAATCCCGCCTATGAACCGGGCGATCTGCTGCTGGTTGCCGACCACATCAACCTGACGCAGCCCAATCCGCTCTTTGCCATGGCCCGCGACGCCAACCCGTTCGCCCCGGGCGAGGCCACGCCGTTCGTCGATCTCGCCGGGTTGTACCGCTCCGACCTATACGAGCCGTTGCGTCGCGCGCTCGAGCCGTTGGACGTGCGCTTGCACCTCGGCGTGCTCGCGGCGATGCCCGGCCCAAACTACGAAACGCCCGCCGAGGTCCGCCTGCTCCGCACGCTCGGCGCCGACGCGGTCTGCATGAGCACCGTCCCCGAGGCGCTTTACGCCCGCTACGCCGGCCTCGAAGTCGCGGCGCTGGCGCTGGTCGTCAACAAGGGCGACGACGGCTCGCGGCGCGAGCGCCTGACGCACGCCGACGTGCTCGCCCGCGCCGCCGCCGGCGCGCCGGGTCTCGCCGCGGCGGTCGCCGAGGCGATCCGGATCGCGTGACCGCGGCGTCGCCGCCAAGCGGTTAACCAATTGACATCACGCGCGACCTACACCAAATATTGCGCTGGTGGAGCCTGCGGGCTATAATATGTGGTAAATTCCAGGGTTGGCGACGGGAGAACAGAAAATGAAAATCGTCATCGGTTGCGACCATGGCGGGTTGGCGCTCAAGGAAATGCTGAAAGACTACATCGTCGAGTTCGGCGGCGAGGTGACGGATCTCGGCACGCACACGGACGAAAGCGTCGATTATCCCGACTTCGGCAAACTGACGGCCGAAATGGTCGCCGGCGGCGAGGCCGAGTTCGGCGTGCTGGTCTGCGGCTCGGGCATCGGCATGAGCATCGTCGCCAACAAGGTCCCCGGCGTGCGGTGCGCCCTATGCACCAACGAGTACATGGCGCGGATGGCGCGGCGGCACAACGACGCCAATGTGCTGGCGCTCGGCGGGCGCGTGCTCGGGCCCGACCTCGCGCGGGATATCGTGCGCATCTTTCTGGAGACGCCTTTTGACGGTGGGCGGCACGCGAAACGAGTGGCGAAGATCGCCGCCCTGGAAGAAGGGAAGAAGTAAAAAGGAAAAAGGAAAAAGGCCCGGGGCGACCGGCCAACTTCTCTGTTTCTTGTTCGTGCTTTCCCCATTTAAGGAGCATGCCGATGCGTTGTCCGTATTGCGGTTCCGATCAAAGCAAAGTGATGGATTCGCGTTTCCGCAAGGAAGGAAACGTGATCCGCCGCCGGCGCGAATGCCTCAAGTGCGCCCGGCGGTTCACGACCTATGAACGCATCGAGGAAAACCTGCCGCACGTCGTGAAAAAGGACGGCCGCCGCGAGCCATTCGAACGCCAGAAAATCTTCAACGGCATCAGCCGCGCCTGCGAGAAACTGCCCATCTCCATCGACCGGATGGAGGAACTCGTCACCGACATCGAGCGGCATTTCTCCGAATCGGGCGAACGCGAAATCTCCAGCGCCGAGATCGGCGAATACGTCGTCAAGCAACTGCGGGATTTGAACCCCGTCGCCTACGTGCGCTTCGCGTCCGTCTACCGCTCGTTCAAAGACGTCGACGATTTCATGTCGGAACTCAAAGAGATTCTGAATGAACGATGACGCCGCGCCCGAGGCCGAACTGGTTGCGCAAGCTATGCGCCGCGCGTTGCGCCTGGCGGCCCGCGGCCGGGGTTGGACCAGCCCCAATCCGCTGGTCGGGTGCGTAATTCTAAAGAATGGCCGCGTGATCGGCGAAGGGCATCATGCCCGCGTCGGGCAGGCGCACGCCGAACGCGCCGCGCTCGACGACTGCCGCGCCCGCGGCGAGGACCCGGCCGGCGCGACGATGGTCGTCAATCTCGAACCCTGCGACCACTTCGGCCGCACCCCGCCCTGCACCGACGCGATCGTCGAAGCGCGCATCGCGCGGGTGATCATCGCCCACCAGGACCCAAACCCAAAGGTCAACGGCGCGGGCATCCGCCGCCTTGCGGCCGCGGGGATTCCGGTCGAGATCGGGCCGTACGGCGTGGAGGCGATCGCGCTCAACGAAATCTATTGCCGCTACATCTGCGCCGGCCGCCCGTTCGTCACGCTCAAGGCGGCGATCACGCTCGACGGCAAAATCGCCGCCGCCAACGGCGACAGCCGCTGGGTCAGCGGCCCGCCGGCCCTGCGATACGTTCACTGGCTGCGGCATGTGTACGATGCGATCCTGGTCGGCGTTAACACGGTCCTGGCCGACGATCCCAGTTTGACGTGCCGGCTGCCGAACGATCGGCCGTATCGCCAGCCGTTGCGGGTCATCTTGGATTCGCGCTTGCGCACGCTGCCGTCGTGCCGGGTCGCTTCCGGCGACCTGCCGGGCGAGACGCTCATCGCCGCGACGGAGCTCGCGCCGGCCGCCGCGCGCATCCGCCTTGCCAAACCTGGCGTTAAGGTGGAAATATTCCCCGCCGACGATGCGGGGGATGTGGATGTAGTGGCGCTGTTGCGTCATCTCCACGCCCGCGAGATCGGCAGCGTGCTCGTCGAGGGCGGCGGACGGGTACACGCGTCGTTCCTGCGCCGCCGAATGGCCGACAAGCTGGCCTTGGCGCTGGCGCCGAAAATCATCGGCGGGTCCGGGGCGATCTCGTGGGTCGGCGGCGAACTGGCCCAGGTCATGCGCGAGGCGCGAGCGGTGCGCAACCTGCGGCCGCGCACGCTCGGGCAAGACTTGCTGGTCGAAGGCTACCTCGAGGACATCGGCGAATGTTTACTGGCCTGATCGAGCGCGTCGGCCGGCTGACGGCGGTGAGACGCCGCGGCGTGAACTTGGTTTTCGGCGTGCTGCCGGAACCGGCGTGGACCGACTTGGCGCTCGGCGAGTCGATTTCGCTGGACGGCTATTGCCAGACCGTCGTCGCCGCCGACGGCGCCGTCTTCGACGTCGAGGTCAGTCCGGAAACGGTCGAGCGCACCACGGCGGGCGCGCGGCGCGTCGGCGATCGCCTGAATCTCGAGCGGTCGCTGCGCCTGAGCGATCGCCTCGGCGGACACGTGGTTGCGGGGCACGTCGACGCCGTGGGCGAGGTCGTCGAGGTCAAAGAGACCGCGGGTTTCGTGCGGCTGCGCGTCGCGGCGCCGGCGGACGTGCTGCGTTATTGCGTGCCCAAGGGTTCGATCGCGCTCGACGGCGTCAGTTTGACGCTCAACGCGGTGGACGAGTCGGGCTTCGAAGTGGGCATCATCCCGCACACCTGGGCGGCGACGACGCTGCACGAACGGCGGCCCGGATCGAAGGTCAATCTGGAGGCGGATTTGCTCGGCAAATACGTGGAAAAACTGCTCGCCGCGCGCTCCGCCGGCGCGGAGAAAACGACGCTCAACGAGCGCTTTCTGGCCGAACACGGCTTTTTGAAGTAGGTCCGAAAATGCAATTGGCGAAACTGCCCGAGATCATCGAGACCCTGCGCCAGGGCAAGATGGTCATTCTTGTCGACGATGAAGACCGCGAAAACGAAGGCGACTTGTGCATGGCCGCGGAACTGGTGACGCCGGCGGCTATCAATTTCATGATCACCAAGGCCCGCGGCTTGGTCTGCCTGCCAATGACCGAAGAGCGCGCCGATCAGTTGCACTTGCCGCCGATGGTCACCGACAACACCAGCCGTTTCGGCACGGCGTTCACCATCAGCATCGAAGCGCGGCAGGGCGTCACGACCGGCATTTCAGCGCAGGATCGGGCGACTACCATCCTGACTGCCGTCGACGAAAAAACGCGGCCCGCCGACTTGGCGCGGCCCGGCCACGTGTTTCCGCTGCGCGCCGCCAAGGGCGGCGTGCTGCTGCGCACCGGCCAGACCGAAGGCAGCGTCGACCTGATGAAGCTGGCCGGGTTGAAGCCGATGGCCGTCATTTGCGAAGTGATGAAGGAAGACGGCACGATGGCCCGCATGCCGGACCTTGAAAAATTCGCGGCCGAACACGGCCTGATGATTTGCACGATCGCCGAGATCATCGAGCACCGCATGCGGCAGGAATTGCACGTGCAGTGCGTCGCCGAGGCCCGCCTGCCGACCCACTTCGGCGGCGAGTTCACGGCGAAGGTGTTTGTCTCGGACGTCGAGGCCAAGGGTTTGGAGCACGTCGCGTTGATCAAAGGGGACGTCAGCAAAGGCCCGCCGCCGCTCGTTCGCGTGCATTCGAGTTGCCTGACGGGCGACGTGCTGGGTTCGTTGCGGTGCGACTGCGGCGACCAGTTGCACAAGGCGATGAAGATGATTGAGGCGGAAGGCCGCGGCGTGCTGCTGTACATGAACCAGGAAGGGCGCGGCATCGGCCTGCGCAACAAGATCAAAGCGTACGCCTTGCAGGAGCAGGGTCTGGACACCGTCGAGGCCAACCGGCAGCTCGGCTTCAAAGCGGACCTGCGGGATTACGGCGTCGGCGCGCAGATTCTGGTCGCGCTGGGCGTGCGCGATCTGCGCTTGCTGACCAACAACCCGAAGAAAATCCACGGGTTGTCGGGCTATGGACTCAACGTCGTCGATCGGGTACAGATTGAGGTCGCGTATCGGCGCGAAAACATCGATTATATGCGTACGAAAAAGGAAAAGCTCGGGCACCACTTGACGCATCTCGACGACTGCTGCGAAGAGGCGGAAAATGAAGGTAATTGAGGGGAAAATCGTCGCCACGGGATACCGGTTCGGCGTCGCCGTGTCGCGCTGGAACAGCTTCATCACGACCAAATTGCTCGACGGCGCGGTCGATGCGATCGTGCGGCACGACGGCGAGCGCGAGAAGATCACGGTCGTCTGGGCGCCCGGCGCCTTCGAATTGCCGGCCGTCGCCCGCCGGATGGCGCAGAGCGGCCAGTTCGACGCGATCCTCGCGCTCGGCTGCGTCATCCGCGGCGGCACGCCCCATTTCGAGTACATCGCGGCCGAGGTCAGCAAGGGCGTGGCGCAGGTGGCGATGGAAGGCAAGACGCCGGTGATTTTCGGCGTGTTGACCACCGACACGATCGAGCAGGCCATTGAGCGCGCGGGGGCGAAAGCGGGCAACAAGGGCGCCGAGGCCGCGACGGCGGCGATGGAAATGATCAGCTTGTACGAGCAATTGTAGAGAATCATGGGCAACCGACATAAAGCGCGCGAATTTACGCTCCAGATCCTGTATCAGCACGATATGGTGGAAACGCCGATCGAGGAAGCGATTCAGTTGTTCTGGCGCGACATCCAGGTCCCGCGGGAAGTGTACGATTTCTGCTGCCGGCTCGTGTACGGTGTGCTGGCGCACCGCAAGCAGATCGACGAATTGCTCGCGCAATACTCCGAGAACTGGAGCCTGGAACGGATGAACGGGGTCGACCGCAATGTCTTGCGGATCGCGACGTACGAGATTCTGTGTTGCGAGGAGATTCCGAAGAACGTGACGATCAACGAGGCGGTGGAAATCGGCAAACGTTTCGGCACCGAAGACTCGGGGGCCTTCATCAACGGAATCATCGACAAGATTGCCCGCGACTGCAAACGGTCCGCCGACGGCGAAATCGAGAAAGAAGCCGAATGAAGTTGCGCGGCGTCAGTCAGGAAGTCGACCAAATCCAGACCGACGCTCTGGTGCTGTCCTTTTTTCAGGATGAACGCCCGCTCAAAGGCACGGCCGGCATGTCCGATTGGCACATGTGCGGCCGGCTTTCGAAACTGATTATGGCCCGCTTCGTCGACGGCAAATTTGGCGAACCTCTGCTGATGCCCGCCGCCCGCCGCATGGCCTGCCAGAAAATCCTGCTGATCGGCCTCGGGCCGACGGCGAAATTCGATTTCGATTTGTACCGCTCGATCGTCAACCAAGCGTGCGACGCCCTGCGCAAGCTGCAGGTGACGCATTTCGCACTCCCCCTGCCCGGCATCGGCCTCTCGAGCGTCGACGCGGGCGAAGCGGCGGAATACCTCGGCAAGATTCTGCCCTCGAAGTTCGGGCCCGATCAGCGCGTCCTGGAAAACCTCGACGTGATGGTCATCGCCGACCGCAATCAACTCAAGAGTATCGCGCCGGTCCTCGCCCGGCTCGAACGCACGTATCGCTAGCGCGCGATGACGGGGTTCGGGGTTCGGGGTTCGGGCATCCACAGATTTCACAGATTTCACAGATTTCCGCGGCCGAGCGACAATCCGCGCTCGAGATTCAGGATTCGAGGCCTGCTTGCCGTAGCCTTGGCGCAGGCAGGTTCGGGGTCCGGGGCAAACTCCCGACGGCGACCGGCCTATAGGTCTTATAGGACCTATACGACCTATAGGTCCTATCGGCGCGCCCGCCGAGCCCGCCCGCGGCCTCTTTTCTTCATTCCGCAATCCGCAATCCGCAATCCGCAATCAACTGGCTTCGCCCCATGAAGTTCGTCCTCTTTGACATCGACGGCACGCTCATGCTCTCCGGCGGGGCCGGCCTGCGGGCGATGGCCCGCGTTTTTGCCGAACGCTACGGCGTCGCCGACGCCTTCGACGGCTTTCAGTTTCAAGGCAAAATTGATCCGGCGATCTTCCGCGAAGCGTTGGCCTGCCACCGCCTGACCTTCCCCGATGTCGACGCCGAAATCGCGCGGCTCGTCGAGATTTACATCGAGCGCCTCGCCGAAGAGATGCCAAAAAGCACGAACGCCGTGCTTTACCCCGGCGTCCGCGAATTGCTCGAAGCGCTGAGCGGCCGCGACGACGTCTCGATCGGTCTGCTGACCGGCAACGTCCGCGGCGGCGCGCGGATCAAACTCTTGCATTTCGATCTCTGGCGCTTTTTCCCGTTTGGCGCGTTCGGCGACGATCACGAGCATCGGCCGGCGCTGGTGCCGATCGCGCTGGAGCGGGCGTCGCGGCTGCTGGGCCGCGTGGCGTCGCCGGGCGCCGATGTTTATGTTGTGGGCGACACCGATCGCGACGTCTGGACCGCCAAAGAAAACGGTTGCACCGCCGTGGGCGTCGGCACGCTCAATTTCACGGCCGCCCAACTGACCGCGCTCGGCGCCGACATCGCGTTCGAAAATTTCGCCGATACGCACGACGTGTTGAAAAAATTGGGAGTCGCCGATGGCCGATGACGCGAACCGCTATGTGAAAGTGCTCGACGCCCTGCGCGATGCGGGCGCGATCAACGACGAGACCTGCCGCCGAGCCGTGAAGTGGATGACCGATCCGGACTACGCCGAGTTCCGCGGCGGCGTCGTCGATTTACTGCGGCCGACGCCGCTGATCGACGCGTTCTATCAGATCATCCCCTTCGGCACCGGCGGCCGGCGCGGCCTGGTGGGCGTGGGCTCGAACCGGATGAACGCGCGCACGATCGGCGAGTCGGCGCAGGGGCTGGCGGCCTACATCAAGAGCCAGGATCGCGACGGTTCCTACGCCCGGCGCGGCGTCGTCGTCGCCTGCGACGTGCGCCTTTCGTCAGCCGAGTTCGCGCGCATCACGGCCGAGACGCTGGCCGCCGCGGGGCTGCATGTGTACCTGTTCGACGGGCCGCGCGCGACGCCGCTGCTGTCGTTCGCGGTGCGAAACCTGCACGCGATCGCCGGCGCCGTCATCACGGCCAGCCACAATCCGCCGTCGGACAACGGCTTCAAGGCCTACTGGGAAGACGGCGGACAAATGGTCGCGCCGCACGACGGGGCGGTGCTCGAGGAAGTCGCACGGGTCGCCAAAATCGGGCGCCTGCCGCTGAAGGAGGCGATCGAAAAGGGCCTGGTCGAGATTCTCGACGACCGCGTCGATCGCGCCTACGTCGCCATGAGTTGCCGCGATCTGCCGCTCTGCGACGAACGCGACGTGACCATCGTCTACTCGCCGCTGCACGGCACGGGCGTGACCGTCGTGCCGCCGGTGCTCGCGGCGCTCGGTTTCAAAGACGTGCGCCTGCCTCCGCAACAGGCCGCGATGGACGGCCATTTCCCGACCGTACCGCGCAATTATCCCAATCCGGAAATGCCGGCGGTGCTGGATATCGCCATTGCGCTCGCCAAGGAAATCGGGGGCGACCTGGCGATCGCCAGCGACCCCGACGCCGATCGCCTGGGCGTCGCCGCGCCCGACGGCCGCGGGAACTTCGCGCACCTGACCGGCAACGAAGTCCAGGCGCTGCTCCTCGATTTCGTGCTGACGCGCCGGCGCGAACGCGGCGCCCTGCCCGCCGACGCCTATGTCCTGACCACGCAGGTGACGACCAGAATGCTGCGCCGCATCGCCGCAGCGCACGGCGTCGAGATCGTCGATGACCTGCTCGTCGGCTTCAAGAACATCGCGGCGGAGATCCACCGGCGCGAAATGGCCGGGCAGCCGCCGACCTCCATGGTCATGGCCTGCGAGGAATCGATCGGCTATATGCTGACGGCCGAAGTGCGCGACAAAGACAGCGGGGCCGGCGCGGCCGGCGTCGCGCAACTCGCCGCCTACTGGAAGGCCCGCGGCAAGACGCTGTTGCAGGCGCAGGCCGAGTTGTGGGCAAAATTCGGATATTTCGTCGACCGCCAGTTTTCGGTGTTCCTCGAAGGCGAAGCCGGCGCCGAGCAGATGCGAAAATTGATGGATGACTTGCGCCGCGAGCCGCCGCGGTCCATCGCCGGCCTGGCCACGACGGCGGTCGTCGACCGCGAAACCGACACGCACTGGGATCTAAAAACAGGCGTAAAGAAGCCGCTGGGCCTGGAACGCAGCAACGTGCTGGCGTTCGTTCTCGGCGACGACGGCCTGAGCAGCGTGACGATTCGCCCCTCCGGCACCGAGCCCAAGATCAAACACTACATTGCGCACCACGGCGATTTCGCCGCTCGCGCCCAGGTCGATCAGGACGCCGCGCGCGTCGAAGCCGACATGAAGAGAATCGAGCAGGAACTGCTGAAATAATGCGGAATGGCAAATGGCGAATGCGGAGTGAATCCGCGTCGCCAGTTCGCTGCGCACTCCGCATTCTGCACTCAGCGTTCCGCGTTCCACATTCCGCATTCTGCATTCCGCAGTCCGCATTCCGCACTACTCCCCGGGCCCGTTCACTCGACTTTCGCCGGCGCGTCGATCTCGATCGTTTCCAACTGCGCCTGCATTTCCGCCATGATTTTGTCGAAGCGCGGACGCTCGGCTTCGGGCACGTTGCGCAGCGACGTCGCGATCATTTTCAACCGCTGCGGATTGAGAAAATGGTTGTCTTTCTGCACGCGGAAATCGAGATGCGCCCCGGTGACGCGGCCCGTCGCGCCCACGCGGCCGATCATCTGCCGCTGGCGGACGCGCTGACCCTGCCGCACCATCACCCGCGACAAGTGCATGTACATCGTCACCAGGCCGTTGCCGTGAAAAATCTTGATCAGGTTGCCGGCCGCGCCGGCGCCGCCCGCCGACAGTACGACGCCGTCGGCGACCGCCCAGACGGGCGTGCCCACCGGGGCGCCATAGTCGACGCCGTTGTGCATCATCGCCCGGCCGAGCACGGGGTGGCGACGCATGCCGAAGGCGCTGGTGACGCGCATCGTGTCGAGCGGCGCCGCCAGAAACGTCTTGCGCAGCATCCGGCCGCGTTCGTCGTAGAAACCGCGGACGTCTTCGCTATCGTGCTCCAGCCAGAAACCGCGTTGACGGCCGGTGACGGCGCCGTCGTACTCCGCGGCGAGCAGGCGGCCGTAACCGCGCGCCCGGCCGTCGGGCAAATACGCCTTTTCGAAAATCAACTTGAAGCCGTCGCCCTTGCGCGGATCGGCGTAAAAATCGATGTCGCACGCGAACAGGTTGGAAACGAGCGACGCCAGTCCGTCGGTTTCGCCGTGCTGCAAAATGGCTTCGTAGACGCTGCTTTCGACGCGCGCGCCGAACTTCACGATCCGCACGGCTGTCGGCAGTTCGACTTTTTGCGCGACGAGTTCGCCCTCTTTGACGCGCGCCTCGTACGTCAGCGCCGGCGAAAAGCGGTAGTCGAACCCGACGCACGCGCCGGCGTCGTCGAGCCAAAGCGTGAACTCCTGGTCTTTCTTGATTTTCTGAAACGGAAAACGCACGCGTTCCAGCGCGGCGGTCACGCGGGCGATTTCGGCCGCCGCCAGCCCGGTCCCGGCCAGCGCCGTCGCGAGCGTGTCGCCGCCTTGCACGACGTGCTCGATCGGCGACCCCGCCGGCGTCGGCGCCGGCGGCTCGGGCGACCACTCGGGCGCCGCGACGTCGGCCGCGGCCGGCGGCGACCCTTCCGGCGCCGCGGCTGGCGGCGCCGGCGGTCGCGGCGAAACTTTTTCGCAGCCGGAAAACGCGAAGATTACGCCGAGCGCGAACAGGGCGGCAACGCCCAAGGCGAGCCGCAAACGGCGTCCGACCAACATCAGTTTCTCATCCGCCGGTGCTCCGGCACGGTTCCGAGAGTTTGCTCGGTTCGGCGCGGCGCGGTTCTATTTCTCGTGAAATTTCTTTTCCTGCTGCGCGTGCTCGACCAAAATCGCCGCCGGCTTGAACTGTGCGCCGAATTGGGCGGCGTATTCTTCGAGCTTCGCGGTCAACTTGCCGGCGCCGTACGTGTCAATGAAGCGGAACGGCCCGCCACGGAACGGCGGGAAGCCCAGGCCGAGGATCGCGCCGAGGTCGCCGTCGGTCGGCGATGCGATCACGCCGTCTTGCAGGCATTGCGCCGCCTCGTTGACCATCGCCAACGCCGCGCGCAGTTGCACGACCTCGCGTTCGGGCGGCCGGCGTTCGGCGCCGAAATATTGATAAACGTCCGGGTTGGACAGTTTCTTTTTTTTCGGCCGGAACCCCAGCTTGGTTTTCCACGCCGGGCCGGACGGCGCGTCGTATTGGTAGAAACCGCGTTTGTTCTTGCGGCCGAGAAAACCCGCGGCGAACATCTTCGCGATGCCTGTCGCCTGGCGCACGCCGCGATCGGCAAAAATCGTGCGGCCGAGGAACTCGCCCACGTGCGCGCCGACGTCGAGGCCCACTTCGTCCAGAAGCAACGCCGGCCCGATCGGGAACCCGAACGCGGTCAACGCGGCGTCGATCTCCTCGATCGTCGCGCCGTCTTCGAGCAGCAGGCCCAGCTCGTTGAGGTACGGCACGAGGATGCGCGTCGTGTAAAAACCCGGGCCGTCTTTGACGACGATGATCGTGCGGCCCTGCGCCACGCCGGCCGCGGCGGCGACTTTCGCCGCGCGTTCCGCCGTCTGCGGCGCGACGATGATTTCCAGCAGCGGCATCGACGGCACGGGCGAAAAGTAGTGCATGCCTAGCACGTTCTCCGGCCGGCGGGCGCCGGCGGCGATTTCGGCGATCGGCAGCGCGGAGGTGTTGGACGCGTAGACGCAGTCGTCGCCAACCAGCGCCTCGACCTCGGCGAGCACGCGACGCTTCAGATCGAGATTTTCGAACACGGCCTCGATCACGAGGTTCGCGCGCTCGAAGCCGTGATAGTCGGCGCGGGCGTCGAGGCGCGAGAAAATGCGATCGCGTTCGGCGCCGCGGATGCGCCCTTTCGCGACGCGCTTGTCGAGGTCTTTGGCGACGTACTTCTCGCCCGCCGCGACGGCCGCCGCGGAGATGTCTTTCAAAATCGTCGGCGTCTCGGCCTGGGTGACCGACACCAGCGCCACGCCCGCGCCCATCAGGCCGGCGCCGACGACGGCGATACGTTCGGGTTTGGCCGTGCCCTGAGCGAGCGGCAGCTTCCGCCGTTCGTTCATCGCCATGAAGAGGCCCAGCAAGCTGCGCGATTCCGGCGAGACCATCAGCGGACCGAACATCTCGGATTCTTTCGCCAGGCCCGCCGGGATGCCCTGCTCGAAGCCCGTTTGCACGCACTCGAGGATCGCCAGCGGCGCCGGATAGTTGCCCTTGGTTTGCTTCATCACCATCTCGCGCGCCTTGCGAAACGCCAGGCGCCGCGCCGGCCCGAAGCCTTCGATCAACCGCTCGCGCAACGGCCGCCGGCGGCGCGGCGCCGGCCCCACGGTTGCGGCCAACCGCAGCGCGACCGACGCCGCCTGGTCGGCGAGACCGTACGGCGCGACGACCTCGTCGACGAGGCCCATTTTTTTCGCCTTCCGCGCGTGTACGTTCTTGCCGGTCAGCAACATGTCGAGCCCGGCCTGCAAACCGATCAATTGCGGCAGGCGTTGCGTGCCCGCGGCGGCCGGAATCAGGCCGAGCTTCACCTCCGGCGCGCCGAGTTGCGTCTTCGGATGATCGGTCGCGATGCGGTAATGGCAGGCGAGCGCGACCTCGAGGCCGCCGCCGATGCACAGTCCGTGAATCGCCGCCACCACTGGCTTGCCGATGTTCCGCACGCGATCGAGGGTCTGCTGCGAATGCCGGGAGAGATCCAAGGCCTGCGACGCCGCGGTCATCGCGCGGAATTCCTCGATGTCGGCGCCGGCGATAAAGTTGTCGGCCTTCTTGCTGATCACGACGACGGCCTTGACCTGCGCGTCGGCCGCCAACTCGACGAGCACGTCGTCGAACTCGGCGGTCACCTTCGTCGATGCCTTGTTGATCTTTTCGCCCGGATAGTCGATCCAGACGAGCGCCACGCCGTCGGCGCGACGCTCGATCGAGAAAAACTGGTATGCCATCGCCGTCCTCTTTTCCTCGGTCGCGAATTCGCCTCGCACAAAATGCTATGCGACCTTTTTACAGAAACGCGCGAGGGTTGTCACGAGCCCAGGGAAAGGCTCACGCAGAGATTGATTTGAAGATTGAGAGTTTCACGCGGAGACGCGGACGGCGCGGAGGATTGCCAGCGGCTGCGTTGCTCGGATTCTCCGCGAACTCCGCGTCTCCGCGTGAGGCCTGCTCTTCCCGTTCATCCATGGCCGGCGTCGGGTTCCACGCGCCGCGCGGAGAATCACAAGCAATACGTGACCCCAGCCGTCAGCACGTCGACTCGCGCGGTCGCGGCGTCGGCGATCCGTTCCAGCGCGTAGTCGCAGGAGTCGTGCGCCGAAAGCAGCAGCCGTTTTGCGCCGGATTCATTGAGCGCGCGGATCGTGCGGTCCAGATCGTCGTCGCCGATCTTCCGCCACCAGGGTTTGCCCGTCCCGACGATCTGTTGGAATTGGATGCCGAAGCGCGCGCCGCGCGACTCGACGATTGGCAGGTGCAACCCGCCGGCCACCGCGTAAATCGGCGCGTCCGACAGCCGCCGCACCATGCGCAGCACGAGTTCGACGGTCGGATGGCCGCACCCCAGGATCACGACCAGACCCTTGTCCTTGAGCCGCGCCACGACCGCCTGCTCTTCGGTGACACCGGTGAAGCACAGCATGCGCGCCAGCGGCCCGGTCGTGGCGAAGCCGTTGGGCAAGACGCGCGCCGCCGTCGCCTCGTCGACGATCAGGTTCGTCGCGGCGCACGGCGCCGGCGTGTAACACGGGATTCGCGGCTTCGGCGCCAACGAGCGCGGAAAATCGATCGTCTTGCGGCGCGCTGCCTTCAGCCCGCCCATGTGGTCCGGATGCAGGTGCGAGACGAACACCGCGCCCCAATCGCCCGGGCCGATGCCGAGCCGCGCCGCGTTGTTGCGGAACGCCGGTCGGTCCGCGCCGAACCCGAGGTCCATCAGCATCCCGCCGTTTTCGTTGCGCAAGAGGTAGGAAACCGCGGCGTCGCCGATGAATCCCTCGCTGTGCCGCTCTTCGACAACGACGGTCATTTCGAGATTTTGCAGTTCCGGCAAATCCAGACGCTTCGCCTTGCGCAGCCGTTTGGCGTTCCGCGCCGCGGCCTCGCGCACGCCCGTTTGGAACCGGACGGTTTGCACGGCCAGCCACGGCGCCAAGACCGGGGAACCGACCGCCAACAAGGGCCACCATCGCGGGGAAATACGGTGCGTCATCGGGAGCGGATACTAAACGTGCGCGCAAGCATTTTCAACGAAATTCGCACCCTCGCGCACGCGAGAAGGAACAAGGAAAAAGGAAAAATTGCCGGGCGTAAGCTACTACGTGGGGCGGCGCCGTCGCCTGCGCCTTGCCGAATCGGCCAGCGCCCAAGTCGGGAACCGCGCGTCTGCTTTGTCTTACTTTTTCCTTTTTCCTTTTTACTTTTTCCTTCTTCCTTATCCCGTCGTGCGCAGCCCGCTGGCGATCGCGTTGATCGAAAGCTGCACGCGCGACAGCCTCTCCGCGGCGGCCGCGGCGTCGCCGGCGGCGAGGAGGCCGCGCCACTCGGTCAGCAGGGCGATCTGGGTAGTGTGCAGCGCGCGCAAAGCCGGCGCCCGCCGCACCAGCGTGCCCCACAGCCGCGGCCGGCGGGCTTCGAAGCCGCCGCCAAGCACGCGTTCGAGCATCCGGCCGGCGCTGCGGAATTCGTCTGCGATCTTGTCCATGAAGCCACGGCGGATTTCGTCGTCTTTCACCAGCGCGGCATACTCCTGCATCACCTCGAGGTCGGCGGACATCAAGTTGGTTTCGATGTTGATCAGCAAATACCGCCAGACCGGCCACGTCCGCGATTTTTCAGCGAGGCGCGCGAAAACCGCCGGCTCGCGCCGCGACAATTCTTCGAGCGCCGTCCCGACGCCCCACCAGCCCGGCAGATAAAACCGCGCCTGGTGCCAACTGAAGACCCACGGAATCGCGCGCAGATCGCCGAGCGTCCGCTGGCCCGTGCGGCGCGACGGCCGCGAACCGATGCGCGCTTCCTCGATTGCGTCGATCGGCGTCGCCTCGCCGAAAAAAGTCATGAACCCCGGCTCGTCGAGCAGCGCCGCGTACGCCGCCTGGCTGCGCGTCGCCAACTCTTGCACCGCGCCCGCCAATTCGCCGTCGTCGGGCGGCGGCTGCGCATGCGCCAGCGTGGTCGCCGTCACCCCGGCGAGCAGCAGTTCGAGATTGTACGCGGCGGTGTTCAGGTTGGCGTACTTCTGGCTGATCGTCTCGCCCTGCTCCGTGACGCGAAACGCTCCGCCCAGCGAACCGTGCGGCAACGCCTCCAGAAAACGGTGCGTCGGCCCCGCCCCGCGGCTGATCGTCCCGCCGCGGCCGTGAAAAAAGCGCAGCCCCACGCCCTCGGCGCGCGCCACCTCGTGCAGCGTCTCCTGCGCCTGGTGCAGCGCCCACTGCCCCGACAACAGGCCCGCCGCTTTGGCGCTGTCGCTGTAACCCAGCATCACCTGCTGCACGGGCCGGCCATCGAGCGAAACGTGGCTGTTCTTCGTCAATGGGCAACGCAGGAACTCGCGCAGAATCGCCGGCGCGGCTTGCAGATCCTCGACGGTCTCGAACAGGGGCGTCACCGGCAGCCGGCACGCCGGCCCCGCTGGCGTCGGCCGCACGAGTCCGGCCTCGCGCGCCAAAAGGTAGACCGTCAGCAAATCCGCGGCGGATCGCGTCATGCTGACGATCAAGGAGCCTAGGCCGTCGTAGCCGTATTCCTCGCCGTGGCTGGCCAGCAGGCGGAAACAGTCGAGCGTCTCTTTAGCCTCCGGCCCGAGGTCAACCGCGCCGGGCGCGAGGGGCCGCGGCATTTCGAGTTCGCGCGTCAGCCAGGCGAGGCGCTTGTCCGCCGGCCACGCGAGATATTCGGCGCCGCTGCGGCCCGCCGCATTGAGCAATTGGGCCAGCGCCCGGTCGTGAAAAGCGCTGTTCTGGCGGATGTCGAGGGCGGCAAGGTGAAAGCCGAAAACCTCCGCCGCGCGCATGACCGGCGCCGCTTCCTGTTCGGCCAGCCGCGGTGCGCCGATCTCGATCAGCGATTCGTAGAGCAGCCGCAGATCGGCGAGAAACTCCGCGGGCCGGCGGTATTGGTAAGGGTCGAGGCCGATCGTGCACGCCTCGGGCTGCGGCAGTTTGGCCCGTACGAGATTGAGAAACTGCCGCCACGGCTGGTCCGGATTGCGCTGCACCGCGCGCCGGCCAGCCTCGCCCATGCGGTCGGCGGACTCGCGAATCGCCTTCGCCAGCGCCGGCGGCGGCTCCTGCCGCATCGAAGTCAGGCTCAGCCGTTGCGCCAGAACGAGCAGGTTCCGGTCGTGCACCGTCAGCGCCGCCTGCCGGAACGCGACCAACGTTTCTTCGGTGACCTTCGCCGTCACCTGCCGGTGGCCGTCGCGGTCGCCGCCGACCCAGACGCCGAAGGTGAGCCGCGGCATTTTGCCGAGACCGGCCAGCGCTGTCGGGTCGCCGCCGGCGTCGCGCCAGGCCTGTTGCAGCCGGCCGTCGAGCCGCGGCAGCACCTCGGGGAAAACGTCGCGCAAAAAATACAGCACGCCGCGCCGCTCGGACGCGACATCGGGCTTTTCCGGCCGGATTTCGCCGGTGCGCCAGATTTTTTCGAGCGCGGCCTTGATCTGTTCGCGAATCGCGTCCTGTTCGCCCGGCGTCCAGATTTGGTTCTCGCGCTTGAACAGCAGCAGGTACAATTGGCGGTGCTGTTCGAGAATCGAGGTGCGCTTGGCCTCGGTCGGGTGGGCGGTCAACACGGGCTCGACCCAAATCGCCGGCAGCGCGGCGGCGATTAGCGCCAGCGCGTATCCGCGCTCGCGCAGTTCGCCGAGCCGCTGCCCCCACAGGCCGGGTTCGGCGGCGGAGTCGCCCCGGCGCTCGACCTGCCGCCGGGCCTGCGCCGACGCGTTTTCCTCGACCATGTTGAGCAATTGGAACGAAAGCGAAAACGCCTGCAGACCGGCCTCCGCGCCCAAGTCGGGCGCCGCGGATTGCTCGCCGATCCACGGCAGCGCGCGCGACAATGCCTCCTCGTGCAATTCGGCCAGCGTTTCCCGAAAACAGCGCATCAGGTAGTCGAGATCGCGGTCCAACTTGTCGAAGGAATATCCGAGGGATAGATCCTGGCTCATCCGGCCTTCTTCGCGACGGCGGCGACGAGCCGCGCCGGCAGCAGATAGAAATGCACGCGAAAATAACATAAGCTCGGCAGCCGAATGGTCAAGCGGCCGGCGGACGCGCGAGCGCGTTAAGCCGGGTAGGAGAAGTGGTTTCCTCCACCGTATTCCCACGCTGCCGTCCCTACGATTCCGCATTCGGCAGATCGGTTCGTCGGGCCAATAAAAGCGCCCGGCCGGACGCAACGAAAAAAAAGGGCGCGGCGAACCGCGCCCTTTTTCCTGCGTACTCGAACGAATGACTAGCTGCTGCTGCCGCACAGGGTGTAGGCGGTCGTAGCGTCCACGGTGCCGAGTTCGCTGAGCGGGATCCATGACGTCCCGTCGCCAAAGCCGCCCGGCGGGTTGATCAACGATGCCGAACCCACCGCGGTGGTCGACAAGAACGGGCCCCACGGGCCAGCGGCGTACGTCGCCGACGCCGCGTTGCACTCGAGCCAGTACGTGCCGGCCGTGAGGGTCGGCGGACTGGTGACCGTCATCGCGAAGCTCGACAGCCAGTTGCTGCCGTTAATCGGGTCATGAGTCATATAAAGCGTGATGTTCGCCGAATCCGGAGCACTCGACTGAGTCCAGGTCGGTGTGCCCGCGCCGCCCGGCACGCCGCTCGGCGCGCCGGATGCATCCGTGTAGATGTAGCAATCGAGCGAAGTCACGTTGGCCAACGACGAGAACACGCCCGGAGGGGTCGTCGCGCTCCACGTCCAGCCGTCGCCCGGAATGTACACGGTGTCGATGGTCCAGGACGCACCGGTCGGAACGACAAAGCTCTGGGCCGTATACGCGGTCAGGCCGCTGCCGTCCGTTGCGAACGATTCCGAAATGATCGAGCCGGCGTCAGACGCCGGGTCGGGAGCGTTCGCCGCAAGTTGCGTGTCGCTTCCGCAAGTGAAAGCCGAATCGTCGTTGTCGTCGTTGTCGTCGTTGTCGTCGTTGTCGTCGTTGTCGTCGTCGTCGTCGACCACAGTGTCGTTGTCGTCGTCAACCGGCGGCGAGGAGTCGTCGTCGTTGTCGTCGTCGTCGTCGACGGTCGGCGAGCTGTCGTCGTCGACGGTCGGCGACGTGTCGTCGTCGTCATCCGGCGCGGCGGCGCTGCTGCTGCTAGAGGTGCTGGCGCACGCAAACGCCAACAGGCTCGCGAAGACCGCGAGCACTAGGATTGCCAAACGCATGTTCTTCATCATTGAACCTCCTGGTAAAGTTACTTCGTTACCGCTATTAGAACAAGCCTTTTAGTCGGGAATAAGTCTCCCACCCGGGTTCGTTTATAACGGACCGAAAACCAAAAGTCAACAGCGCATTAACTCTGGAACAGCGACGAAATAACTCACAATTTCAATGTCTTGGCGATTTCCGCGCATTTTCGTCGATTTGCGCGCAGAAAAAAATGCGCCGGCCCGCTGTTTTCCGCGGGAGGAAATTGACGAAGAACGAGGGGGAAGTTCACCACACAGCGACAGAGAACACGGAGGCTTTTTATTGATTTT
>Ga0181517_10001827_pt1 | contig 22842 bp, 17 predicted proteins | sample PEATcosm2014_Bin_31_FD_119748 | JGI IMG/M metagenome (GOLD analysis project Ga0181517, IMG submission 119748) | Peatland microbial communities from MTU Mesocosm Facility, Houghton, MI, USA - PEATcosm2014_Bin01_30_metaG | ecosystem: Environmental > Terrestrial > Soil > Wetlands > Peat | place... | reverse complement strand
GATTCTCCAAGGCCTTTCTCCCCTTGAAGATCGATTCAACAGAGAGAGGCGGAAATAAAAGTACCTACCCGATAACTTCTCCCTAATTAGTGCCGGGAGCACATGTCGGACAAACCGGATGCGGCTGCCATTTCTGAAACAAGCTCTAGTTAGTTTGCTCCGGGTCTGGGCGGAATGCCGATCGAGAGGGCAGCGAAGGTTACTGGAAAATGCACGAATTATGAGCACGTCAAATAGGTTATGCAGGCAGGACCCGACCCCTTCTATTTGCAGCAAAGCTGAGTGCCATGCCCTGGTCCATCTTTGTCTTTGCGCTTTGTCTTTTGTTTATGGTATTCGTATCAAGGCAACGCTACCATTTGAGCGACCGAGGCCGAGCGCAAGTGGTCGAAGGACACGCCTTTAGAGAACCCCAAATTGACGTACCGCTCTGCAAGGCCATTCAGCAGGGGGTGGATATTCGCACTGTTGCACAATTGATGGGACACCGTACAATACAGATGGCGATGTGCAATGGGCATCTGGCTCCTAAGGAGGACCGGGAGGCGGTGGAAAAGCTGGTTTCATCGTAGGCAGAGGTGATGACCAAGCTGGCGACCACTGCATTGGACAGCAACGGATAGAAAGGCATAAATCGCTGTAAAAGCAAGCAAATAGGCTACTTACAAGATGTGCCGGGATGGTGGAACTGGCAGACGCAGCGGACTCAAAATCCGCCGACCTTCGGGTCATGGGGGTTCGACCCCCCCTCCCGGCACCAAACATAAGTAACTTAGAATAAGTTATTTAGAGGAACTGCGAATCGTTCGTGCCCAAATTGTGCCTAAACTGTACCCACGATGTGCCCAACTTCCCCCTCACCGGCATCGAGTCTGTGCGGATTCCGGACCGCTTTTCGTCTGAGAAGCCACCATCTCTCGTCACTCCTTTTGCACACCAGCGGACGTACGACATTGTGAAAATCGGTAGTCTGCTGGCCCTTGCCGGCCGATTCCGACCGCCGCAAACGGAATCCATCCCCAAGAGCGCTGAACCTACCCTTCCAAACGCACCTCGGGGGAGGAGGGGCTCTTCCGCTACGCTCCAGAGCCCCTCCTCCCCCGAAAAACCCCGTTTTCCTTCTCTTCTACTGGCTCCCTTTTACTCCGCCCTTGACACCTCGTTCGCTTTCTGCTCCAAATACACCCTGTCCATCAAGTTTGCGGCATCTTAAAGCTGAATTGCGCTTCCTTGAACTGAATTGGGTCGTCGTGAGCCTCGCTGGTCAATCGCCATTGGAGCAGAAAGCAAGGGGAAGATAGAATCACAACACCGCTGCTGAAATTCTGGAAGAGGCGGTATCCAGCGTCATACCGAAAGATCAACAGGACAAGGTTCGTTCACGCGCCCGCTTTCTAAATACAGTCATCGGGAAGATGAGCGGGGTGATCGCCGATCCGGATGAGATGCGTTCCCACAGTTGATACTGGTAACGCCTGGCGGGGACGGCGCGTTTCTCGTTGAAGAATTCAATCGCATCCTTATCTCCAGAATCCACTTTGATGATCCAGCAATTGCATTCCAGCGCGGTATCACTGTCTTCGCGGAAAAGGACCATTTGCTTCCGTTCGAAGAAGCCAAGCTCTGGGGACACAATGCAACGCATGCTCTGGCTGCCTATATTGGCAGTATCTGCTGTGTGAAACGGATTGATGAGGTGAAGAATGTGCCTGGCGTTCTCGAGTTTCTGCGGGCAGCCTTCATTCAAGAGTCTGGAACGGCCTTGATCGCCCAACACAAGGGAGAAGATGTGCTCTTCACGCGGGACGGTTTCAGCGCCTACGCCGAAGATCCTCTGGTCAGGATGTTGAACCTCTATTTTGGAGACACTGTGGAACGCGTTGGCCGCGATGCGCAGAGAAAGTTGGCGTGGGACGACCGCCTGATTGGGACAATTCGCGCCGGATTGCGGAATGGAATCCCCATGAATCGCTTTGGATTCGGCGCGGCCGCGGCGGCATGTGTTCTCGACCCTGCGCTTCTGGATTCAAAATCGACGCTGGAGGCCATTTTGGGTCCCATCTGGAGTGAGTCCTCGCCAGGCGGCAATGAGAAGTGCAAGGTGCCGCGCGTTGTGCAAGGTGGATGGAAGCGGTTGCGGTCATGGCAAGAGCATGAATTCCCGCATCTCGAGAACTTCATTCAAGAGCGGGATTGAACCATCTAGATGTCCCCCGGTGCCGGGCGTCCTTAGCAGCCGCTATATGCCTCTTCAGCGTATAGAGATAAAGGGGATTTAAATTTTCAGGGTTGTGTGGGGGGCGGAATCCAAGCCAGACAGGAGCGGAGATCGCCTGAGATGTCTATGGTTTTACCCCATCCAGACCTTCTTCACGAAATGTGAGCCAGAACCCAAATTACGTAGAAAGTGCCCCCTCACCGCAACCTGTTACCGGACTGACGACTTGCCATTTGTCTCCACCATGCAAGCTCCACTGCCGCACATAGCATCGGTAACTCCCTTGCCCTCGGTGATTGTATAAATGCGGTCAATGGCTTTCAGCTTGATCGATTCCCGAGCCCCGCTTGGCCAATGGATTTCTACACTCTCAATCGTAGTTGCATCCCCAATCCCAAAGTGAACACGCAGGTCATTGGAGGAAAGGTAGCTGCCTCCGCTCAGGACATCCCCGCGTTGGCGTATGCCATCCGCATTTAAGTACACCGTAGCGCCAACAGCGTCGCGTGGGCTCTTGGGTCCACCGATGAGCTTCAGGTCGACCCAGTGGTGGTGATCTGGGCTCACATTGCGCAGAAGTACGGGCACGCCATCCATGTTGTTAAGAACGACGTCGATCTTCCCATCATTGAACAGATCGCCGAAGGCAGCCCCTCGACCCACGCTGATCACGGCCAGGCCACTTCCCTCTACCGCTGGCACCAGCTCAAACTTCCCGTTCTTCAGATTGTGGAATAGCAGCGGCCGCTGCGCATAGGTCGTGCCCCAGTCAGGGTGCTCATCAACGTTTGGATAAACATGGCCATTCACGATCAGCAAATCTTTCCATCCATCGTTGTCGTAGTCGAGAAATCCGTCACCAAAGCCCACAAAAGGAATGGTGGATGCCGCGATACCAGTCTCATAGCCCATATCGGTGAAGTTTCCTGTCCCGTCGTTGCGGAAGACCACGTCGTAATCGTCTGAGAAGGTGGTGTTCACCAGATCCAGATGTCCGTTGTTCTCGTAGTCTCCTGCGGCTATGCCCATATTGGCCACCTCGCGGCCATTTAAATTTAGCGCATAACCGCTTTCGAGGCTCTGGTCCTCAAATTTCCCATTCCCCTTGTTGATGTAGAGATAATTGGGTGTGGAGTCGTTCGCGACTAACAGGTCAGGCTTTCCGTCATTGTTGACGTCAGCGAACAATGCGCCGAGACCGTATTTACCGTCAGGGTCGCTGACGCCAAGCTTCTCGCTGACATCGGTGAAGGTGCTGTCGCCGTTGTTGTGAAAGAGGTGATCGTGTTCCCCTTGCAGCCCCCGGGGGCCGCACATCACAGGCACGCCGCGGAATTGGCAGAAGCTGCCGTTTACACCCGGAGAACCTGGAACTGGAGGATGGTTGTTGTCATAATGAATGTACCCCGCGACAAAAAGATCAAGCCTCCCATCGCCATCGTAATCTCCAAAAGTAGCTCCGGTCGACCAGGTGCCAAGTGCTACCCCCGCTTGCTCGGCAATATCGGTGAAGGTTCCGTCGTGGTTGTTGTGGTAGAGACGATTCTTCCCGTAGTTCGTTACATAGATATCAGGCCAGCCGTCGTTATCAAAATCGCCCACCACGACGCCATAACCCCAGCGGTCGTTGGTAACGCCGGCCTTAGCGGTCACGTTAGTAAAAGTACCATCGTGGTTGTTGTGAAACAGAGCTGCCTGGGGAGGTGGCTGCTTACCGTCAAGAGCCTCGTAGGTAGAACCATTGACGAGGTAGATATCAAGCCAGCCATCGTTGTCGTAATCCAGCAGGGCAACTCCCGGACCTTTGGCTTCCAGGATGAATCTCTTCTCCGGAGTGCCCGCCGTGTGATGCCAGGTGGTGAGGCCGGCCTGCTTGGCAACGTCCATGAACACTACCGGCCCTGTCTTCACAAACCCGCCGGCAGTGATAGGTCGGCGTTGCGCATCGTAGACAGCTTGCGCGGCCGCGCCGGTCGCCATCCCGCCCTGTTGTTGGGCGGTCGTCTTGGCCCATCCGCAGAGCATCGCGGCAAACACTACAGAAGTCAAAAGCTCCGAAAACAGCGCGCGACCAAACAAATACATACCCCCACTTCAGAAGAGTTATGCCTCACTATCTCGATCTCAGCACCTCTGCTTTAGTTATTGTAGCGTTCACAAATGAACCCGGAAGTCTTGCCCCAGTTGGAGCGAGAATCGTTCTGCGCGGTTCATTATTTCCTGCATTTACAAATGGATCCATAGCGAGTAGCGCCTGCCAGGAATTTTAGCCGCTTGGCGAGGTCGCGCACGTTGTCGACTTCGTTGCCCCTACCGCTCGGTATGAGCATCTTCTCGCCGCCCACTTCGCTTTCCTTTAGGTCGCCCGCTTTCAGATCGCATTTAGCGTGGAACACGCTCTAGAATCTGAGTCAAGCGGGTCTGAAATGGCGCTTTACACCATTTCCAGCACAAGCAGATTCCAATCGATGAAACCTTGATGGCTCAAAGACTTCCCTGTATCTGGATCGTAATATTCGTTGAGCGAGCCGTTTGTAGCAAGATCCGAAGTCAATAGCCGTAAAGTGTTGTCTGCCAGATCCGCCGCTGCGTCGTTAAAACCATAGGCTTTGAGGCCCTTCCACACAAAGTAATTGACTATGATCCAGATCGGCCCGAGCCAGTTGCTGGGGTTCGAGCTACGAACCAGAGAATACATCGTTTCTTGTGCAGAGAGGGAACGAACTCCCCAGGAAGTCCGGAATTTCTGGCTATCGAGGTAATGCATCTGGACGAGTTCATTGGCCTGCTGCGCTGTTGCCAGCCCACACCACAAAGGCAAAAAACCGGTAAACATTTGTATCCTCAGCGGCAGGCACTTCCACGACATCGGCATACCCTGCGGCACATTGGGGATCAACTCGGAGCGCCTATCCACACACTGCACATCGACGGTGTAATAAAAACGGTCGCGCGGATCCCAACAGTATTCCTGAATCCGTGCTCCCAGGTCACGGGCTTGACCAGACAGCCTCAGTTCCTCACCGGGCCGATTGAGACGATGCGCCAGTTCCGCCGCCGCCCGCAGCTCTTGGTAATACAAGCAGTTCAGCAATAGGTTGGCAGAGGAAAAGACAGGGCGTCCAAATGTCGTTGGATCGTTGTCGTCACCAATCGCAACGTCGTCACCCCATACCAGCAAGCCGATTGAGCTTTGGTTACCCAGCGTCCAGGAGTCATAGAACCGAAGCAGTTGATCGAATCGCGGTGCCAGCCATTCAATCTCCTTCAGCTCGTCCGCAATCAGCAGAGCTAATTGCCCCATGACCGGTTTCGCCTGATTCTGTATATTAGGAGCCGCTTTTCGAAGACACCCAAAGAGGTCCGGATTGGTCACATCGATCATGATGGGGATCCTTCCCTCTTCCGATTGATGCTCCAGGAAGTTCAATAGACTGCCTTGAGCATGTTCACAGACTTGCCGATGCAGTTCCTGATTCCCGGACAAGTTCGCCAATCGACAAAGTCCTCGACTGGTCCAATAAGTGTCCCAATCCCACAATTCTGTAGAGTAAGCCTTGCCCGGCAGGGAGGGAGAGATACTGGGGTGGCGCAGAATTCCCTCCGCGGGTCGCAACAGCTTCGGTGCTACGCTGTTGAAGTACGCCACGAGTTTGCTCGTCGCATCCTCGCGAGCGGCTGGTGACAGTTGCGCGCGCGATCCAATACTTGATTCTGCGTGGAGCAGTGTGCCATCGCAAGAGACAGATGAAGCCCCCGTGATAGCCAATGCCGCCAAAATATCTCGCCGTGTGAGATTCATCATAACTCCCATGATTGTCACCCTGTCTCAGCTTGGCGCGCAATTATTTCCCGCATCGCCAAAGCAAAAAGTAAGGGGCTGCTGGCATGGTGTGCCGGTTGACTAACGGAACGCAAACACGCCCGCATTTCGCGAGCTTGCTTGTGTTCATCTTCTAAACCGACGATTCCTGCAAGTTTGCCTTTCGCATCCCTGTCTTTTCGAAGTGCCATATAGAAGTTTGCGCAACGGAAGAGGCATCTCAGTAGGAATACTCAGGGTTGTTCCCCGGCGTCTGCTTGGGCGGGCAATCCGCCGGGGAGGAGGTTACTGGATAGTGGCACTCAATGGTGTTCCACTGTACTTGAGTTCGCGATCGACACTCGCGGAGACAGCGGGACCCACTCCATGGTTTCCGGCCACGACTACAAGGCGGAAGGTGCGCTGTTGCGCCATCCCCGGGAACGTCCCCTGATGCGCGCCGATGGTCAGAGTGTGAGTGGCATCGCTCCAATCGATGGGAATTATGGAGTGCATGCCCTTCTCGTAGTCGTATGAGTCTCCCGAATCTTCGTAGAGATCGAAATGTCCATCGGCACCAGGATAGACTCGCAACTCAATGGGAGCATCCGGCATTTCTCCGGCGTACTCGATTTCGGGCCCCATGGGCAGGATGGAACCGGCTTTAACATAAAGCGGGATGCGATCCAAGGGAGCACTGACCTGTAGTCGCTGATCGCCAGCGGCTTTTTCGCCGGTCCAAAAGTCGTACCATGCCGCGGCGGGCGGAAGATAGAGTGATCTGCCCGAGGCGTTTTCCTGGGTTACGGGGCTGACTAGGATGGATCGGCCAAACATGAACTGATCACCGATATCCCAGACTTTAGGATTGGTTCGCCAATCCATCACTAATGGCCGCATGATAGTGCTATCATCATTAGTTACTTTCCACGCTTCGGAATAAATGTAAGGCAGAAGGCGTTCACGGAGCTTGTCGTAACTTACCAGAATAGGTGTGACCTGTCCGTAGCTGAAGACTTCGTTTTGGTCATTCTCACGATGGCCATGCGTCCGGAAGATGGGACAAAAGACTCCAAATTCGAACCAGCGCGCATATAGTTTCTGATAACTCGGGTCGTCGGTGCTGCGCGCTGGGGCGTAGCCTGCAATATCAGTCGTCCAGTAAGGGATTCCGGAAAGAGCAAAGTTCAGCCCGGCGGGTATCTGGCGCTGAAAGGCAAGATAGTTGCTATACACGTCGCCGGACCATGTGGTTGCCGCATTGCGCTGTTGCCCCGCGAAAGCTGAACGTGTCAGCAGAAAGACGCGCTTTGCCTCTGTGGTGGCCCGCCAATGCTCGTAAACGTTGCCTGTATGCATCAAAGGATAGATGTTGGTATAGAGCGCGCCATTGCCAAGATAGAGCTTGGTGTGGTCCAGGACGGTATCGCTATTCCCATTACCAAACCCTTGCTCTGGCTCCGAACTGTCTAACCAAAAGGCGTCCCAGCCTTGCGCAAATTCCTTGCCTACCAGATTATCCCAATAGAATTCGCGTGCCCCCGGGTTGGTGGGATCGTAGTCGGTAGTGCCGGGAATGATGAAGCCGCGCGCTTTCATCTGCTGATAATTTTTCGATTGCGGGTCGATGACCGCCCACACGCTAATCATGGTGTGCACATGTTCGGCATGTAATGTTTCCAAAGTGTTTGGAACGTCGGGATAGGACTCGGCGCGAGTCTCAGGGTCGCCCTGATGCACCCACCAGAACCAGTCCTGAACAATCACGTCCAAGGGCACGTGCTGACTGCGGTATTCATTTGCCACTCGCAGCAGATCTTCGTCAGACTTGTACCGGTCCTTGGACTGAAAGAACCCGTAGGCCCACTTACCGAAGAGGGGGGCGTGTCCGGTCATATCCCGGTAGTGATGAATGATTTGGTCGAATTCCGGGCCGAAGATGAAGTAGTAATCGATGGCCTCGGCAGCTTCGGAAGAAAGCGTGAGCTCGCGCATGAACCGGTCGTCGAAATACGACACCGCGCTGGTATTCCAGAAGATACCATAGCCCTTGGTCGAAAGCAGAAGAGGAACGGCAACGTCGGTATTCTTCTGGCCTAACTCAATGGTTGTGCCGCGGTAATTGAAAACACCGTTCTGGTGTTGTCCCAAGCCATAGAGTCCCTCTTCAGCATCGGGGGAAAACCGATCGGCAACTCGATCAAGTAACTCGCCATTGACGGTGGCTGGCTCATAAGTGCGGGCCATAACAGGAAACTCCTGCAAAAGTTGTTCATCTTGTTCGTTCCGAAAATCGAGGCTGCCACTGCGCATCGAGATGAGCACCTTAAGGCTGCCAGTATCCAGAGTGGCTACGAGTTGACGCTTGTCCGCGGGCGGTTCCTTGGGGACGGTAAGCGTGAATTTGGCCGGCGCACAGGGTTGAACCATCCACGGTTGCTGGGGCGTTGCATCTTTCGCTTTGCCATCCGGACTGGCCACTACGTGGATCGTAGAGGGTCCGCAGACGGTGAGCCGCAGCGTGTCTGTTGCGGTCGTGACTAACGCGCCATCGGCCTCCTGGATGACTTTCGCCATCTGCCGGCCAGATGCAGGCTGGGCAGTGACAAAAGCTGCACTCATCATCAGAAGCCCAGAACATACAAACAAGTGCCTTGATTGCAAAGTACAACGAAACTTCATTTCCACACTCCCTCACGCAAGATTGTTATCGGAACTTTGAGTAGCATGATCTTACATACAGATCGCGACCGAAACATAACTTCCTGTTCCCTTTCTTCCGAAGCGAATCAATACGACTGCAACGGAATGTCGTTTTGCATGGCATCACTCGAGTCCTGCACGGCGATGATCGCGCGTTCGCGACGCTTCTGTTGGATTATTTTCATGCGCTGGAAGGCGTCCTGGGCTGCAGCCTTGTTCCCTATGCTGCCGTATATCCGCGCAAGCTGGTAGTACACCGTCCCGTCCTCGTCGCTCGCAACACCCATTTGAAGTTCCTTGATGGCTTCCTGAGTCCGACCTGTATTTTCGTAGACTTGACCCAATAGTGCATGCAGGTGCGGCAACGTCTGGGGCTTCGCATTAAGCCCGAGCTTCAGATAGTTCTCCGCTTCCGCCCATTCATGGCGCGACACCAGAATCTCGCCTATTAACAGATTGATGTCGGGGTCGTTCGGACTCATCCCCACGGCGATCTTCGCGGTGCTGAGGGCTTGATCCGAGTTTGAATCCTGAGAGTAGGTTGAAGCTAGGCCGTAGAGGGGTGCAATATCCTGAGGGGCGAGCGTCGAAGCGGTCTTGTACTCACTCTCCGCCTGCTGAAAGCGCTTTCGCTGGCGGTACATATCGCCAAGGAGCAGATGCGTTTTTTCCGAACCGGGCTCCAGTTGCTCGAAGCGGCCGAAGGCCACGAAGGCGAGTTTCTCATTCGCTTTTATCGACCAATAAAGCGCTGCCATGTCTTGCGACGATCTGGTTGCCAGCAGATCGCTTGCCGTGGCCGACAGGTCGTAGTCACCGGTCATGAAGGCGCAGTTAGCCAGTAAGAGAAGATCGCGATTGCTTTCGGTAGCCAAATTGCCAGCCAGATCCGCAACGCATTGGCCATACCGCCCGTCGCGGTCATCCGCTTCTGCCGCTCGGGCGTTCCCGTGATTTTTAGAGCTCTTCACGTTTGCGGGAAGGGTGAATCTGTCGACCGGCTGAGGCGCGCCCCGAAGCGCTGCCGATAGCGATTCGTACAGATCAAGACCGACTGCGCCCACGCCTTTCTGCTGGTCGAGAAACGCCAAAAGAGCAATCGAGCGCCCGGAGGCAGGGCTATCGGTAAGCAGTGAGATGTTGGAGCGCACAAAGCCTTCGTCGTGCTCCCACAATATTCTGAGCACGACCAGAGCCTCCGCGTCCTCACCCGCATCAACGTGGAGCCTTGCGCGACCGAGGGCGGCAAACGCGCATCCTTCAGATTCGTCGGCGAACTCCCGAAGCGCAGCGGCCTCTTGCTGCTGCGCGATATACAAAAATCCGAGTCGGGAGTGCGCACAGGGGAAATGGGGGTCGTCTGCAAGGACCGCCTGTTCGCGCGAGGTCGCCTCCTTGAATCTTGATTCTTCCTGGAGTGATTCGGCTAACAAAGCCTTCGCCCAGGTGGAATTCGCACCCTCGGTGGATAGTTTCCATCCATCCGCCTCAACTTCGTTCAGCGTGGCAATGCCAAAGGCGAACCACGCCGAACTATTCCTTCCGTCGAGTCCAACTGCGCGCTGGAAAGCTCTCCTGGCGGCAACGAAGTTCTTTATCGACAAGTAAGCACGCCCCAGAGAGAGCGGCGGTAAAGGATCGTGAGGATTGATTGCCTCCGCTCTGACAAGAGGCGGAATCGCTTCCCGCACGCGATTGATGCGGGTGAGGTCAATGCCAAGAAATAGATTGGGGACATATAGAGATGGTTTGAGACGAATTGCCCTGCGGAAACTCTCGATAGCGTCAGAATAGTTGCGGGTCGCATCCTGCATCAGACCGAGATTCGCCCATAGTTCCGGCATATCCGATTGCAGCTTCACGGCTTTTTCGTAATCATTCGCTGCCGCTGCAAAATCTTGCTTCGCCTGGGCTTGCCGGGCCGCAAGAAGAAGCGAGGACAATTCAGGATTCTGTTCCTGTTGGCCAAACCCAGAAGCGGGCATGGCCAACAGAAACGGAAGCAAAAGTTTAGCTAAACGTTTCACAGGATGGGTTACCAGTAGAACTTACCTGACATTTGGACCTCTCTGCCAGGGAAGGCACTAGTGATCTTTCCGAAGCCTGAAGCACAAGTCGAAGTCGCATTCGGATCACATCCAGCATAAGATCCGCTCGGCGTATAAAATTGGGGGTGATTGAAAGTGTTAAACAATTCAGCCCTGAACTGAATACGCATCTCCTTTTCAAGAGCCCAGTTCTTCATGATTCCCATGTCGACGTTATTATAGTCCGGCGCCCGCATGTGGGATAAGAAGCGAGAAGCGGTACCAAAGGTTCCATAGGATGCATATGAAAATGCTCCGGTGTTGAACCATTCGTCGACGCTCTTATGCGCTACCTTCGTACTACCAGTGATATCTGGCCGTGGATTTCCGCCGTAGGAGGGTATGTTATTTCCACTCACAGCAGTCGGAGTTCCCGATTTGGAGGTGACGATTCCGCTAAGTTCCCATCCGCCAAGCACTGCATTGGTCTTGCGGTTGAACCCAGAACCAATCGCCCTGCCCTTGCCAATTGGAAGGTCGTAGATATAGTTCACCACCAAACTTTGGGGGGTGTCGCCACCATCCACGCTCTTTTCAGCGGCCAGGTTGTAGGTATTAGCTGGGGTAGAGTTACCAGTCACTGCCCAGGCATTAAGTCCTTCAACATTGTCAATAAACTTTGAAAATGTGTAGGATACCAACACGCTGAGCCCACTATGGAAGCGATGAGTGTAAGTGGCTTCCATAGCATTGTACTGGGAAAAACCATTGTTGGGTTGATTTTCGCTGACTCCGCAGAATTGCGGAAATGGCTCCAATAGATGCGAATACACAATTGTCGGCTGATCCATTCCGCATGCCGATTGTCCCTTAGCGATGTACCCATAGAACGGATTCGTTACCAGGGAATTCAAAGTCTGCGGACCTAGAGACAGATACTTGGGATCCAGCTGGGAGTGAGTTATACCGTAGCTGTTCATCATGTGACTTCCGTGATTCCCGAAATAATTCACTTCAAGTGAATCGCCAGGTGTAATCGCGTATTGCAGGCCAAACATGTACTGCTGGACATAGCTGGATGGGCGCTTCCAAAAATCCGATGAAACGCTGTATCCAACGTCTTCAAGCTGCCCTAACGAGTTATTTGTCGCCTGTACGAAGCCATTGGGCCATGGGTTTTCGAGGGAAAGGCCGGGGGCCGGAGTTACGCCTCCATCTAAAGAAGCGTCAACCGCTGTATGGGGAGAATAGCCATCACTAGTGGCCTCTTCCTGGGCTATTGAGATTGGGAAGAAAATACCATACCCACCCCTGAAGACCAGCTTTGGCAGCGCTTGATAACTAAATCCAATTCGCGGGGCAACATTGTCATAATTGGTTTTGTAGATACCGCGACTTCCGCCGGACAAATACTGGAGTGCGCCCGGCAGTGTTCCGAGTGTGCTCATTGTCGTCCCAATCGGATTGGCGGTATCGGGATTGAAGTACGCTGCATGATCATGACGGTAAGTTGGCGCGCCTTGAATTTCATAACGAACGCCAAGATTGAACGTCAACTTTGGCAAAACATGCCAATCGTCCTGTAGATACCAGGCATAGAAGTGCATCGCGTTCGCGGGTTGCGCTGTAATTCCCGCCTGTCCGGCATCAGGCACACCCAGCAGGGTTTGAGCGACAGCATTCCCGGTGTTAGCGGTGCAGAGATCCGGGTCCGGCCCGCACGTGCGGCTACCGTTAATAGTTAGCTGGTCTGAATAAGTGCCTTCGTCATTATGCAACATGTCGACGCCCATGAAGCCGAAGGACATCGTCTGTCTTCCCAGTATTTTTGCAAAGTTAACGGAGGCCGTAGTCACTGGACCGCGGACAGCATTGTTAGTACCGCTGCTATTCCCTAAATTGGCCTCTCCGGTAATGGTGACCAGGGGGAACATCGGGTTGGCATCGAGGTAAGTCGGCAAGCCCAGTGTGGACGAAGTCACAAAGCCCTGAGACTGATCTACATCGTGCTCGCGATGATACTGGGTTCCGGCAACCGCGTTCATGGTGAAAGTCTGGTTAAAGACGTGGGTATACCCTGCCACGTAATCCCACCGGTTGTCTGACACAATAACGCCAGGACCCGCAGGATCTGAGTTGCCATAATACGCGGGCTCGCCAGTCTTCCATTCCTGTTTGATGGAAGCGCGAGCAAAATAGCGCGAATTGTCGCTGATGTTATGATCCAGGCGAACCGAATACTCATTCGAAGCGGCAGGAGCGTTTCCATTCACCGTCAGGTTGTTGTTCAGTCCTGAAGCCGTCGGGGTAGGATAGTAGGAGATCAGTTTTGCGCCCACGGAGTCAAAGGCGCCCAGGGTTGTTATATCGTTGTTCAGAATTGGATCACGAATATAACCTGTAGCAGTTGCGATCTGGTGAGTGGTTGGGTCTTCCTGGCCTGCCGTAATTGCGCGGCCACTGCGTGGATCGTAGATTTGCCCCGAGTAAATCGCACGTCCTAAAGCGTCTGTACCCACTTGGTCCCCAAGCAACTCAGCAAAGTTGCCGGCACGAAAGTTGGTGTCGGGAACTGTGAAGATTCCCGCTGACGGGGATGCGGCGCTAAAACGCTCATAAACTCCGAACAGGAACGTCTTGCCTTTCTTTGGAAACAGGTATGGAACACGGACCGGCCCACCGGCTGATACGCCGTATTGGTCACGTGTGACATCCTGTTTCGGCAATCCACTGTGGTCGCTAAACCAAAGATTGGCATCCATAGCGGCATTTCGATAGAACATGTACCCGTCGCCGTGGAACTTGTTAGTTCCCGACTTTGTCGTCACATCAATGACGTTGCCCGTGCTCCAGCCGTATTGGGAGGTAAATGAGCTGTTCTGAATTTTGAACTCTTCGACCGCATCCACAGACGGAACATACATGACCTCTCCCCAGTCAGGCGAGACATCATACGTTCCATCTAGCAGATAACCTGAACTCCCAAAAAAACCGCCGTTGAAATTCATAAACGAGACATCTTGATCCGCGCTATCGGTGGTATTTCCTCCCCCACCCAGCAGTACCTGATGTTCTGACTGGACGTTCACGGAAGAGTTGAGGACTGCGAGGTTATAGATGTTCCTGAAATTGAGGGGAAGCTCGACGATCTGTTGGCTGTCCACCTCTGCCGATATGTTTGAATTTTCTGTGTTGAGCAAGGAGGCTTCGGAAGTGACGACCACCTGCTGCACCACACCTGCCAGCGTCATTTTTACGTCTTGGGTCGCTGATTGCCCTGCATCCAGCCTTATTCCTTTCTGGATGTACTCACTGAATCCCTGGGCCTGAATCTGAAGTTGGTAGGTGGAAGGAGGGAGTTGGCCAAATGAATAACTCCCCTGCGCACCTGTCGTATACGATCTTGTGATCCCTCTCTCTGGACTGGAAAGGGTCAACGTGGCCTGTGACACCACGGATCCGGATGGATCAACGACTGTGCCGCTAAGTGTTGCTGTGGTTACGGCCAACTGAGCATGAGCCTGTTGAGCGTTGAACATCCCCAAGAGGAACAGAATCGCAATTCCGCTCCAACGCAATAGAAACCTCTCGCTTTTCACTGGACCCTCCCTCTCATTTCCTTCAATGTCTCCTGGAGTATCGAAGCGGTGACCACAATGTCGATCAGCAACAGTCATGAATCGGGCGCTTCGCCTGCCATTTGGAACAGATCAACCGTGAACTAAATCGCTTTAGCGTAAGACGCCAGAATAGTATCTCCGTCGAGTGTGACTGTCAACAGAAATCGCGCGTATTGCCTCATGATCAATTAACTTATTTAGAATCAGCATGTTGAGGTCAGTGGATAGTTGGGGGCGCTCATCGCTGTGCATATTTATGCACTGGGGAGTGTGCATGTGTATACTGGGACAAATAGCAGCCACCAGCGACTTTATGACGATCAGCGAGACAAAATGATGACACCTTCATCCACCATCGATGTGACAAGGCTGGAAAAGCAAGCCACGCGAACACGCATCCGCAGCCTGCAGATGGTGCACCGGGCGAAACTCGGGCATCCTGGTGGGGACTTCTCCGCGGCCGATATCCTGGCCGCGCTCTATGGCGCGGTTTTGCGCGTCGATCCATCCGATTGCCGCGACCCGATGCGAGACCGGTTCATTATGAGCAAGGGGCACTGTTCAGGCGCGCTCTATGCCACTCTGGCAGAAGCCGGGTTTCTCACAGACGCCGATCTAGACACGTATATGGCGCCCTTATCGAAGCTGAATGGGCATCCCGATCGCAACAGGATTCCTGGCGTGGAGGCCAATACTGGCCCGCTGGGTCACGGGCTGCCCATCGCAGTCGGTTGTGCTTTGGCTGCGAAGATGACCGGCGCCTCTTGGCGGACCTTCGTGCTGGTGGGCGATGGTGAACTTCAGGAAGGAAGCAACTGGGAAGCGGGGATGTGCGCAGCCCAGTACAAGCTCGATAACCTGGTGCTGATCATCGATCGAAACGGCCTTCAGCAGGGCGATTCTACGGAACGCACGATCTGTATGGAGCCCTTGGCGGAACGCTGGCGCGCCTTTGGCTGGGATGTACATGAGATAGATGGTCATGACATGCAGGCGTTGGTGGATAGCTTTCAGACGGCACCCTTCACGAGCGGAAAGCCAAGTTGCGTCCTGGCCCGTACAACCAAGGGCAAGGGCGTTTCCTTCATGGAAAATAGTCCATCCTGGCATCATCGCGTGCCGACAGAGGATGAGTTGCGGAAGGCAATTGTCGAGTTGGAAGGCGGCCGAAATTGACTCGGATGGTGGATTGTCGCGATGCCTATTCGAAAGCGCTTGAAGAGATGGCAGCTACAGATGAGCGCATCGTTGCAGTAGTGAATGACTCATTGGGTTCCGCGAAGATGAAGGGATTCGCAGCGAAATATCCCGGCCGATTCATCAACGTGGGCATCGCCGAGCAGAACATGGTGGGCGTTTGCGCGGGCTTGGCCAATGGCGGAAAAATTCCTTATGCGTGTGGGGCTGCATGTTTTCTGACCGCTCGCGCTATGGAGCAGATCAAGATCGATCTTGGCTATTCGAACTACAACGTCAGGCTGGTGGGCGTCTCTTCCGGCATGGCTTACGGTCAGTTGGGGCCGACCCATCACTCCATCGAGGATGTGGGCTGGCTGCGAATCATCCCCAATATGACGATTATTGTTCCAGCTGACTCCATTGAAACCCAGGCGATGATGCGGTACAGCGCAGTGCACGAGGGTCCAATGTTCTTGCGCATCAGCCGTGTTCCTGTGCCCGATTTGTTGCCCGCGGGGGCAAAGTTCGAGTTAGGCAAGGCGGTCCGGTTGCGCGAGGGAAACGATATCACCCTGATGGCCAATGGAATCCTGGTGTACCCTGCCTTGAAAGCTGCGGAAGTGTTGCAAAGGTCCGGAATTTCAGCGCGGGTTCTAAATATGTCGTCTGTGAAACCGATCGACCGCGAGGCAATTGTGGACGCGGCGCGCAGCACGGGTGGAATTGTAACCGCGGAAGAGCACTCAATCTATGGAGGCCTTGGTGGCGCTGTGGCCGAGATTGTCGCGCAGACGCATCCGGCAAAGATGCGAATCTTGGGCGTCCCTGGCGTATTCGCCCCTACGGGTTCGGCAGAATTCCTGCTGGAGCATTTTGGGCTGACTGCCGACGGCATCCGGTCTGCAGCGGTTCAACTGCTGGAGTCGAGGTAGCCATCATGAGGGGCAGTTATATCCTCGCATTGGATCAGGGAACCACTAACACAAAGGCAGTGTTAGTGGATCGGGCGGGCGAGATCGTATATCGCGCATCGGTCCCCATGAACGTTACCACTACAAGCGCGGGATATGTCGAACAGGATGCCAACCAGATTTGGCGGGCCTCCTGCGCAGTCATCCAGTCCTGCTGCGAGAAGGTGGGCGCCGCTGAGATTGCGGGCCTTGGGATCGCGAATCAGCGCGAGACGGTTGTGCTGTGGGATCGGCGCACCGGTGTGCCGGCAGCGCCGGCCGTCGTGTGGCAATGTCGGCGCTCGGCCGAGCGCTGTGCGGCGTTGGTGCGCGAGGGGATGGAGCCGCTCATTCAGAGCCACACCGGGCTCCGCGTCGATCCGCTATCCTCTGCAAGCAAGGTAGAGTGGCTCCTGGACCACACGGAAGGACTGCGCGCCCGTGCGGAGTCGGGCGATGTATGTCTCGGCACGGTGGACAGTTGGCTTATCTATAAGTTGACTGCGGGGGCCGTTCACGCGACCGATGCCAGCAACGCTTCTCGGACTCAACTGTTCAATTTGGCCGAGGGGCGATGGGACGAAGAGATGCTGCGGTTATTTCGTATTCCCGCCGTAATGCTTCCGTCTGTGGTCGCATCCAGCGGAGTAATCGGCGAAACGGCCGCGGAAGTCGGTGTGCCTGGTGGAATTTCGATTGCCAGTGCCATCGGCGATTCGCACGCGGCGCTGGTCGGACATGGCGTATTCGCTCCTGGTCCCGTCAAAGCTACATATGGAACAGGCTCTTCGCTCATGACTTTATGTGGGGACGCAGGAGCCTCGGACGGTCCTCTGGCTCGGACTGTGGCGTGGTCCAGATTCGGCAGATTGCAGTACGCCCTTGAAGGCAACATTACGATGACGGGTGCTGCCGTGCAATGGGTTGGAGACTTCTTAAAGTCCGATACGCCGGTGGAGCGCGCTCTCGCGTTGGCCGCCTCCGTCGACGATTCTGGTGGAATATACATGGTTCCCGCCATGAATGGTTTGGGCGCGCCTTACTGGGATAGTGACGCTCGCGGAGCGATTTTTGGCCTAACGCGAACTTCGACCGTCGCGCATTTGGCCCACGCTGCGATTGACGCCATTGCGCATCAGGTCACCGATGTCTTCGAAGAGATGCACCGTCGACAGCCCGGCATGGCGCCGGCCCTCTATGCTGACGGCGGCGCCAGCGAGAATAGCGATCTGATGCAACTCCAAGCCGATCTGCTCGGGCGGCCCGTTCTGCGCTCTAGATGCCCAGAACTTTCGGCGCTGGGAGCCGCTTGTCTCGCCGGCCTGGCGGTGGGCATATGGGCATCGTTTTCCGAACTGGGGGCGATGGCGCCGGAAAAGGAAGTTTTTGAGCCGGCACTTGATGCTAAAACGAGAGCCGCCCTCCGAGAGGGTTGGCATTTTGCTGTGGAGAGAACGCGGTTACAGAATACTGCTGGTTCAAAGGTGAAAGATCGGGCGCCAGAGTGACACAATAGCTCCTATGTCACGTCAAGATGAAATGCGCCTGATGGCGAAGGTTGCTCGCATGTACTACGAACTTGGGATCCGGCAGCAGGATATCACCGCGCGGCTGAATATTCATCAGTCGACCATCTCCCGTCTGCTCAAACGTGCCAGGGAAGCAAATATTGTTCGTATTAGTGTCAGTATGCTCTCCGGCATCTTTCCTGAGATGGAAGAGGCGCTGGAGAAAAAATATCACCTGTCCGAAGCGATAGTTGTCGACTGCCTTCCCGGCGAGCAGCAGATGGTAAAAGACCTGGGCAGCGCGGCGGCCTTCTATATGGAAACAACCATCAGGGAAGGCGAGATTGTCGGCATCTCTTCGTGGAGCCGCAATCTGCTGGCCATGGTTGACGCGCTGCATCCGACTCAGCGTGGCAACGGCGGCAAGGTCATCCAGATTCTGGGTGGAATGGGAAGTCCCGAGGCTCAGGTCCATGCTACGAGCGTGACGCAGCGGCTAGCATATCTGCTTGGAGCGACTGCTGTCCTGCTGCCAGCTCCGGGCGTAGTCGGTTCGCCGGAAGCAAAAAAGGTGCTCGAAAAGGATGAATATGTGCGGCGGGTTTTGAATCTCTTCCCAAAGATCGAGACCGCTCTGGTAGGCATCGGATCGATGCAGCCGTCGAAATTGCTGGCCAGTAGCGGCAATCGATTTTCCGAGAACGAGATGCGTGAGTTGCATGCCCTCGGCGCGGTGGGCGACATATGCATGCGATTCTTCGACGCCGAGGGGCGTCTTGTCGCCACCCCCCTCCATAACCGCGTGATCGGCATAGAACTGGAAGCCCTCAAGTCCGCCAAGCGGGTGGTAGGCGTAGCTGGCGGAGCGCGCAAGGAAGACCCAATCCGCGCAGCGCTTCGCGCCAAATGGATCAACGTGCTGATTACGGACAAAAAGACGGCAGAAAATTTGCTGAAGGAAACTGGTGCCCGTCCTGGCCGGACCAACCGCCGGAAGGCTTCGCCAGAGTAAAGGAGCGGGCTGCCATGATGTTCGGAATGGAGCGGACGGCGGTCACGGCTCGGTGTATCGCAACACGACGATGTCGGCAATGATCGTTTGCATTGCTGGAAACCGCAACTTTACCTCAGGCCGTCTCGAAACTCGGTGAGACCCGTGGTTCCACGATTCTTCTCACTGAGCGGGATCGCAGAGATCTAGATCCAGTAAGGAACGTCCATGGTAACGATTCACAGCTATCTCGTCGCTGTCCTGCTTTGCACTTTAACCATGGTCTGTTGGGGATCATGGGCAAATACTCAGAAGTTGGCAGCGCGCGCCTGGCGCTTCGAACTCTTCTACTGGGACTTTGTCTCAGGCTTGTTGCTTACCTCGTTGCTGGCGGCGCTGACACTTGGGACTTTTGGCCAGACTGGACGACCGTTTCTGACCGATCTGGCGCAGAGCGACTTGTCCAGCGTCGGCTGGGCATTTCTCGGCGGGGCCGTCTGGAACCTTGGGAACTTGCTCCTCGTTGCGGCCATTGCCGTTGCCGGCATGGCAATCGGCTTTCCCATCGGCGGCGGCATTGCATGGGTCCTGGGCATTGTCCTCAGCTTCGCCTTGGTGGTCGCGCAAGGGAAAACCAATCCTGGAAATTCCTACCTCCTGTTCGGCGGAGTTGCTGTCATTATTCTGGCAATCTACCTGAGCATGAGAGCCTATAGCCAATTGGCAAGCGCAGTGAAAGATCCCGGCCTCAAAGGAATCGTGCTGTCGATCGCTGCCGGCCTTTTCATTGCCTTCTTCTACAGTCTTGTAGTCAAGTCGATCGATCCAGCGTTCGTTTCCGGAGGATCCGGCACCTTGATGCCGCTTACTGCAGCATCCTTTTTTGCATTCGGCGCATTCGTCACGACCTTTCTGTTCAATCCGGTCTTCATGAGGATGCCGGTCGCGGGGACCCCGGTCAAGATGGCCGATTACTGGAAAGGACGCTGGAAGACACATCTGACGGGACTTCTTGGAGGAGCGATTTGGAGTCTTGGCATTACATGCAGCTTCATTGCTGTCGGTGCTGCCGGACCCGCAGTCTCCTACGCGTTGAGCAATGCCGCTCCCGTGGTGGCCATTCTCTGGGGTGTGTTGGTGTGGAAGGAGTTTGAACGAGCGCCTCCCGGGACCAGTCGCCTTCTAGGTGCGATGTTCACTTGCTTTCTGATCGGACTGGCGCTCATCACCTACTCGCGCCTGTAGTCGAGCGAAGTCAGACTTTCGGACACCCTATGAATGGGTGACCTGGTACTACGTCGACGGATTTTGAACCTTCCGGAGAATCAAGCCGGGAAAGGCAATGGAGCAACTATGGCAAAGGAAGTTCTAGCAGTTATCGTTGGGAATCGTGATTTCTTTCCGGATGTGCTGGTTGCCGAGGCACGCAAGGACCTTCTCAAACTGTTTGCCGAACTTGGCATCGAAGTCGTGATCCTCTCGCCGGAGGAGACGAAGCTCGGGGCCGTCGAAACCTGGCAGGATGCCAGGCGATGCGGTGAATTGTTCAAAAAGCATGCAGAGAGCATCTCTGGCATCCTGGTGTGCCTTCCAAACTTTGGCGACGAAAAGGCCGTCGCCGACTCTATCCGGCTTTCTGGTCTGAAAGTGCCCATCCTCGTCCAAGCCTCGCCCGATGACCTTGACCAGTTCGGGCTTGATCGGCGCCGAGATTCCTTTTGCGGCAAAATCTCCGTCTGCAATAATCTACGTCAATACGGCCTGCCCTACACCCTCACTCACGATCACACCGTCGCCGTCTTGTCAGAAAGTTTCCGCCGGGATTTGCTGCATTTCCTTGAGGTCTGCCGGGTCAGCCAGGGACTGCGCCGGGTAAGAATCGGTGCCGTGGGTGCGCGCCCGAATGCCTTCAATACCACCCGTTACAGCGAGAAACTGCTGGAAAAGTCCGGAATCAGCGTGAACACGGTCGACCTGTCGGAAATATTCGGCCGCGCTAACGGCCTGTCTAATGACGACAGTCGCGTGTTGCGGCGCGTGGACCAAATCCAGAGCTACGCCGACAGCGCGGCAGCTCCCGCGGAAGCACTGCTGAAGATGGCCCGCTTCGCCATCGTGCTCGATGAGTGGATGGACGAATTGGGACTGCAGGCCACAGCTATTCAATGTTGGAACTCCTTGCAGAAGAATTTTGGCGTGAACGTTTGCACCATCATGAGCATGATGAGCGAGAGAATGCTACCCAGCGCCTGTGAGGTTGATATTGCCGGTGTCGTCTCCATGTATGCGCTGCAGTTGGCTTCCGGCCGCCCCAGCGCTCTCGTTGACTGGAACAATAACTATGGCAAAGATCCGGACAAGTGCGTGCTTTTCCATTGCGGCAACTGGGCCAAAGAGTTTCTCCCCAATCCACGAATGGGCTCGGCAGAAATTCTGGGGACCACGCTTGGCCCGGAAAACACCATCGGCGCTCTTGCAGGACGTACGCCAAGTGGGCCGCTTACTTATGCTCGCATCAGCACGGATGATTTGACCGGAACGATCCGTGCCTTCGTTGGCGAGGGCGTTTTCACTGACGACCCACTGAGCACCATTGGCGCCAAGGCTGTCGTGCAAATTCCGCAACTGCGCGTTCTGATGCAGCACATCTGCAAGAACGGCTTCGAACACCACGCGGCGATGAGTCGTTCGCATTGCGCATCGAGCCTCGCAGAGGCGCTGAGTAACTATCTCGGCTGGGATGTCTATCATCATGCGGCGTAGTGCGGATTTCCTGTGATTTCGTGGCGCTCGGCAAAAGGGCCCACCAGCAACGTGGCAGCGACGAATTACTTGGCGCTTCCGGGGCTATGGCAGATGTCGACTTCGCAGCGGCCCGTCGTAATCGCATAACAGAATCCCTGGCTGCAGCTTCCCAGGGTGCGACGGGCGGTATCTCCTGCTCCGGGCCATTCGATCTTTGACCCAGTAGCCATGTTTGCCAGGAATGTCAGAAAGAGCTTTCCACCCGGAGTGCCAGTGCTGATGGATCCGCTCACTCGTATTCGGCGGGCTTTCTGACTCGTATCCGGGGTCAACCCGTCGTCCGACCCGCGATCCGAACAGGTCCTACGTATTATCAAGTACTGAGCGAACCCTGCAAGCCCCATCCACCCTCTCACTAGGAATCTACCGGGCTGAACCCGTTTTGGGGACAAGGGCAGGGAATTTATGCGATGTTGTATGACCGGATATCTCTAGAGTCTCGTGGTCGCATTGACTCAGGGAACGCTGGTCACGAAGGGATGCAAATCGGATACCCGCAAGCTCTTCGTTTTCAGTATTCGAAAGTTCCGTCTTAAGGTGGTCCGCAAGGTACAGGCTGTGGACCACTAAATACCCGGCGGGTGATTTGCAAGGTTCCTTCCATGCGGAGGAGGAGCCATATCTCATCCTCCGCATGGGAACGTAATCTTTGATCTACTTTGCGGTAACGGTGATGTTGACTGCGGTCGAGGTGGCTGTCACGTAGTTCGTATCCCCTCCGTACTTGGCGGTGACGGTGTGGTTTCCTGTTGCCATGGTTGTGGTCGAGTAGGTGGCGGAGCCGTTGGCCAGGGTACCCGTGCCCAGTGTGGTTATGCCGTCCAGGAATGTCACTTTGCCGGTGGGCGCTGTCCCGCTGGAGATGCCCGCGATGGTGGCGGTGAAGATGATCTGCGCGCCGGCGCTGACTGTAGCGGGCGGCCCTTGCAGGCTAACCGTGGGCGTGGCCTTGTTGACCGTAACGGTCTTTAACACCGGCGTGGCTGCGTTGTAATTTCCGTTCCCGGCCTGGCTGGCAGTGACGGTAACTGAACCCGCT